>ENA-OQKL01000316-OQKL01000316.1-human-gut-metagenome-genome-assembly--contig:-NODE-316-length-16295-cov-2.657905_pt1 | contig 16295 bp, 16 predicted proteins | sample MGYA00242779_ERZ504800 | MGnify/ENA primary metagenome ERZ504800 (study PRJEB26092, sample SAMD00036410) | human gut metagenome | host: Homo sapiens | study: EMG produced TPA metagenomics assembly of... | reverse complement strand
CCCCTCCAGGACTTTTTGAGACAATATATGTATGGATGAAAGAAAACATGCGGCACACATCTGTTTGACTTTACCTGCAATCTATGTCACAATGGAGGTAGAGTGGATGGAAAGGGCAGAGAAAAACCAAGATGACAAAATATGAGGTTTTAAAAAAGTACTTCGGTTACGATTCCTTCCGGGAGGGGCAGGAGATGCTGGTGGATGCGCTTCTGAACGGACAGGACGTGCTCGGCATCATGCCGACCGGAGCAGGAAAATCGCTGTGTTATCAGATTCCGGCGCTTCTGCTGCCAGGAATTACCCTGGTGGTATCACCGTTGATTTCTCTGATGAAGGATCAGGTATCGACCCTGAACCAGGCGGGGATTCACGCTGCGTTTCTGAACAGCTCCTTAAGTGCGGCGCAGTACCGGAAGGCACTCGGCTTTGCCATGGAGGGCCGGTACAAGATTATTTATGTCGCCCCGGAACGCCTTCTGACACCGGAATTTTTGTGCGCGGTGCAGTCGATGGAAATTTCGATGATTAGTGTTGATGAGGCACACTGTATTTCCCAGTGGGGTCAGGATTTCCGCCCAAGCTACCTGAAAATCACAGAGTTTGTCGAGCAGCTTCCCGCACGGCCGGTGATCGGTGCCTTTACGGCAACGGCAACAAAAGAGGTACGGGATGATATCGAAGCACTGCTGTCTTTGCGTGATCCGGTACGTCTGGTCACAGGCTTTGACCGGAAAAATCTGAAATTTACGGTACAGCAGCCGAAAGATAAATTCGCAGCCGTGGAATCATTCCTTGCAGAGCACGAGGCGGACTGCGGAATTATTTACTGTCTGACCAGAAAAAATGTGGAGGAGGTCTGTGAGAAACTCGAGCAGAAAGGATATTCTGTCACAAGATACCATGCGGGTCTCTCTGACCTGGAACGGAAGGAAAACCAGGAAGATTTTATTTATGACCGGAAGCAGATCATGGTAGCGACAAACGCTTTTGGTATGGGAATCGATAAATCGAATGTGCGGTACGTCATCCATTATAATATGCCGAAAAACATGGAAAGCTATTATCAGGAGGCCGGACGAGCAGGCAGGGACGGCCTTCCGGCGGAATGTATTCTGCTGTATGCGGGACAGGATGTGATCACAAACCAGTTTTTTATCGAAAACATGGCGCAGGAGAGTGAGGATCCCGAGACGACAGCGCTGATCCGTCAGCGGGAGGAGGAACGGCTGAAGAAAATGACGTTTTACTGTTTCACCCATGAGTGCCTCAGAGATTATATCCTGCGGTATTTCGGGGAATACGGTTCCAATTACTGTGGAAACTGTTCCAACTGCCTCTCGGAATTTGAAACGGTGGATGTGACAGCGGCGGCAAAGGCAATCCTTGGCTGTGTGCGGGAATGCCGTCAGCGCTACGGCACGACGGTGATTCTCGATACCCTGCACGGTGCGAATACCGCGAAAATCCGCCAGTACCGCATGGATGAAAACTCCCATTACGGGGAACTGGCAAAAGAGCCGGTCTACCGGCTGCGGCAGATCTTAAATGAACTGCAGGTCCGGGAATATCTCTATGTAACGGCCGACACATACAGCATTGTGCGCCTGTTGCCAAAAGCGGCGGAGCTGCTGGATGAGGACGGCACGATGCTGATGAAGATGGCAAAAGAAGAAAAACGGATTCCGAAAGCCGCAAAAGAGAAGACAAAGACAAAAACCTCGGCAGCGGCAAAGGATCTTTCCAACGAGGAGGCCGCGGTATTCGAAAAACTGCGGGCACTCCGGATGGAGCTTGCAAAGGAGCATAAAGTGCCTCCGTATATTATCTTCTCGGATAAAACACTGATCCAGATGGCGATGGAGAAACCGTCCAACAAAGAGGAAATGCTGGCGGTCTCTGGTGTCGGCGAGAGCAAATTTGAAAAGTACGGGGAACCGTTTCTTGCATGTCTTGCAGAAAGATAAAACAAGTCGTGTAAAAAAACGGGAAAACAACAGGAAAGGAAGAATACGCTTATGAAAAAAGAAAACGCAGTTATTTTTGGAGTGACCGGTGTTGTAGTTGCCGCCGTGCTGATTGGAGGCGGAATCTATATGAAAACGGAACGGGACCGAAATCTGAATGCAGATACAGAAAGTGCTGCAGAGGACAGCAATAGGGCAGAAGAAGTACAGAAAGCCGTATTTCTTGCAGAAGATTCCGGGTTATGGTACCTGGGAGATCTGGAACACGGAAACATCTATGTGACACATACACCGTCCGACACACTTTACGATGAAAATGGAAATGCCATTGATCCGTCCGAGATCAAAAAAGGAGATTTTCTTCAAGTGGAGGGCGACGGTATTATGCTGAACTCCTATCCGGGACAATATCCGGGTATCAGCCGTATTATGAGAATCAGCGGCGGTACGGAGGCGGATGCAGAAAAATTCGATGAGGAACTTTCCCAGATTCTGCCGGAAAAGGATCCATCGGAAATTCCGTTTCTGAATCTGTGCTACACACAGCCAAATGCCCAGGTGACAGCTATGGCAACACAGGGAGGTTATACCTGGTCTTATGTTGATGAGGACGGCAATGGTCAGAACGTCGTTGCGGACAGTGCGTTCATTCTGGAATGGACGGAACTGAGTGATCTGCATACAGCAAATGACGAAGGAAAAACCGATCTGGAGCTTGTCTTCTCGGAGGAGCCGGATTCTGTCACAGCAGAAAGATGGCCGGCCGAAGACCGGGGGCAGAACTTTGGCAATGGTTACCCGGAGGGAGAAAGCGTTTCTGTGGAGCATGCGGAGAGCTGGAGCATTCCGGGAGCCGAGGCCGGCTACATCTACGAAGTGGACGCGGTATTCGAAAATGGAACCGTGTCATACGGATTTGAAGTGAAAAGTTAAAAAAAGACTTTCTTTTTCCGTGACATTATGCTAGTTTTTTACTGTGAAAACAGAAAAAATGCAATGTGCCATACGGCATAAGCAGCTGACTTTTCAAAAATCAGAATCCGTTTGACCGGAGGATGCGAGGAGGAATTTGTATGAAGTTAATTGTTGCTGTATTACGGAAAGAGGACGAGGCAGACACCATTGCCGAGTTGAACAAAAAAGGCTTTTTTGTGACGGAGCTTGCCACGACCGGCGGTTTCCTGAAGGAGAAGAACACAACACTGCTGATCGGAACCGATGATCATAAGCTCGACGCTGTGCTTGCGATCTTAAAACAGGAAGCAGGGCTTCGGAAAACAGTTACCTATGCGGCCACCCCGATGGAAAGCGGAAACTTCTGCCCGGGCGGAAATTACTCTGTTCCGATTGATACCCAGACAGGAGGCTGTACTGTGTTTGTGCTGAACATGGAACAGCTGGAAAAATTCTAAGACTCTAAAGATTTTTAAATTCCGGCATATGATTCTGGTAGTGGAGCGGCAGATGCGTACGCTGACAGTCGGGATTGGAACGCTCTTTGATGGCAATTGCGGTGAAAAATCCTTTCCAGAGTTCTTCGTAAGGATCCGAAGTGGATTCCGTGAGGGAAAGGCGTTCTATTTCACCCGGCGAAAGACGGGTCAGATAAAAGGGCCGGTCAGCGGGATGCACGACGGCAAGCTGCCGGTTATCATCGAGAATCATCCAGTTTTCTGAGGGGAGCCGGTCAGAAAAATGGGGAGCAACCAGGGTCAGCACATTAGCTTTCGGGGAAATATGCGAGACCAGGATCGGAAAACCGGAGGAAATATTTGCAAAACGGATAAATTCCCGGAACGAATGCGCTTCATTTGTGACCTGACGGGAAACTTCAAAAGCGTGGAATACCGTCGGTTCCTGCAGCATATGTAGGGTATCCTTTCCATAGGAAAAGCCGTAGAGCAGAAAACGATAAATGATGTCGGGAGCGTCGCTTCTCTCGGACATTGCACAGAGATAGACGAGCCGCCAGGCTGCTGCGCCGATCTTCTTTTGAATGGATCGCGTGCGCTGGCGGCTTTTTCTGTGTCCGGCTCAACATGGCAGTAATCGCAGAACAGCTCCAGATTGCCGACTGGTTCCGTCATCAGCCGTACATTGCGGTAGCCGAGACGGGAATTCCAGGCTTCATAGATGCAGGTCAGGATCGACGCAAGATCCGGACTGCAGGTGTAAACAGTCATAATAAAATCCTTTCTGAAATCAATTGATACAGACAACAGCCTTCTGCAAAAAAGCGCAGGTAAAGCAAAAAGGCTTTTCCGTGAGAAGAACGCCCGGGATTATATATGCCCAGGTACGGCAGCATCAAACAGAGAAAGCTGCTGATACTGTTCCGGATGGGAAACCTCCCAGTTGGAGGCGGCTTCCTCTCCCGTGAGCTGCCGGGTCAGAAACTGCTGTTCCAGCCGCATGTGATACATCATTTTTCCCTCGCAGGTGATAAAATATTTGGCGCGTTTCAGCACCACACCGATCTTTTTCAGGTGCTCAAAGGAAAGATGGGAGCTTCTGCGGCTCTTTACAATCCGCATGGCCGATTTCGGCCCGATGCCGGGAACGCGCAGAAGGTCGGCATACTCAGCCGTGTTGATCTCCACCGGAAACAGCTCCATATGGCGCAGCGCCCAGTCGCATTTCGGGTCGAGCTGTGCATGAAAGTTCGGGTGGGCTTCATCGAGCAGTTCATCCGCCTGAAAACCGTAGAAGCGGAGCAGCCAGTCTGCCTGATAAAGGCGGTGTTCCCGAAGAAGCGGCGGCTTGGTTTCACGTGAGGGCAGGGCGGAATCCTCGTTGACCGGAATGTAGGCGGAGTAAAAGACGCGCTTCAGGTCATACTGCTGGTAGAGAAGCTGTGAGGTGGAGAGAAGCTGGTAATCGTTTTCCTTTGTCGCACCGATGATCATCTGCGTGCTCTGACCGGCAGGAACGAAGGGAGCAGAGCGTTCCTTTTCCGGCAGTGACCGCGCGGAGGAGGAAGAGATCCAGCCCAGATCGGCAGCGGAGGCGGAAATCTGCTTTCGTGTATCGAAAATGGAGTGGGAGAGATAGCGGTTTCCCGAGGAACGCTCTAAAAAAGCGCTTTTCCCTGCGGTCAGCCGGTAATCTACAATACCGGACTGGATCTGGCGCATGGGTTTTAAAATCGCTTTCTGTGTCTTCTGCGGGGCCAGTTTCTGCAGCCCTTCTCCGGTCGGGAGTTCCAGATTGACGCTCATGCGGTCGGCGAGATAGCCGGTCTTTTCGATCAGATCGGCGGGTGCGCCCGGGATAGCTTTGACGTGGATGTAGCCGTTAAAGCGGTAACGATTACGTAAAAGATGCAGAGTGCGGTACATGAGTTCCATCGTATGGGCAGGATTTTTGCAGACGGCGGAACTTAAAAAGAGTCCCTCAATATAGTTTCGGCGATAAAATTCCGTGACGAGTGTACAGACCTCCTCCGGTGTAAACGTGGCGCGCTGCCGGTCATTCCCGGCGCGGTTGACGCAGTATTTACAGTCGTAGATACAGTCGTTGCTCTGCAGAATTTTCAACAGAGAGATACAGCGTCCGTCGGAAGAAAAGCTGTGACAGATACCGCAGGAGACCGAATTGCCGAGATGTCCCTGTTTTCCGGCACGGTTCACACCGCTGGAAGTGCACGCAACGTCGTATTTGGCCGCGTCAGCGAGAAGATTCAGCTTCTCGGAGAGAGAAAGTGTTTGTGATGATAACTGCATGGCAGAAAAATTCCTTTCTATGTCCAAATGAATACGAATAAAAGTAAAACAATAAGATAACAGGTATTTTATAAAAAGAACAACTGTTCGATAAAAGAAGTGTAACACAAATCGAACGAATGTTCAAGAGGAAAAATGAAAATAGTACAAGAAAATACTGGAAGAAAAGAAACAGAATTCGATCCGGAAAAACGTGAACAGGAAACAGCAGGGAAAATTTCTGTTAAGAAAAAAGTTATACAAAAACAGCCGCACAGATCGGAAAAACAAATCTGTGCGGCTGTAAGCCAAATTTTATGGAATTGAAACGGAAGCAGAGCCGTTTACGCCAAAAGCGCCCCAATTGCCCCGAATACGCCGGAACTTGCAAGCAGCATGATGACGCTTGCAAGGAGAACACCGCCCATGATGGCGAGAACGCTGGTCTTAAAGTCCATATCGAGGATACTTGCGGCCAGTGTGCCGGTCCATGCGCCGGTTCCCGGGAGCGGGATGCCGACGAAGAGCAGCAGGGCGAGCGGAAGTCCGCGGCCGGCTTTTGCTTTCAGTTTTTCCCCGCCTTTTTCGCCTTTTTCCAGACACCAGGTGAAGAACTTTCCGATATACTTTTTATCACATCCCCAGACAAGAACCTTTCGAGCGAACAGGAAAATAACCGGAACAGGAAGCATATTTCCGATGACGGCGATCAGATAGGCCGGAAGCGTCGGAATATGGAAAGCTACCGCGTACGGAATCGCACCACGCAGCTCGATGAGCGGAACCATGGAAATCAAAAATACAATCAGATATTTGGTAATCATATACACCTCTCGTTTTTTACAAAATGTTATCGTTTCTTAGTGCAACGCTCTTATTGTAGCGTGATGCCCGCCATTTGTCCAGTATAAAAACGAAAGAAAGGAGCGGGAGTAAAAGAAATCTTAAGAATTTCTGCATTTTTGTATAATTTTATAACTTTCAAAATTTGAATTTTAGAAAACGGTATGTTAGAATGAAGTGTACTGTTTGCAAAAGAACAGCAGAGATGCCCCCAATGACAGGGGGCGTGGACTGAAATAACAAACGAGGAGGACCCACCTATGATTGCACTGATCGATTATGATGCCGGAAATATAAAAAGCGTGGAAAAAGCCTTTCAAAGCCTTGGAAAAGAGGTTGTACTGACCAGGGATCCAGACGTGTTAAAACGCGCAGATCACGTCGTTCTGCCGGGTGTCGGCAGCTTTGGAGATGCGATGGAAAATCTGAACCGCTATCATCTGGTACAGGTCATTCATGAAATCGTAGAAAAAGGGACTCCGTTTCTTGGAATCTGTCTCGGACTGCAGATCCTGTTTGAACGCAGCGAGGAGAGCCCGGGCGTGGAAGGCCTTGGCCTGTTAAAAGGAGAAATCCTTCGGATTCCGGACAAAGAGGGCTTAAAGATTCCGCACATGGGCTGGAATTCCATCCATCTGCAGAACGAGGGACGCTTATTCAAAGGCATCCCGCAGGAATCGTATGTTTACTTTGTCCACTCCTACTATCTGAAAGCAGAAGAGGAGGAAATTATAAAAGCAACGACAGAGTACAGTACACACATCCATGCATCCGTGGAAAAAGGAAATCTGTTCGCCTGCCAGTTCCACCCGGAAAAGAGTTCAGATCTTGGACTTGCCATTCTGAAAAACTTTGCGGAAATTGGAGAGGAGGACTAAGCGATGTTTACAAAACGAATTATCCCATGCCTGGATGTAAAAAACGGAAGAGTCGTAAAAGGCGTTAATTTCGTCGATTTAAAAGATGCCGGAGACCCGGTGGAGATTGCAAAAGCGTACGACAAGGCAGGAGCCGATGAAGTTGTGTTCCTCGACATCACCGCCTCCTCCGATCAGAGAGGAACGGTCATCGATATGGTGCGCAAAGTAGCAGCAAACGTCTTCATCCCATTCACCGTCGGCGGCGGAATCCGTACCGTAGACGATTTCAAGATGCTGCTCCGCGAGGGAGCCGACAAAATTTCGATCAACTCCTCCGCAATCAACAATCCGCAGCTCATTGGCGATGCGGCGCAGAAATTTGGCAGCCAGTGCGTGGTCGTTGCGATCGATGCGAAGAAGAGAGCTGACGGAAGCGGCTGGAATATCTACAAAAACGGCGGCCGGATCGATGTCGGCATCGACGCCGTCGAGTGGGCGAAAAAAGCCGAGAGCCTCGGAGCCGGAGAAATTCTGCTCACCAGCATGGACTGCGACGGAACAAAGGCGGGATACGATATCGAGCTGACAAGAACGATCGCAGAGAGCGTCGGCATCCCGGTCATCGCATCCGGCGGCGCAGGAACGCTGGAGCATTTTTATGATGCCTTAACCGAAGGAAAAGCCGATGCAGCCCTCGCCGCATCCCTGTTCCACTACAAAGAACTGGAAATTCGTGAAGTCAAAGAATATCTGGCAGGCCGTAATGTGCCGGTCCGCCTGTAAAAGGAGGTAGAAAACGATATGCCGCCTCTTAGCGGAAGCTGGGCCAATGCCCTGAAAGGAGAATTCTCCAAAGATTATTATAAAAAACTGTTTCAGACGGTGGGAGCGGAGTACAAAACCCACACGATTTACCCGCCGGCTGATGATATTTTCAATGCGTTCCACTTTACCCCGCTTGAGCAGGTAAAAGTGGTCATCCTGGGCCAGGATCCGTACCATGAGCCGGGACAGGCGCACGGGCTCTGCTTTTCTGTAAAACCAGAGGTAAGTATTCCGCCGTCCCTGGTCAACATTTACAAGGAACTTGAGGACGATCTGGGATGCTATATCCCGAACAACGGATATCTCGAAAAATGGGCACGGCAGGGTGTTTTAATGCTGAATACAGTGCTGACTGTACGTGCACATCAGGCAAATTCCCACAAGGAAATCGGCTGGGAGCAGTTCACCGACGCGGCAATCAAAGTGCTCGCCGAGCAGGACCGCCCGATGGTATTTATACTCTGGGGAAGACCGGCACAGCGCAAAAAAGAGATGATCCACAATCCGAAGCATCTGGTGCTGATGTCCGCTCATCCGAGCCCGCTTTCTGCATACCGCGGATTTTTCGGCAGCCACCCGTTTTCCAGAACGAATGAATATCTGGAGGAAAACGGTCTTGCGCCGATTGACTGGCAGATCGAAAATGTAATCCGGGGAGCGAAAGAATGAGTAAAAAGAAAAATACGTTAACTGAGAAATACTTCTATTTTAATGGCCGCAACGATTATCTCGCGTGTGATCGGCCTGCTGTACCGGTCACCGCTCGGCGAAACCATTGGAAATGAGGGACTTGGCTATTACAGTACAGCGAGCAATCTGTACACGATCCTGCTGCTGATCTCGTCCTACAGTATTCCGATGGCAGTGTCGAAAATCGTATCCGAGCGCCTGGCCTTAAAAGAGTACCGCAACGCACACCGCGTCTTCCACGGTGCCCTGATTTATGCGGTAATTGTCGGCGGAATCGCTGCACTGGTGGCATTTTTCGGCGGAAAATTCCTTCTGCCGTATAACCAGCAGAATGCACTCCTTGCCTTACGCGTACTGGCGCCGACCATCTTTTTCTCGGCTGTTCTCGGCGTTCTGCGCGGTTATTTCCAGGCCCACAGCACGATGATGCCGACCTCGATCTCACAGATCATCGAGCAGGTATTCAACGCCGCATTCAGTATTGGCGCTGCCTGGTTCTTCATCCAGCAGTTCGCGACAAACGATACCGAACATGCCAAATTCGGTGCCGCCGGCGGAACCCTCGGAACAGGAGCCGGTGTTCTGGCAGGCCTCTGCTTTATGCTGATCGTTTACGGCGTAAACCGGAAAACAATTCTGCGGAAAGCTGCCAAAGACACACATCACCGTGAAGAATCCTACCGTGAAATTTTCCAGGTCCTTTTCCTGATGGTAACGCCGGTCATCTTTACGACCTTTATTTACAACTGCAACGCTTACCTGGACAACTACCTGTTCTTCACCATCCTCGGATGGCACGGTGAAAACCCAGAAAGCACTGAACGCTGCATACGGAGAGTTCTCCAACTACTACGTCACCCTGATCAACGTTCCGCTTGCCATGGCAAGTGCATCTGCATCCGCCATGATGCCGGAGGTGTCCTCCTGCTATGCAACCGGTGACCTTGATGAGGCAAACGCAAAATCCTCGAGACCATCCGCCTGACGATGTTCATCTCCATCCCGGCAGCCGTCGGCCTTGGCGTACTCGCATTCCCGATCACAGGAGTCCTGTTCCCGTCAAGCTCCAGCCTTTCCGGAAAACTGCTGATGATGGGCGCCGTTTCGGTCGTATTCTCGGCCCTGTCCACCATCACCAACAGCGTCCTGCAGTCCATCGGCCAGCAGAAAAAAGCCCTGCATAACGCAGCCATTTCCCTCGGAATGGACCTCATCGTCCTGGCTCTGATCCTCGCAGTCTTCCCGAAGACAAACATCTATGCCGTTGTCTTCGCAGGAATCCTGTTCTCGCTGAGCATGTGCGTATTGAATAACCTTTCGATCCGCAAACACCTGAACTTCCGCAACGAGTTCAAAAACACCTACGTAAAACCATTGATCGCAGCCGCCATCATGGGAGTCGTAACCTGGGTTGTTTACTACGGCCTCTTTGCCATCACCAAACGCCCGTCCATCAGCATGCTGATCGCGATTCTGATCGCCATTGTCGTCTACCTGATCGCCTTCGTCGTCGTAACCGGCACAACCGAAGCCGAAATGCGCCGCATGCCAATGGGAACCAAACTGGTAAAAGTCCTGCGTATTCTGCGGATTTACCGTTAAAAACAACAAAACAAAAGCAAAACGAATCCCCGGCCGGAAAGCCTTGATAACAGCTTTCCGGCCGGGGATTTATTTTGATGTTCAGAAAATATATTATGTAATTTTACGCGTCTTTCTCGCCATTTGGCTCCTGCTTCAGGTTCTTATTCGCAGTAGAAAGCATCAGCTTAATACGATTGAGCTGGTTAACCTCCGAAGCGCCCGGATCGTAGTCAACCGCCACAATATTCGCCTTCGGATACTCCTTGCGGATCGCCTTAATAACACCCTTGCCGACAATATGGTTCGGCAGGCACGCGAACGGCTGGATGCAGACGATATTGTAAACATCGCTGTGGATCAGCTCCATCATCTCGCCGGTCAGGAACCATCCCTCACCAGTCTGGTTGCCGCAGGAGACGATCGGAGAAGCATATTTGGCCAGATCCCGTACGTCAGCCGGCGGATCAAAATGCTCACTCTTCTTGAACTCTGCAACAGCCGCACTCCGTAGCCAGTTGATCAGCTTGATACCCGATTTCCGAGCATCGAAGAAACTCTTCTTGAAGCCAAGGTGCTCCACCTTGAAATTCGTATTGTAGAAGCAGTAGCAGAAGAAATCAATCAGATCCGGCACAACCGGCTCCGCACCTTCACTTTCGAGCAGCTCCGCCAGATGGTTATTCGCCGCCGGAAGGAACTTAACGAGAATCTCGCCGACAATACCAACGCGAGGTTTCTTCTCATCCGTAATCGGAATATGGTCAAAGTCGCGGATCATCGTGCGGCAGATCTGTTTAAAGCGGGTATGGCTTAAATGTTTGCCGAAACAAAATCAATACAGATCTTCTCCCATTTCTTGTGAATCCGGTCTGTCGTGCCCTTTTTCTGCTCATAAGGACGCATACCGGTAAATACATTTCATCATGATATCGCCGAATTCTGCTGCATAGCAGAGACGAATCGCAAGATCCGGCGTGATCTTGAAGCCCGGATTTTCCTCCAGACCGCTCAAGTTAATCGAGATGACCGGAATCTGCGTCATATCGGCCTTCTCCAGCGCACGGCGGATAAATCCGATGTAGTTCGAAGCACGGCAGCCGCCGCCGGTCTGGCTCATGATGACAGCCACTTTGTTCAGGTCATACTTGCCGGAGAGCAGCGCCTGCATAATCTGTCCGACTACCATCAGAGACGGATAGCAGGCATCGTTGTTGACGTATTTCAGTCCGACATCAACCGCCTCTTTGTTGTCGTTCGGAAGCACTTCCAGATTGTATCCGGCTGCGTTGAACGCCGGCTGCAGAAGCGAGAAGTGGATCGGTGACATCTGCGGGCAGAGGATTGTGTAGTCTTTCCGCATTTCTTTCGTGAAGACCGGTTTCTGGATCGAGGACGGAAGAATCTCGCGTACCGCCTGTTTCCGATCATGTGCACGGAGGGCAGCGAGCAGAGAGCGGACACGGATTCTGGCAGCGCCGAGGTTGTTGACCTCATCGATCTTCAGGCAGGTATAAATCTTGCCGCTTCTGGTCAGAATCTCATAAACCTCATCGGTGGTAACGGCGTCGAGACCGCAGCCGAACGAGTTCAGCTGAATCAGGTCAAGATCGTCGCGTGTCTTTACATAGTTTGCAGCTGCATACAGACGGGTGTGGTACATCCACTGGTCATTGACACGGAGCGGACGCTCGAGCGGTGCCAGATGGGAAACAGAGTCCTCCGTCAGCACGCACAGTCCGTAGGAGTTGATCATATCCGGGATACCGTGGTGGATTTCCGGGTCAATATGGTATGGACGGCCTGCAAGAACGATTCCGCGGCGGCCGGTTTCTTTCAGGTACTGCAGGGTTTCCTCACCCTTTTTCTGGATATCCGTATGTACGGCTGCAAGTTCTTCCCAGGCCTTATGGGCAGCAGCTTTGACCTCGGCAGCAGGAATATCCTGAAATTCTTCCACAAGGCGGTTTGTCAAGATATCCTCGGAAGTAAATGCCAGGAACGGGTTGCGGAAGGTGATGGATGGATCACTGAGCTCGTCCACATTGTTTTGATATTTTCCGCATAGGAAGTAACGATCGGGCAGTTATAATGGTTGACCGCATCCGGGAACTCGTTGCGTTCGTAAGGGATGCAGGGGTAGAAGATAAATTTCACACCATTACGGATCAGCCATGTGACATGTCCGTGAGCAAGCTTGGCCGGGTAGCATTCGGATTCACTTGGGATGGACTCAATACCCAGCTCGTAGATCTTACGTGTGGAAGTAGGAGAAAGCACCACCTGGTATTTCAGCTCTGTGAAGAAGGTATACCAGAACGGGTAATTCTCAAACATATTCAGAACACGTGGGATACCAACCTGTCCACGGGTAGCCTTATCTGCGGAAAGAGGTTCATAGGAAAAAATCCTTTTATATTTGTAATCGAAAAGGTTCGGGATATGATCCTTGTTCTTTTCCTTTCCAAGTCCGCGCTCACAGCGGTTTCCACTGATGTATTTACGGCCGCCGGAGAATTTGTTGATGGTCAGACGACAGTTGTTGGTACATCCGCGGCAGTTTGCCATGGAGGTGGTGTACTGGAGGCTGTTGATCTGATCGATGGAAAGCATGGAGGTTTTTTCACCCTCCTGATAGCGCTCCCTTGCGATCAGAGCAGCACCGAAGGCACCCATGATCCCGGCGATATCTGGACGGATGGCCTGGCAGTTGGCAATCTTCTCAAAGCTGCGGAGAACTGCGTCATTATAGAAGGTACCACCCTGTACAACGATATGCTTGCCAAGCTCGGAAGCATCGGAAACCTTGATAACCTTGTAGAGGGCGTTTTTGATAACGGAGTAGGCAAGACCAGCGGAGATATCGGAAACCTCAGCGCCTTCCTTCTGGGCCTGCTTAACTTTGGAATTCATAAATACAGTACAGCGTGTTCCAAGATCAATGGGATGTTTTGCAAAAAAGAGCTGCTTTTGCAAAGTCCTGTACTGTGTAGTTTAGAGATTTTGCAAAGGTTTCGATAAAGGAACCGCAGCCTGAGGAACATGCCTCGTTGAGCTGTACACTGTCAACAGTCTGGTTACGGATCTTGATACATTTCATATCCTGACCGCCGATATCCAGGATGCAGTCTACTTCAGGATCAAAGAAAGCAGCTGCGTAATAATGGGAAACTGTTTCGACTTCACCTTCGTCAAGAAGAAGTGCCGCTTTGATCAGGGCTTCGCGTAACCGTGGAGCAGGAAAAGCAATTTCTGCATCTTCCGGGAGAGACTGTAAATTTCCTTGATGGAGCTGATGGTGGTTTTTCAGCGGGTTTCCGTTGTTACTGCTGTAGAAGGAATAAAGAAGAGTTCCGTCTTCGCTTACCAGCGCGGTTTTTGTTGTGGTAGAGCCGGCATCGATTCCCAGGAAGCATTTTCCCTTATAGGTGGAAAGCTCTCCGGTTTTTTACCCTGTAGGCACTCTGACGGTCATGGAAAGCCTGGTAGTCGTCCTCTGTGGCAAAAAGCGGCTCCATACGTTCTACCTCAAAATCCAGCTTGATGGTAGTCCGCATGCGTTCCTTCAGTTCAGTCAGGGAAACGGTAACATCCTGCTTTGCATTCAGGGCGGAGCCGATGGCTGCGAACAGATGAGAGTTGTCCGGTGCGATAATATGTTCATCATCCAGCTTCAGGGTTCGGATAAAAGCAGTCTTCAGCTCAGAAAGGAAGTGAAGAGGCCCGCCAAGGAAAGCAACGTGTCCACGGATCGGTTTACCGCAGGCAAGACCGGAAATGGTTTGGTTGACAACTGCCTGGAAAATGGAGGCAGAAAGGTCTTCCTTAGTTGCTCCGTCGTTGATCAGTGGCTGGATATCTGTTTTTGCGAAAACACCGCAGCGTGCCGCAATGGGATAAAGTGCCTTGTAATGTTTGGCGTATTCATTAAGACCTGGTGCATCGGTCTGGAGCAGAGATGCCATCTGGTCAATGAAGGAACCGGTACCGCCGGCACAGATGCCATTCATACGCTGCTCTACATTTCCGTTTTCGAAATAGATGATCTTGGCATCCTCGCCTCCAAGCTCGATAGCAACATCCGTCTTTGGTGCCAGCTTCTGCAGGGAAGTGGATACGGCGATAAACCTCCTGTACAAAAGGCACTTCCAGATGATTGGCAAGTGTCAGTCCGCCGGAACCTGTAATGACCGGACAGAGTGTCAGTTCACCAAGCTGATCCTCAGCTTTCTGAAGAAGATCTGCAAGGGTTTCCTGGATATTTGCAAAATGTCTCTCATAGTCGGAGAAGACAAGCGTATCGTTTTCGTCTAAGATCGCAATCTTAACAGTGGTGGAACCAATGTCAATTCCAAGTGTGTGTTTCTTCATAAAAAATTGATTTCCTCCTCGTTGTATCTATACAGGGGTTGCCCGACTCTGACATTTCTGTCAGATGGGAGTTGTTTCTTCTTATTATAAAGGATTTTTAAGCGAATATTCTATATTATACGATATCGTTTAAAAAATGGCAATGTAAAAGTTTAACAATCAGTAGCCGTAAAGAAAAAAATGTGTTATGATATTGACTAAAAGTTTTGAAAGATATTTGCATCGGCAGCTGGTTATGGCTGTATCTGCGACGCAGATGCCGGGCAGAGACAACGTTTTAAAAATGGTTTTTTAGAAGGGAAATGAAAATGGCAGAATATAAAACTGATCACAACAGAAGGAAGAGCGAAAAGGGGCGAGTTTAAGACGGTCCACGGAACGATCCAGACTCCTGTTTTTATGAATGTAGGAACAATTGCAGCAATTAAAGGTGCAGTTTCCACTGTGGATCTTCATGAGATCGGTACACAGGTAGAGCTGTCCAATACCTATCATCTTCATGTGCGCCCTGGCGACAAGGTGGTAAAGCAGCTGGGAGGTCTTCATGAATTTATGAACTGGGACAGACCGATCCTTACCGATTCCGGCGGATTCCAGGTGTTTTCTCTGGCAGGCCTTCGGAAAATCAAGGAGGAGGGTGTCTATTTCCACTCCCACGTAGACGGAAGAAAGATCTTCATGGGACCGGAGGAGAGTATGCAGATTCAGTCCAACCTGGCATCCACGATTGCGATGGCCTTCGACGAGTGCCCATCGAGTGTGGCAGACCGCCGTTATGTGCAGAATTCCGTGGACCGTACGGCAAGATGGCTGCAGCGATGCAAGGATAAAATGCAGGAACTGAACCAGAGAGAGGATACCATCAACAAGCACCAGCTGCTGTTTGGTATCAATCAGGGAGCAATCTATGAAGATATCCGTATCGATCATGCAAAACGGATTTCCGAGATGGATCTTGACGGATATGCCGTCGGCGGTCTTGCGGTAGGAGAGACACACGAGGAGATGTATCATATTCTCGATGAAGTGGTCCCGTATCTGCCAAAAGAAAAACCGACATATCTGATGGGTGTCGGAACACCGGCCAATATTCTCGAGGGTGTAGAGCGCGGCGTTGATTTCTTCGACTGTGTATATCCGAGCCGGAACGGACGTCACGGTCACGTTTATACAAATCATGGAAAAATGAATTTGTTCAACCAGAAATACGAATTGGATCCGCGCCCGATCGAGGAAGGCTGCCAGTGTCCGGCATGCCGCCATTACAGCAGAGCTTATATCCGTCATCTGCTGAAAGCAAAAAGAGATGCTCGGCATGCGTCTCTGTGTTCTGCACAATCTGTATTTTCACAACAATATGATGACAGAAATCCGAAAACGCACTGATGAGGCAATTTTGCCTCTACAAACGTGCGAAGCTTGCCGGATTTGAGGAATAACGGCAAAAAAGTAAGCTC
>ENA-OQKL01000315-OQKL01000315.1-human-gut-metagenome-genome-assembly--contig:-NODE-315-length-16341-cov-3.119218_pt1 | contig 16341 bp, 13 predicted proteins | sample MGYA00242779_ERZ504800 | MGnify/ENA primary metagenome ERZ504800 (study PRJEB26092, sample SAMD00036410) | human gut metagenome | host: Homo sapiens | study: EMG produced TPA metagenomics assembly of... | reverse complement strand
GATCGAGTACGGCAAACAGATCGCACAGCTTTCCAACATGCTCTGCGACGGCAAGATCCTCGTTCAGACGTACGGCGATTTCAAACGCGGAAGAAGAACGACAGAAGAGCGTCTCTGCCGCAATAACCTGATCCCGACCTTAAAAGATGCCGTTCCGGGCGACCTTTCCCTGGTATTCCCGCACCGTATCATGGTCGACATTGCCGAGATGATCGAAGCCCTCGACAAAGTAACACCGGGTATCGCCAGCGATGAGACACTGCTGTACGGCGTAGAAGTCAAATTCTATTCCAACAAAGTTGTTGTAGACAAAGACTTCTGCACCAGCGTCAAAGGCCTCCGCGCCATCGGCGACGGCGCATCCGTAACCCGCGGCCTCCAGCAGGCAAGCGCAAACGGACTGTCGGTTGCGAGAAGCATTCTGAAAAGCATGAAATAAGAGAGAACGAAAAAAGATCCTTCGTCTGTGAAATGAGACGGAGGATCTTTTTTTGCGCCGGAAAGAGGGGTGTTTCAGATTATATGCCGTACAGCTTCCGGAACTGCTTCGGCGTTGTCCCGGTCTGCTGGCGGAAAACCGAGATAAAGTAGCTGACATCGCGGTAGCCGCAGAGGGCGGCGATGCCGTCGAGCGTAGTGTAGGGACGGCTGATGAGAAGCTCCTTGGCGCGGCTGATGCGCAGAACGCTGATGTACGAGCGGACAGAGCTGCCGACAAAACGCTGGAACAGGCGTGTCAGATACTGCGGCGTGATATGGAGCTGTTCCGCGAGATCATCCACATTGAGCGGGTCGGAAAGATGACTTTCGATTTCCTGCATTGCCGGGCGGACATACTGGAGATACAGCGGATGCTCCGTCCGGGAAAGGCCGGTGCGGAGCTGGGAAAGGCGTGTCAGGAACTCAAAGCATCCGACGGAGAGCGCAGCATCGTCGATGTCATTTTTCAGAAAATGTGAGTCGATTATGCGGTCAATCCATTCCTGAAACCACGCGCCCTCTGAGGCCGGAACGAAAAGATACGGCGAGACGGCACAGATTTTATAGAGATCATCGGAGAGCTTTCCGTCAAAGGTCAGAAAGGATGTAAACCACATCCCGCTGCCGTCGTTTTCGCGGTATTCATGCGGCACATGCGGAGCAATCAGAACACCGTCACCTGGTTTCAGCAAAAGTTTCTGGCCTTCGAGGGTCAGCAGCCCTTCGCCGCGTTCCGTCTGGATCCAGTGATATAAGGGGAATCCGTTCGGGCGCACAACGGGCTCCTGCAGCCAGCGGTTGCCGATGCTGTCAGCGGAGAGGGAAAAATCGGAGGCGGATGGTTTAAAGAAAATAGGCATAACAGTCAGTTCCTTTCTGAAAGAAAAGTCTAAAATAAGATTCCGGAATGAGTTTCGAAAATTCATACTTTTTAGACAAGCATATCATACTTTTCTCACAAAGACCAGTATATAATAGAGCCATCAAAACGAGATATCCAAACACAGGAGGAATCAAAAAAATGCAGCCAAAATTCAAAAAAATGTTATACGGAGGAGACTACAACCCAAACCAGTGGCCAAAAGAGATCTGGGATGAGGATATGAAACTTTTCCATCAGGCCGGCATCAACAGCGCCACGATCAACGTATTTTCCTGGGCAAAAATCCAGCCGTCCGAGAATGAGTACGACTTTACAGAGCTCGATGAGATCGTAGACACCCTGACAAAAGAGGACGTTCAGATCGTCATGGCAACATCCACCGGCGCACTCCCGGCATGGATGGTACACCGTTATCCGGAAGTGGCAAGAACCGATTTCGAAGGACGCCATCACAAATTCGGTCATCGCCACAATGCCTGCCCGAACAGCCCGGTTTTCCAGAAATATGCAAAGCGCCTGGCAGAAAAACTGGCAGAGCGTTACGGCGACAACAAAAACATCGTCTGCTGGCACATCAGCAATGAGTACGGCGGCGAGTGCTACTGCGAGAACTGTGCAAAAGCGTTCCGCGTATGGCTGAAAGACAAATACAAAACACTCGATGAAGTCAACAAGGCATGGAACATGGAGTTCTGGGGCCACACCATCTACGACTGGGACGAGATTGTACCGCCGAACGATCTGGGAGACGGAATGCCATGGGGAAGCGGCACTGCATTTGCAGGAATGTCCCTCGACTACATGCGTTTCAACTCCGACGGCATGCTGAACAACTACAAAATGGAGCGTGACGCGATCCGCAAATACGACAAAGAAACACCGATCACCACAAACCTGATGGGAACGTACAAAGGTCTCGACTACTTCAAGTGGGCAAAAGAAATGGATATCGTATCCTGGGACAACTACCCGAGCTACAATACACCATGGAGCCACGTAGCTATGACCCACGACCTGATGCGCGGCCTCAAAGACGCACCGTTCATGCTGATGGAGCAGACTCCGAGCCAGCAGAACTGGCAGCCGTACAACTCCTTAAAGAAACCGGGCCAGATGCGCGCACAGAGCTATCAGACCGTTGCACACGGCGCAGACACGATTCAGTTCTTCCAGCTGAGAAGAAGCGTCGGCGGATGCGAGAAATTCCATGGTGCTGTTATCGCACACGCAGGAACCGCAGATACCCGTGTCTTTTGTGAGGTAACCCAGCTCGGAAAAGAACTGGAGAAAATCGGAAGCCGTGTGATGGGCTCCGAGAACCACGCAAAAGTCGGCATCATCTTCGACTGGGAAAACTACTGGGCACTGGAGTACACCAGCGGACCGAACCGCGATTTACGTTACGTAGACCAGATCGAGCAGATGTACAATTACTTCTATAACAAGAACATCGCTGTCGATATGATCCCGATCGACGCGGACTTCTCCAAATATGACCTCGTTGCAGCACCGGTTCTCTACATGGTAAAAGACGGTGTGGCAGAGAGCCTGGAGGCTTATGTACAGGCAGGCGGAACTCTCATCACCACCTACATGAGCGGTATCGTCGGACAGTCGGACAACGTTCATCTCGGCGGATACCCGGGACCGCTCAGAAAAATGGCAGGCGTATGGGTAGAAGAGATCGACGCTCTTGCACCGGAGCAGAGAAACAAGATCCGTTTCGCAGACGGAACCGAGGAAGAGTGCCGTCTCGTATGCGACCTGATGCACCTCGAAGGAGCTGAAGAAATCGCACAGTATGAGAGCGATTTCTATGCAGGTATGACTGCTGTTGCAAAAAATCAGTTCGGAAAAGGAACCGTATATTATGTCGGAACCGACCTTTCTGAGAGCGGCCTTGCAAAAGTTCTTGCTATGGCAGCAGACGGCGCAGCCATCCAGCCGGTGATTGGAGAAGCAACAGCACTCGAGATCACAAAACGCCAGGCAGACGGCGAGGATCTGTACTTTATCATCAACTTCAAAGATGAGGAGATTCCGCTTCCGGCAGTCTTCGACGGAAAAGAAGATATCCTGACCGGCGAGAAAGTACAGGGCGGCGAGATGCTGAAGAAATACGATCTGCAGATTGTCAGCGTTCCGAGAGCATAATATAAAACATATTATATAGCAGAAAGATAACAAAAAAGACACAGCAGAAGGCAGAAAGATACTTCCAGCTGTGTCTTTTTGATGCTGTGAATTTATGCGGGTGCTTAGTGGGAAAACGAAGCCCGTGCGACGATGTTCTCCATCTCGCCCCATTTCTCCTCCATATCCGCTACAAGCGCGATCTGTGTCCGCGCCCGTACGAGGTTGTGCTCCGGGTAAGCGGTTTTGAAGTAGGTATCGCCCATCAGGTAATCGGCGAGAAAACGGATGCCGCATTCGAGGGTCATTAATTTTGCACCCATCGGCAGCATTTCGACTTCCGCGCGGGTCAAAGAGCCTGCGCAGCCTGCGAGAAAGCCCTTTGTATAGCTCTCAAAGAGAGGAAGGGAAAGAGACACCTTCGAGACATCCTGTTCGTCCTCAGCAGCCGTATTCGCGCCGAAGCGGATGGAATCGCCGAAGTCAAAGATCGACAGTCCCGGCATAATGGTGTCCAGGTCGATGACGCAGATGCCCTCGCCGGTTTTGTCATCAATCATAATGTTGTTCAGCTTCGTATCGTTGTGCGTTACGCGGAGCGGCAGCTCGCCCGAGGCCTTCATGCGCTCGGCTACGCCGTAATCGTCTGCGTGGTCGAGGAAAAACGCCATCTCATCCGAAACGTTTTTCAGCCGTCCTTTCGGATCCGCCTGTGCCGCCTGTAAAAGCGCCTGGTAGCGGAGCGGTGTGTTGTGGAAATCCGGGATCGTCTCGAAAAGAGAGGCGGACGGAAAATCGGAGAGCATCTGCTGGAAGCGGCCGAAAGCATTACCGGTCTCGTAAAACAGCTTTGGATCTGTCACGGCATCATAGCAGGACGCATTGGAAATAAAGAGAAATGCGCGCCAGAATTCTCCGCGCTCATCGACGAAAAACCAGGCATCGTCTGTCGTCGGAATCAGGTTCAGCGTCTCGCGGAATGGATCTCCTCCTGCGGCTGTGATTTTTTTCCGCAGAAATGATGTTACCTGTGCAATATTCTGCATCAGCTCCGTTGGATTGTGGAAAACGGTGCGGTTCATGCGCTGCAGAATCGATTTGCGGAGGACGCCGTTTTCGGTAGAGCGCACCAGAAACGTATCGTTGATATGGCCGTTCCCGTGCGGCGTCCAGTCTGTAATCGTTCCCGGGAAAGCAAATGCGTGGACAATGGAAGAGAGTTCTTCCTGTGTGTATGTAATCATCATGGGTATAAACTCCTTATTTTAATTAGAAAAACCTGATTAAGTAAAGCACACGCAGGGCGAAAAGTCAAGAAAAGGGCGCGAAACGATTGACAACGAGCGGCATTTCCGACTATAATAGACAGTAATTTAAGAAAAAACAAAACCTAAAATGCAGTGACAGGGAGGAGTACCTGGCGGCGCAAAGCAAAGAGAGGAGATGGCTGGTGAGAATCTCCGTGAGCGTGCCTGCGGAAGTAGCCCTCGAGCAGTGGACTGAACAGAAAAAGCGGACAGCAATGTTTTCCAAGTAGGCTCCAACGTAGTTCCCACGTTACCGGGATGCCGTATCGGATGAAAAAAGTTAAATCCTGTACGGAATGAGCAGAAGCGTATTCTTCTGGAATTCAGGTGGTACCGTGGATGGAAACATTCTCCCTGAACGTAAGGCACAGAAAAGGTGTTTTATGTTCGGGGATTTTTTATGCAGCAAATTTAGAACAGGAGGTTTTCATATGAAACAGATTACAGGAAACAAACTTCTGGTAAAGGCTCTGAAGGAGGAGGGTGTCGAGTATCTCTTCGGTTATCCGGGAGCCTGCACCATTGATATCAGCGATGAGCTTTACAAACAGGATGAAATCAAAATCGTTCTGCCGCGCCACGAGCAGGCGCTGGTGCATGAGGCGGATGCCTATGCGAGAACGACAGGAAAAGTCGGCGTATGCCTCGTTACCAGCGGCCCTGGTGCAACCAACCTGGTCACCGGTCTTGCAACGGCAAACTACGACAGCGTTCCGCTTGTCTGCTTCACCGGACAGGTAGCCCGCCACCTCATCGGAAACGATGCATTCCAGGAGGTTGATATTGTCGGCATCACCCGCAGCATCACGAAATACGGCGTGACGGTAAGAAACCGTGAAGATCTCGGACGCATCATCAAAGAAGCCTTTTACATCGCCCGCACCGGAAAACCGGGCCCGGTGCTCATTGATCTTCCAAAAGATGTCATGGCAGAGCTCGGCAGCGCAGAGTATCCGAAGAACGTCAACATCCGCGGCTACAAACCGAACACCAGCGTACACATCGGCCAGTTAAAACGTGCGCTGAAAATGCTCGCAAAAGCAAAACGCCCGCTGTTTCTTGCCGGAGGCGGCGTCAACATCGCACATGCGCAGGAAGTGTTCCGCGAAGTGGTCGAGAAAACACAGGTGCCGGTTGTCACAACCGTTATGGGACGCGGCGCGATCTCCACGAAACACCCGCTGTTCATCGGAAACCTTGGCATGCACGGCGCGTATGCGGCGAATATGGCAGTCAGCGAGTGCGATCTGCTGTTCTCGATCGGAACACGTTTCAATGACCGTATCACCGGAAAGCTGCATGAATTTGCCCCGCACGCGCAGATTGTCCACATCGACATCGACACAGCTTCGATCTCCCGAAACATCCACGTCGATATTCCGATCGTAGCCGATGCAAAAGAGGCGATCACGAAGATAGCAGAGTACGTAGAGCCATGCTCCACATCGAAATGGCTTGCCCAGATTGATGCCTGGAAGAACGAGCATCCGTTGACGATGCGCCCGAACGGCGTGATGGGACCGCTCGATATTTTCAACGCGATCAACGAGCAGTTTGACGATGCGATTATCGTCACCGACGTCGGACAGCACCAGATGCTGACAAGTCAGTACGTCGACATTACCGAAAACCGCCAGATCATCATGTCCGGCGGCCTTGGAACGATGGGATACGGCCTTCCGGGCGCGATCGGAGCAAAAATCGGCAACCCGGACAAACCGGTCATCGCGATTTCCGGTGACGGCGGTATGCAGATGAATATTCAGGAGCTGGCAACTGCCGTTCTCGAGGAGCTGCCGGTCATCCTGTGTATCTTCAATAATGAATACCTCGGCATGGTACGCCAGTGGCAGAAGCTGTTTTACGGCAAACGGTACAGCATGACAAACCTGCGCGCCGGTGCACTTTCCCGCAGAACAGACGGAGAAGAGTACCCGGAATACACGCCGAATTTTATCAAATTGGCTGAGAGTTACGGCGCAAAAGGCATCCGCGTCATGAAGAAAGAGGATATCGCCGCAGCGTTTGAAGAGGCGAAGAAAAACACCAAGACTCCGACGATCATCGAATTTATCATCGATCCGGAGGAGATGGTTTACCCGATGATCAAGCCGGGCGGAACGCTCGAAGATATGATTATGGACTGTTAGGAGGAGAGCGCGATGAATAAGGGAATGAAAAAAGATGGATTTCACTGTACGTAGAAAACCAGGTTGGTGTCCTTTCCAAGATTTCCGGGCGTTTTTTCCGCAAAAAGCTATAACCTGGACAGCCTGACCGTCGGAACGACCGAGGACCCGACCGTATCGCGTATGACGATCGCCACGGTCAGTGACGATGAGACGTTTGAGCAGATCAAAAAACAGCTGAACCGCATGGTCGAGGTCATCAAAGTCATCGACTTCACCGACGTGTTTGTGCGCATGAAAGAGATTCTGTATATCAAGGTATTCAACTGCAGCGCAGCTGACAAAGTCGAGCTGTTCCAGATCGCTGAGACGTTCAAGGCGAAGGTCATCGACTACGGAAAAGACAGCCTGCTGCTCGAGTTTGTCCAGACGGCGACGAAAAACGATGCAGTTGTGAAGCTGATGAAAGAGGAATTCAGCAAGATCGAAGTCGTGCGCGGCGGAAGCGTCGGTATCGAGTCGATCAATGTGATGGAGCGGTAAAAGAGAGGACGTTTTTGCGTGAACGAAAAGAGTATTACCACAATTACGTTAAAAAAGATTAATAAGAAAAGTGTGTATCAGTACATCTATGAGCACCGCCAGACGGCGAAGCAGCAGATTGTGCAGGATCTGACGATGGGGCTTTCGATGCACAGCGGAACGCTCGAGCATATCTGCATCGACCCGGAAGGGCCGGAGTGCTACTGCGCTTCTTTTTATTGAAGAGTTTCTGCAGTCGGAATTTTAATTTTTAGTTATAGAATTTCAGGGATAGAAAATCCGGGAACGGAAAGTTTTACATTGCTTTCCATTCTCGGATTTTTTCTGTTTTTTATCAGTGTTCGTTTTTAGATAAACATCGCATAAATCGACGCTCCGACCACAGTCAGAATACCTGCAACTGCAATCGAAAGGCTGCTCATCGCGCCCTCGACATCGCCCATCTCCATGGCCTTCGCCGTACCGATCGCATGGGAGGCCGATCCGATACTGATGCCCTTTGCAATCGGCTCCTCAATGTGAAACAGCTTGCAGAGCGTCTCCGCCAGCATATTTCCCAGCACACCCGTGATGATGATAACGGCAACCGTGATCGTCACCGCACCGCCGAGCTCTTCCGAAACACCCATGCCGATGGCCGTTGTGATGGATTTCGGCAGCAGTGTTACATACATTTTATGATTCAGATTGAAGATCAGCGTCAGCGCGAGAACCACGGTAAGGCTCGTCAGCACGCCGGAGAGAATACCGGCGAGGATGGCTTTGATATTCTTTTTCAATGCCTCCATCTGCTCATACAGCGGAATCGCAAGGCAGACCGTTGCAGGAGTCAGCAGATAGCTCAAGTATTTTGCACCGTCATTATAATTCTGATAATCGATATCGAAAACAGCAAGGAATACAATGACGACTGCAATGGAAATCAGCAGCGGATTGAAAATCGGAAGCCCAAATTTTTTCTTTAACAGCATGCCGAGCTCATACGCCAGAAGGCTGATGACAACGCCGAAAAATGCAGATTCACAGAGCATATTTGTCATTTTGCGTCCCCTCCTTTGTGTTTCTTTTCCAGCCGGATGACCGCCTGTGTCACGCGTCCGGACACAACCATAACGACGATGGTGCTGACGAGCGTAATCACGAGAACCGGAACGAGAACGGCTTTTAATTCACCCCAGGATTCCATCAGGCCGACGCCCGCCGGAATGAACATGACCGGCATGATCTCAATCATAAACTTGCCTGCGTCCTCGACGGCATCAAGTTTTAATGCCCCCGTCATCAGAAGCGCCAGCATCAGCACAAGGCCGTAGATACTTGCCGGAATCGGAAGCGGCAGCACGGCGTGCAGGATTTCTCCGACGAACGAAACCGCCATAATTACAAGGAACTGTCTTAATAATTTCACTTTTTCTGTTGTCCTTTCTCCCCATAACCCACATAACATCACTCCTTCTCAATGTCACGACCCCGATTATACTACCCGCATAAAAGAATTTCAACCGTAAATGTTACTGCAATTTTGGCGATTTTTGCCAAAAAAACGCAAAAAAACTGCCCGCCAATCAAACGAAAAAGTGAAATCGGTGGCATTTTAACATGATTTTTTGAGTTGATCCGATACGGAACTTTTTAAGCATTGCTTTCGGCATTTTTCCGATCCGGCAGAACGAAGATAAAGATCAGCGAACTGACAAGCAGCATGCCCGGATAGAAGAGGTTTGCCATGATTTCAAAGGCGGAGAGCTCATATTCCAGTTCATGCACCGCGGAAATCGCCACGAGCATCTGCGCGCCGTACGGCAGGATGCCCTGTGAGATGCAGGAGAAGGTATCGAGGAGCGATGCCGTTTTCCGTGGGGTGATGCCGTAGTCCTCGGACATCTGCTTTGCGATCGGGTTTGCCATGACGATCGCGACGGTGTTGTTTGCGGTCGCAATGTCGAGCAGCGCGACGAGAATGCCGACACCGAGCTGGCCGCCCTTTTTTCCGCGGAAGATTTTGTGAATGGCACGAAGCAGGACAGTAAAGCCGCCGTTTTCCCGGATCAGCGCGCACATCGCAGCGACAAGAATCGCAACCATACATGTCTCAAACATACCCGAAGTGCCGCTTCCCATGCTGGAGAGCATATCCCAGAGCGTCGTCTGTCCCGTACCGAGCATGATAACGGCACCGGAAGCAATACCGATAAGGAGTACGACAAACACCTGAATGCCCGCGATGCCGCCGATCAGCACGAGCAGGTACGGAACCATCTGCAGCAGATGGTATTCGTGGACGATCGGTGTGCCCGGCGCCTGTCGGAAGGAGATTACAAGGATCAGCGCCAGCGCGGCAAGAGCAGCCGGGAGAGCGATCCAGAAGTTTTCGCGGAACTTGTCTTTCATCTCGCAGCCCTGTCCGTTGCAGGCGGCGATTGTCGTGTCGGAGATGAAGGAGAGGTTGTCGCCGAACATGGATCCGCCCATGACGGAGGCGACGCAGAGCGCCAGCGAAAAGCCGGAGGTCTCGGCAACAGCAGCGGCGATCGGCACGAGAAGCGTGATCGTTCCGACGGAGGTTCCCATGGCCGTGGAGACGAAGCAGGCAACGACAAAGAGCACAGCGACGGCATACTTTGCCGGAATCCAGGAGAGCATGAAATAGGCAACGCTCTCTGCACTGCTCCTTCCGACAACGCCGACAAACGTGCCTGCGGCGAGGAAGATCAGCAGCATTGTGATGATGTTTTTGTCCCCGATGCCCTGTCCCATGAGAGCGAGCTTTTCTTCAAACGGGACACTGCGGTTCTGCAGACAGGCGACGAGGATCGCTGTCAGAAACGAGACGACGATGGGGATGTTGTAGAAGCCCATCGGAATTTTTAAAACTATACTCGGAATAAATGCCGAACCCCAGATAAAACACCAGAAAAACGGCGATCGGGAGCAGGGCGGATGGCTTTCCGTTTTTTACATAGAAATAAATACCAGACCTTTCGTGTGATTTTCCTTATTTTTAATAGGGCGAATAGAATTATTCTATCATCTGGATCAGAAATCGTAAAGTAAAAAAGCAGGAAAAAACACGCCGGACATCTGGTAAATTCCAGAAATCCGGCGTTTTTTATAAGAGGTGCGTTTTGCTGTGCCTGTGCTTTATTATTTTGCGAGGAGCATCATAATCTGATTACTTCTGCTTACGAATTTTGTCATCTCGTCCGGAGAGAGCGGTTTGTGGCTGATCATTGCCAGATCATACAGCTGCTCGCAGAACAGGGATGTGTTGCCGTTCTCGCCATTCTCCAGAATGTACTGAACGAGCGGATGTTTTGCATTCAGGATCAGGGTTTCCTGTCCGCCGAACATGGACGGATCCATGCCGGTCATGCCGTACATCTTCATCATATCCTGCATCCGGCGGCTCTCCTCGGAAAGCGTTACCATGGAGGATACATTTTCGTCTTTCAGGTTCTCAACTTTGACGGTCAGATCTTTCTTGTCGAGGACTTTGCGGAAGAGATCGGTCAGAGTATTTGTAGCGTCGGTCAGATCCTCACCGGACTCGTCTTTCATATCGTTGGTCAGATCTGCATCGATGCGCTGGAAAGTTACATGCTCGTTGTAACGCTCTGCATGGGTGATGAAAGCGGAGTCGATGTTGTGTTTCAGGATGACAGCATCCATGCCCTGACTGCGGAACATGTTGATGTACTGGCTCTGCTGAACTTCGTCGGTGACGTAGTAAACAGTCGTTTTTTCCGGCTCTTTCTTCTCGTCAGCGTTTTCCGTATTTTCGGTATTCTCCGTAGTTTCAGCCTTCTCTTCGGTGTTCTCTGCAGGAGCTTCTTCTTTCTTATTCTCGTTGATGCAGTCCTCAAGAGTCAGATATTTTCCGTCGATGTTCTTGAACAGAATATAGTCCATCATCTTCTTGGAGAATTTCTCGTCCTTGATGCATCCGTATTTGATGAATGGGTTGATATCATCCCAGTATTTCTCGTAATTCTCGCGGTCGGTTTTGCACATGCCGGAGAGCTTGTCAGCGAATTTCTTGGAGATGTACTCGGAGATCTTCTTGACAAATCCGTCGTTCTGCAGTGCGCTTCGGGATACGTTCAGCGGCAGATCCGGGCAGTCGATGACGCCTTTTAAGAGCATCAGGTATTCCGGAATGACTTCTTTGATGTTGTCGGCAATAAATACCTGGTTGTTGTACAGCTTGATGGTTCCCTCGATGGAATCGTACTCGGTGTTGATACGCGGGAAGTAGAGGATACCTTTGAGGTTGAACGGATAGTCCATGTTCAGGTGGATCCAGAACAGCGGCTCGCGGTAGTCGTTGAAGACTTTGCGGTAGAATTCTTTATAATCCTCATCGCTGCACTCGTTTGGATGTTTGGTCCACAGCGGGTGGATATCACTGATGGAAACCGGGCGTTTGTTGATTTTTACTTTCTCTTTGGCCGGGGAAACTTCAACCTGCTCTTTCGTTCCGTCTTCTTTTTCTTTCTCTTCGTATTTTGCGTCCTCGTGGATGTGCTCTACGACAACGTCGTCATCTTTTAATTCGCTTTCATCGATGGTCTCGTATTCCTGCAGCGCATTTGCTTTGGACAGGAAAATTTCAACCGGCATGAAGGAGCAGTATTTTTCCAGAACTTCGCGGACACGGTATTCGTTTGCGAATTCCAGGCAGTCCTCGTTCAGGAACAGAGTGATTTCGGTACCAACAGTTGTCTTGCTGCCCTCGGACATATCGTACTCGGTGCTTCCGTCACAGGTCCAGTGTACCGGGGTGGATCCTTCTTTATAGGAAAGAGAATCGATGTGAACTTCATCTGCTACCATGAAAGCAGAGTAGAAACCAAGACCGAAGTGGCCGATCATCTGATCTGAATTCGTTTTGTCTTTGTATTTCTCCAGGAATTCGGTAGCGCCGGAGAAGGCGATCTGGGTAATATATTCTTCGACTTCGTCTGCGGTCATACCGATACCGTTATCGATGAATTTTAAGGTTTTCTCATCCGGGTTTACAATCACCTGAATGGCTGCTTTGTAGTCATCCGGCAGAGTATATTCGCCCATGCCGTCCAGCTTTTTCAGTTTGGTGATGGCATCGCAGCCGTTGGAAACGAGCTCACGGACGAAGATATCGTGGTCGGAATACATCCATTTTTTGATAATCGGGAAAATATTGTCGCTGTTGATTGAAAGATTTCCATGTTTCGCACTCATGAGAAACACACTCCTTTTCTTATAAAAATATTTTGATCCAGCAAAGCGGGGATATCATGCGTTTTTTTAGATGTCTGCAGCGTTTTTTACTGCTCTGATAGTTATAGTAATACTGGCACAGGGAAAAGTCAAGGAAAAATTAGCACTCGAGAAAAAAGAGTGCTAACAGAACAACGGAAAGTATTGAATTTACTGGTATTACGGTACTTTCTAAACTTTTTGTAAAGTCTGATCAGAAGGGCTGCGCAGTTGTTTCTGGAGAATGGATATGCTACAATGAAAAAGCATAGAAGCGTTTCGAACAGAAAGATTCCGAGGGTACATAAAAGAAAAATGGAGGAAATACATGACAAATGCGACAAAGGCGGCGCTGGAAGCGTCATTAAAAAAGCTGCTTTTGAAAAAGCCGCTGGACAAATTACGATCAACGATCTGACGACAGACTGCGGCATCAGCCGGATGGCGTTTTATTATCATTTTAAGGATATCTACGATCTTGTCGAATGGTCGTGCCTGGAGGATGCGACGCAGGCGCTGCAGGGGAAGAAAACGTATGAGACATGGCAGGAAGGCCTGCAGCAGATTTTTGAGGCAGTGCTCGAGAATAAACCATTTATTATGAATGTCTATCACTCTGTAAGCCGGGAGCAGATCGAAACATATCTCTTTCATCTGACGCACGATCTGCTGTACGGTGTCGTACAGGAAAAAGCAAAGGGAACCGGCATCTCCGAGGCGGATCAGAGTTTTATCGCAGATTTCTATAAGTATAGCTTTACCGGTGTCATGCTCGACTGGATCAAAGACGGAATGAAAGTGGATTACCATATGATTGCGGAAAAAATGCACCGCACGATGGAAGGAAATGTCGTCAATTCCATCCGAAATTTTGAAAAAAGAATAAAATATAGTTACACTTTACAAAACAGGGCGGATGATAAAAATTTAATCATCCGCCCTGTTTTGTAAATGGAAAAGCGGGGAAAAATGAAGTAAGATTCAAATTGTCAACAGACAATGGCAACACAAATAGAAACTTGTAAAACAAAGAAAGCAGCATAACCTATACAAACCGGAAATTCGAAAAAACATTCCGGCAGTCGTATTTAGAAAAGAAAGGATGAACGTCTATGTCAAAAAAAGGATTAAAATTCGGAATCGCATCAGCAGCAGTCATCGGAGCTGGAGCAGCAGTGCTGCAGGCAAAAAACAAGAGTGAAGCAAAAAAAGCAGCGGAGACAACCACTGTAACATCAGAACCAAAGAATGATTACCGCAACACCGAGCGCGGAAAAGATAAGAAAAACAGCAAAGGCATTTATTACACCAACGGAAACTACGAAGCCTTCGCAAGACCGGAAAAACCGGAAGGCGTCGATGAGAAGAGCGCATACCTCGTAGGAAGCGGCCTCGCAGCCCTCGCAGCAGCGTGCTTCCTTGTAAGAGACGGCCAGATGAAAGGCGATCACATCCACATTCTGGAAGCCATGGACATCGCCGGCGGTGCCTGCGACGGTATCTACGATCCGACCCGCGGCTACATCATGAGAGGCGGCCGTGAGATGGAAAACCACTTCGAGTGCCTGTGGGATCTGTTCCACAGCATCCCGTCAATTGAGACACCTGGTGTATCCGTTCTTGATGAGTATTACTGGCTGAACAAAAAGACCCGAACTACTCCCTGTGCCGTGCAACGAAGAACCGCGGCGAGGATGCCCATACCGACGGAAAGTTCAACCTGAGCCAGAAAGGCTGCATGGAGATCATGAAACTCTTCATGACAAGAGACGAGGATCTGTACGACAAGACGATCGAGGATGTTTTCGATGATGAAGTCTTCAATTCCACCTTCTGGCTGTACTGGAGAACGATGTTCGCATTCGAAAACTGGCACAGTGCACTGGAGATGAAGCTGTACTTCCAGCGGTTCATTCATCACATCGGCGGACTGCCGGACTTCTCCGCACTGAAATTCACGAAGTACAACCAGTATGAATCCCTGATTCTTCCGATGAAGAAATACCTCGAGGATGCCGGCGTAGACTTCCAGTTCAATACCGAAGTAACCAACGTTATCTTTGAAATCAACGATGGAAAGAAAGTAGCAAAAGCCATTGAGTGCAAGGTAAACGGCGTCGAGAAAGGCATCGTTCTCACCGAGAATGACCTCGTCTTCGTTACCAACGGAAGCTGCACCGAAGGCACGATCTACGGCGATCAGAACCATGCACCGAACGGTGATGCAGAGGTCCGCACGAGCGGCTGCTGGAGCCTGTGGAAAAACATTGCAAAACAGGATCCGTCCTTTGGACATCCGGAGAAATTCTGCTCCGATATTGCAAAGACAAACTGGGAATCCGCAACAATTACCACTCTCGACAATAAGATCATTCCGTATATCACCAATATCTGCAAACGTGATCCGAGAACCGGAAAGGTTGTTACCGGCGGTATCGTAAGCTGCCAGGATTCCAAGTGGCTTTTAAGCTGGACCATCAACCGTCAGGGACAGTTCAAAGAGCAGGATAAAGATAAGGTATGTGTATGGGTTTACAGCCTGTTCACCGACGTACCTGGCGACTATGTGAAGAAACCGATGAAAGAGTGCACTGGTAAAGAGATCACCGAAGAGTGGCTGTACCACCTCGGCGTGCCGGTTGACCAGATTCCGGAGCTGGCAGAGAACAGCGCTGTCTGCGTACCGACCATGATGCCGTATATCACCGCATTCTTTATGCCAAGAAGAAAGGGCGACCGCCCGGATGTCATCCCGGATGGCTGCGTCAACTTCGCATTCCTCGGACAGTTCGCTGAGACACCAAGAGATACCATCTTCACGACAGAGTATTCCGTTCGTACCGCAATGGAAGCTGTTTACGGACTCCTCGGCGTAGACCGCGGCGTGCCGGAAGTATGGGGCAGCGTTTACGATATCCGCGATCTGCTGGACAGCTCCGTGAAACTGATGGATGGAAAATCTCCGCTGGAAATCGAGCTTCCTGGACCGCTCAACCTGCTGAAAAAACCCTCTGCTGAAACTGGTAGATGGAAATGTAGTTGGAGATCTCTTAAAAGAGCATGGAATTATCAAAGAGGATATGGTGAAATAAGAAATAGAAAATAAGTAAGAAATGCAATAAGACCTGCGCTTTCAAACGGCGCAGGTCTTATTGCGTTTCTATGCATGCTCTCAAACAATTAAGCAGAGTTCTTCGTGAAAAACAGCGCGGCACAGACGGCGGCGATGCCTCCAGCGAGCTTTGCAACGAGAAGCGGCACGACAAAATCAGGATCGGTGCCGAACGTAAATCCCATATGTGCGGCGATGGTCGATGCGGCGGAGACGAGGAAAGTTGCGTTTACAATCTTTCCGCGCTCGTCCAGTTTTTTCCATCATTGTGATCGCCGGAACAGGGCTGACAATGCCCATCAGAAGGCCGGCGGCACTGCTGTCGTTCATGCCGGTTTTTCTTCCAATAAAAGAGAGCGGCTTTTTGAGCACCCGCTGTAAAAGCTCCGCCGTCGGAAGGCTGCCGAGCAGTACAATGCCGATGGACGAGACGACCGCCATCGCGTCCTCCAGCGGCGCAAGGTCCGGGAGCAGCGAAAAGCCGGTCATATAGCAGAACGCGCCCGCGATGAGGCC
>ENA-OQKL01000314-OQKL01000314.1-human-gut-metagenome-genome-assembly--contig:-NODE-314-length-16348-cov-2.423648_pt1 | contig 16348 bp, 22 predicted proteins | sample MGYA00242779_ERZ504800 | MGnify/ENA primary metagenome ERZ504800 (study PRJEB26092, sample SAMD00036410) | human gut metagenome | host: Homo sapiens | study: EMG produced TPA metagenomics assembly of... | reverse complement strand
GCCATCCTGTATGCGACCATCCACGACTACCTCGTGAAGGTCAAGGTGCCGGATGTGTCGGAGTACGAGAAGAGCCTGTACGAGTATCTGGACAACGATGCCGCCGGTGCCGCCGTCATGGAGACCATCCGCACCACCGGCAATCTGGACAAGGACACCGAAGAGCAGCTCAAGAGCGTGCTCACGGCCTATACCGACAGCTTTGTCAAGGCGCATTAAAGGGAAGGAGGCGTAACGCATGGCTGGTTCCATGAAGGACATCAAGCTGCGCATCAAAAGCGTAGAGAGTACCATGCAGATCACCAAGGCCATGGAGCTGGTGGCTTCCTCCAAAATGCGCCGTGCCAAGGAGCGGGTGGAGCACAGCCGCCCCTACTTTGAAACGCTGCACGACACGCTGACCGGCATTGCGGCTGCAGACCCCCGGGCCCGCAGCCCCTACCTGCGCCGGGCAGAGATCAAACGCACCCTGCTGGTTGTGATTGCAGGCGACCGCGGCCTGGCCGGTGGATACAACTCCAACGTGCTCAAGCAGGCGGAGGCCCAGCAGGGCCCGGTCACGGTGCTGCCCATTGGCAAAAGAAGTCAGGAGTACTTTACCCACCACGGGGCCGACCTGTTCACCGAAGAGGTGCTGCTGGCGGCGGATGTCTCGGTGGGTGAGTGCTTTGCCCTCTCCCGGAAGATCACCGAGGGCTACCTGAAGGGCGATTACGACGCAGTGAAACTCTGCTACACCCGGTTCGACTCGATGATGACCCAGACCGCTGTCACCATGGAGGTGCTGCCCCTGACCATTGAGCCCACCGAGGAACAGAACGGCCGCTGCCCGCCGCAGTCAGATCCTGTACAAGCCCAGCAGCGAGGAAGTGTTCCGCGCCATCATCCCCGAGTATGTGGCCGGTATCGTTTATGGTGCCGTGTGCGAGAGCGTGGCCAGTGAGCTGGCCGCCCGCCGCACCGCCATGGATGCCGCCACCAAGAACGCGGGCGAAATGATCGACCATCTGAATCTGTATTACAACCGCGCCCGTCAGGCTGCCATCACGCAGGAGATCACCGAGATCGTGGCAGGCGCAGAAATCTAAAAAAGGAGTTGTAGCCTATGTCCGAAAAACACATCGGCAAGGTGATCCAGGTCATCGGCCCGGTGCTGGACATCCAGTTCAAGGATGGCGAGCTGCCGGACCTGCTCAACGCCATCGAGATCGACAACCACGGCCAGAAGCTGGTGGTCGAGGTGGCGCAGCTGACCGGTGACAACGTCGCCCGCTGCATCGCCATGAGCAGCACCGATGGCCTGGTGCGCGGCACGGATGCCGTGGACACCGGCGAGTCCATCAAGGTCCCCGTCGGCGACCAGTGCCTGGGCCGCGTGTTCAACCTGCTGGGTGAGCCGGTGGACAACAAGCCCGCCCCACCCCGGAGGCTTACTGGCCCATCCACCGCCCCGCTCCCAGCTATGAGGAGCAGCAGTCCACCACCGAAATTCTGGAGACCGGCATCAAGGTCGTTGACCTCATCTGCCCCTACGCCAAGGGCGGCAAGATCGGCCTGTTCGGCGGCGCCGGTGTCGGCAAGACCGTCCTTATCCAGGAGCTGATCTATAACATCGCCACCGAGCACAACGGCTACTCGGTGTTCACCGGTGTCGGCGAGCGCACCCGTGAGGGCAACGACCTGTACGGTGAAATGACCGAGAGCGGCGTCATCAACAAGACGGCGCTGGTCTACGGCCAGATGAACGAGCCCCCAGGAGCCCGTATGCGCGTGGCACTGTCCGGCCTGACCATGGCGGAGTATTTCCGCGACGTCAAGAATCAGGACGTGCTGCTCTTCATCGACAACATCTTCCGCTTCACTCAGGCAGGCTCTGAGGTGTCGGCTCTGCTGGGCCGTATGCCCTCCGCCGTCGGCTACCAGCCCACGCTGGCCACCGAGATGGGCGCTCTGCAGGAGCGCATCACCTCCACCCGCAAGGGTTCCATCACCTCGGTGCAGGCTGTCTACGTCCCCGCAGACGACCTGACCGACCCGGCCCCTGCCACCACCTTCACCCATCTGGATGCCACCACGGTTCTGAGCCGTGACATTGCATCTCAGGGCATCTACCCCGCTGTGGACCCGCTGGATTCCACCAGCCGCATCCTCAGCCCGGAGGTCGTGGGTCAGGAGCACTACGAGATCGCCCGCGCCGTCCAGAAGGTGCTGCAGCGCTACAAGGAGCTGCAGGACATCATTGCCATCATGGGCATGGACGAGCTGAGCGAGGAAGACAAGCGCACGGTCAGCCGCGCCCGCAAGGTGCAGCGCTTCCTGAGCCAGAGCTTCCACGTGGCAGAGCAGTTCACCGGTATGCCCGGCCAGTATGTGCCGCTGAAGGAGACCCTGCGCGGCTTCAAGATGATCCTGAACGGCGAGTGCGACGAGCTGCCCGAGAGCGCATTCCTGTTCGCGGGCACCATCGATGACGTGTTCGCAAAAGCGAAGAAAGGGTAAACCATGACGACCTTTCATCTGACGGTGGTCACGCCGGACGGCTGCGCCTTTGACGGGCAGGCCGAGCGCATCGTCTGCCGCGCCATTGACGGCGATCTGGCCATCCTTGCCAAACACGGGGATTACTGCACCGCGCTGGGCATGGGCGAAGCCCATATCGTGGATGCCGAGGGCCAGCGCCGCCGCGCCGCCTGCATGGGCGGGCTGCTGAGCGTGCTGGATGGCGAAGTGCGTCTGGTCGCCACCACATGGGAGTGGGCCGAGGAGATCGATCAGGCCCGCGCCGAGGCTTCCAAGAAGCGCGCGGAGGAGATCCTTGCGCAGAAGAACCTCGACAAGCGGGACTACGAGCTGGCTCAGGCGCGTCTCAAGCGCGCACTGGTGCGTACCTCTATCCACTAAAACAAAAGAAAGGAGCCATTGCACAACCTGTGCAGTGGCTCCTTTTGCGTGCATGATGAAACTAAAAATAAGATTTCCGCTGAATATGCCCAGAGCGAATGCGGAGGGCATTTAAATCGTAAAGACGTTACATCATATTGGCCTTCTCGATCAGGTTGCGGATGTGATGGGCCAGCATCTCCACCGCAGCGGTGTTCTCGCCGCCGTTGGGTACAATGATGTCTGCGTTGCGCTTGCTGGGTTCCACAAAGGCTTCGTGCATAGGCTTGACGGTGGTCAGGTACTGCTCGATCACGCTGTCCAGACTGCGGCCCCGCTCCTTCACATCCCGTACCAGACGGCGCAGGATGCGCTCGTCGGCGTCGGTGTCCACATAGATCTTGTAGTCGAACAGGGCGCACAGCTCCGGCTCCACAAAGGGCAGGATGCCTTCCACGATCAGCACCGGTGCGGGCTCGATGTGCTGTACCTTGTCGCTGCGGTTGTGGTTGGAGTAGTCATACACCGGGCAGTCGATGGCGCGGCCTGCCTTCAGCTCCTGCAGATGGTAGATCAGCAAAGCGTTGTCAAAAGCATCCGGGTGGTCGTAGTTCAGCTTGCAGCGCTCCTCAAAGGGCAGCTCGTCGTGGCGCTTGTAATAGCTGTCGTGGGAGATCAGGCGCACTTCATCCTCGCCAAAACGCTCCTTCAGCCGCAGAGCAAGGGTGGTCTTGCCGCTGCCGGAGCCGCCTGCAATGCCAATGATCAGATTATTCATAGGGGTCCCTCCTGCATCATCCTGCCGCTTTGGGTGGAAAAAAGGGCAGGAATGGATTATAATAGGTGCAAAGCTGCCTGTCCGGGACACAGCGCCGGGCGGGCTTGTTCCTGTACATCATAACACAAACCGGCACATTTTTACAGCCCCAGGGCTGCAAATGTGTGAGATAAGGAAAAATGCCATGCAGAAAAAACAATTTCAGCAAAATATGAAGGACAAGGTCCGGGTGTTTGAGGATGGCGGCATCCGCCTGCTCAAACGGGGACAGAAGGGCGTGGTACACGCTATTTTCAGCCGTTTTGGCCTAGTGCTGGTTCTGCTGCTTTTACAGGCGTTCGCGCTGTTCAGCCTGCTGCAGTGGTTCGGCGGGCTGCTGCCGCATTATTTTGGCGGCACCCTGCTGGTAACAGCGGCAATGATGGTCTATCTGCTCAATCAGGACATGGACAACAGCGTGCGCATTACATGGCTGGTGGTCACAGCGCTGATGCCGGTGCTGGGCGTGCCGCTGTTCTGGTACACCAAAAGTGATGTGGGCCACAATGCCCTGAAGCGCCGCCTGCTGGATCTGGAGGGCCAGACCCGCGCCCAGCTGCCGCAGAATGAGCAGACCGTGGAGCTTTTGCAGGAGCAGGCACCCGAAGCGATGCCGCTGGCACGGTATCTGCGGGGCAAGGGAGGCGGCTTTCCGGTCTATGCCGACACGGTGGCCACCTACTTCAACGGCGGCGAAGCTATGTTCGATGAAATGCTGCGCCAGCTGGAAACGGCAAAAAAATACATCTTTCTGGAATATTTCATCGTGGATGAAGGCCTGATGTGGGGCCGCATTCTGGAAGTGCTGGCCCGCAAGGCGGCGCAGGGGGTGGATGTGCGGGTGATGTATGATGGCACCTGCGAGTTTTCCACCCTGCCGCGGGATTACCCCAGCCGGCTGGAAGCGCTGGGCATCCAGTGCAAGGTGTTCTCGCCGGTCACGCCCTTCGTTTCCACCCACTACAACTACCGCGACCACCGCAAAATTCTGGTCATTGATGGCCAGGTGAGTTTTACCGGCGGCGTGAATCTGGCAGATGAGTACATCAACCACATAGAAAAGTATGGCCGCTGGAAGGACTCGGCCCTGATGCTGGAAGGCGAAGGCGTGCGCTCCATGACGGCACTGTTTTTGCAGATGTGGAGCATCCTGTGCCAGCCGGAGTTTGAGCAGTTCCTGTCCGATCCCATCCCGGCGGCAGCAAACGCCAAGGGCTTTGTGGTGCCCTACGGAGACTGCCCGCTGGACGGTGAGCGGGTGGGCGAAATGGTGTACATGGATATGCTCAACCGCGCCCGGAAGTATGTGCACATCATCACGCCGTATCTGATTTTAGACGGCGAGCTGGAAACGGCCCTGCGCTTTGCGGCAGAGCGCGGTGTGGATGTGCACCTGATCCTGCCCGGCAAGCCGGATAAGTGGTTCGTTTATGCACTGGCCAAGACCCACTACAAGGCGCTGATTTCTTCGGGTGTGAAGATCAGCGAGTGGCAACCCGGCTTTACCCATGCGAAGATCGTGATCGCCGACGGCGTGGAAGCTGTGGCGGGCACCATCAATCTGGACTACCGCAGCCTGTACCATCACTTTGAAAACGCGGTCTGGATGCGCGGCACCGACTGCATTGCCAACATGGAAGCGGATTTTCAGGATACGCTCACCCGGTGCCGCAGGGTGGAGCGGACGAAAGAAAGCATCTGGCAGGGCAAAAAGCTGCTGCATCTGGCGGGCATCCTGCTCAAGTTTATTGCGCCGCTGGTGTGAAAGACTCCTTCCGTCATGGCTGCGTAAGCAGACAGGAGAAGCTCTGAATACAAAAAGGCCCGCTGCCTTTCGACAGCGGGCCTTTTGTTACCGATTTAAATAAAAATCAGCGCTTAGTTCTGCTTCATGCGAGCGAAGCAGTCAGAGCAGTAGACCGGACGGTCCTCACGAGGCTGGAAGGGAACCTTGCAAGCCTTGCCGCAAGCTGCGCAGACAGCATCGAACATCTGACGCTCACCGCTGTTGCTGCGTGCGCCGCCGTTCTTGCGGGCGTCACGGCAGGGCTTGCAGCGCTGGGGCTGGTTCTCAAAGCCGCGAGATGCGTAGAACTCCTGCTCACCAGCAGTCCAAACAAACTCCTTGCCGCAGTCCTTGCAAACTAAAGTCTTGTCTTCGAACATAGTAGTATCTCCTCTTTGTTTAGTTCTTGCCCACGGAAGGATTGTAACCATACCTTTGGTTTTTAGGGACCATAGCGCTGATCGTAAGCTTACCAGGGGCTTGAATGAGTAAACGTCCTCTAGCTGAGGACTCCCCTATTGTACCGTTCTTTTTTTGATTTGTCAACCAAAAAACAACCCCTCACCCGCTTTTTTGTGCATTCGGCATAATAAGACGGTCTTTGCTCGTGCAAAACAGCAAAAAGGCCACACCGCCCTTTGGGGGAGCGGTGCGGCCTTGGATGCCTTAAATGCAGAGATTACTTCTCGACGACTTCCTTGGTGTCGCGGGCGATCATCAGCTCCTCGTCGGTAGCGATGACCAGAGTGCGGACCTTGGCGCCCCAGGCGGTGATGTCGCAGACATCGCCCACGGGATGCTCGTTCTTGTCGGTATCGATGCGGATGCCCAGCCAATCCATGTGGTGGCAGACCTTTGCACGGGCGATCTCGTCGTGCTCGCCGATGCCGCCGGTGAAGACGATGGCGTCCACGCCGCCCATAGCTGCGATGTAGCTGCCGACGATCTTCTTGATCTGGTAGTTCAGCATGTCAGAAGCCAGCTGAGCGCGCTTGTTGCCGTGGAGAGCAGCCTCCTCGACATCACGCTTGTCGCTGGAAACACCGGAGATACCCAGCAGGCCGGACTTCTTGTTCAGGATCTCGTCCAGCTCGTGGCCGGTGATGTTCAGGGTGTACTTCAGGTAGTTGACCACAGAGGGGTCCAGGTCGCCGCAGCGGGTACCCATCATCAGGCCGGCCAGCGGGGTCATGCCCATGGAGGTATCAACAACCTTGCCCTGATCGACAGCGGCGATGGAGGAGCCGTTGCCCAGATGGCAGGTGATGAGCTTCAGGCGCTCAATGGGCTCCTCGAGGTACTCAGCAGCCTTGTGAGCGACGTACTTGTGGCTGGTGCCGTGGAAGCCGTAGCGGCGCACGCCGTACTTCTCATAGTACTCGTAGGGGATGGCGTACATATAAGCCTTCGGGGGCATGGTGCTGTGGAAAGCGGTATCGAACACGGCCACCATGGGGATGTTGCCGAACACCTTGCGTGCGGCCTCGATGCCCAGAATGCCGGCGGGGTTGTGCAGGGGAGCCAGAGGGCTCAGCTCGCGGATGGTCTCGATGACCTCGTCGGTGATCAGGCAGCTCTCCTTGAACTTCTCGCCGCCGTGCACGACACGGTGACCGATGGCATCGATCTCGCTGACGTCGTTGATGCACTTGCCTTCGCCGGTGGTCATCTTCTTCACGACCTCGGCAAATGCCTCGGTGTGGGTGGGGAAGATGGCGGGCGTGGTGGCCTTGTGGCCGTTGGCCTCGTGGGTGATCATGCTGCTTTCCATGCCAATGCGCTCGCACAGGCCCTTGCACAGCACCTTCTCGCCGTCCATATCGATCAGCTGATACTTCAGGGAAGAAGAGCCGCAGTTAATAACCAGAACTTTCATCTGTGTTGCCTCCTGTATGTTTTTGGTCTGCCCTCTTTTTAAACCTGAGGACAGAATTTTACAGATTCCTGTGTTTATTATATAATAGGGTGGGCGGCTTTTCAAGCCGCAACCCGGGCAAAGCGGTAAAGCTTGTGTACAAGGTTTTTGTACATCCTGCCCACAAATGCGCAAAACCACTGCAGTTTTCTGTATATACGATATAAATTTAACAATCTTTCCGAGGGCGCAGCAGCCCTGCAGAGGAGCTTATCTATGAAATTTGCCGGTATCATTGCAGAGTACGACCCCTTTCACAATGGCCATGCATGGCAGTTGGCGCAGGCAAAAGCGCTGGGAGCACAGCATGTGGCGGTGGCCATGAGCTGCGGGCTGACCCAGCGCGGCGCACTGCCGCTGCTGCCGGAAGCGGTGCGGGTGCAGGCCGCCCTGCAGTGCGGGGCAGATCTGATATTTGCGCTGCCTGCGCCCTGTGCCTGTGCGGGGGCAGAGGCTTTTGCCCGGGCGGGGGTGCGCATCCTTGCCGCCGCCGGGTGCGATGCGCTGGTGTTCGGGGCAGAGACGCCGGACGCAGCCCTGCTGATGGAAGCTGCCCGGGTACTGAACAGCGAGGCCTACCGCACCGAGCTGAAGCGCCAGCTTGCAGCCGGTGCCCGCAGCTTTGCGGCGGCGCGGCAGGCGGCGGTGGAAGCGCTCTGCCCGGGCACGGCACTGGCCGCGCTGTTGGATAAGCCCAACAACAATCTGGCAGTGGAATACTGCAAGGCCATTCTGGAACAGGAGGCACCCATGACCCCGGTGCCGCTGCCCCGCGTGGGGCGGGCCACGGGCAGGCCCTTGCCGAAAGCGGCCACACACAGTTTGCCAGCGCCAGCGCGCTGCGCGCCCTCTGGGCAGAGCAGGGCGCGGATGCGCTGACTCCTTATGTGCCGGAAAAAGCACTGGAACTGTGTTAAAAAAAGCGGAAATCGACGGAATGTATACGGATCATGCCGCTGCGGGCCGGTGTGAGCTGGCTCTGCTGCGGGCGGCCTGTGCACGACCGGAACCTTTTGCCGCAGTGCGGGGCGTTTCCGACGGGGTTGGACCACCGGTTGGAGAACGCCGTGCGCAGCTGCACCGGCCTGCCCCAGCTGCTGGACGCGCTGACCACTGTGCGTTAACCCCCGGGCCCGGATGCGCCGCCTTGCCATGGATGCGGCACTGGGCTATGCGGCGGAGACCGTGCCTGCCCTGCCGCCTTATCTGCATTTGCTGGGGGCAAGGCGGGAAGCACTTGTGCTGCTGAAGCATGCATCCCTGCCGCTGAGCCACTCGATGGCAAAGCTGGAAAAAGAAAACGATGCCTGCGCCCGCATGGCGGCGGCACAGGCAGGAGCCAGCGATTTTGGCGCACTGTGCCGCCGGGTGCCCGGGCCGATGGGGGGAGTATATCGTCAAAAAATTATCTTTTTGACGAATTGACAAAAAATAATCGAAAAAATTTTATGCAGAAACACTTGTGCCCGGACGGTTTGTGGTGTATGATTAAAGCAATGCAATGTTGGATACAACAAATGAGAACGGAATCAGAAAACCGCACGCAATAAGGAGGAAACTTCATGGCACTTCACGTTCTGGACGAAGCCAACCGCTGTCTGGGCTGCAAAAAGCCGCTGTGCCAGCAGGGCTGCCCCATCCACACCAACATCCCGGAGGTCATTCGGCTGCTCAAGGCAAACCAGATGGACGAAGCTGGCAGGATGCTGTTTGAGAATAACCCGCTGACCACCGTTTGTGCGTTGGTGTGCAACCACGAGAACCAGTGCGAGGGCCACTGCGTGCGCAACCGGATGCCCAGCCACGACCCGGTGCACTTCTCCATTATTGAGGACTACATTTCCACGACCTACGCCAACAAAATGACCGCCGGCCCTGCCCCCAAAAATGGCATGAAGGCGGCAGTCGTTGGCTCCGGCCCGGCGGGCCTGACCATTGCGGTGCTGCTGGCACGCTGGGGCTACGATGTGACCATCTTTGATGCCCGCGATAAAATTGGCGGCGTCATGCGCTACGGCATCCCCAACTATCGCCTGCCGGACAGCGTGCTGGACGATTTCCAGTACCGCCATCTGGAGCTGAAGGGCATCAAGGTGCGGCCCAACACCACCATCGGCAAGACCATCACCATCGATGACCTGTTCCGCGACGGCTACAAGAGCGTGTTCATCGGTGCCGGTCTGTGGAAGGCCAACGCTATGCATATCAAGGGCGAAACTTTGGGAAATGTAGCCTTTGGCATCGATTATCTGGCAAACTCCAAGGCGTTCCGTCTGGGCAGCGATGTTGCGGTGATCGGCGTGGGCAACTCTGCCATGGACTGCGCCCGCACCGCCATCCGCAACGGTGCCCGCCACGTCACCTGCTATGCCCGCCGCGACGAGAGCTGCATCAGCGCCTCCGAGTACGAGGTGAGCTATGCAAAGCTGGAGGGCGTGGGCTTCCGCTTCTGCAAAGCACCGGTGGAGATCCGGGAGAACGGCCTGATCTGCCGCGATACCGTCAAGGGCGAAGATGGCAGGTTCACTCAGGTGGAGGGCAGTGAGATTTTCTACCCCCACACCGGCGTGATCGTGTCGGTCAGCCAGGGCTCGGAGAGCAACCTCGTCAAGACCACCACCGGCATCGAGACCAACCAGAAGGGTCTGCTCACCGTCAGCGAGGACGGCAGCACCACCCGCGAGGGCGTATTTGCCGGCGGCGATGCCGTGATGGGCGCACGCACCGTGGTGGAGGCGGTGGCTGTGGCCAAGAAGGTGGCCGAGAGCATGGATGTCTACATGAAGAGCCTGCCTGCAGAAGAAGTGGCTGACCCCTATGCCAATATCCCGGTGTTCCAGACCCCCGACCTCGGACGTGCTGGCAAAGCAGGAGATCTGACGAAATAAAGACAAACTTGGAAGAAACTGTAAAGCTTTTGCGTCTTTGCCGATCTTTGCCGCTCCGTTTGTTGACGGGGCGGCTTTTGCCTTGTATACTATTCATATACTTGTTTATGATTTGTACAAACTGGATATAAAACAGTGAAAGGCGGTGGACGCTATCCTGAAAGCATCCCTCCCGAAACTGCGGGAAAAACTATTGGAAGCGCTGCAGGCAGTGCTGCCCATTGCAGCCATCGTGCTGGTGCTCTGCTTTACCATTGCGCCGGTGTCGCCCAGCATCCTGCTGTGCTTTTTGCTGGGGGCCGCCATGATCGTGGTGGGCATCATGTTCTTCACACTGGGCGCGGAGATGAGCATGACCCCCATGGGCGAGCGCGTGGGTGCGGTGATCACCAAAAGTCGGAAGCTGCCGGTGATCTTGGGCATCGGCTTTCTGCTGGGCTTCCTCATCACCATTTCGGAGCCGGACCTGCAGGTGCTGGCAAATCAGGTGCCCTCCATCCCGAACCGCACCCTTATTTTATCGGTGGCGGCGGGCGTGGGCCTGTTTCTGGTGTTTGCCTTCCTGCGTATGCTCATTGGCATCTCGCTGCCAAAGCTGCTGGTGCTGTTCTACGGCATGATCTTTCTTCTGGCGGCGTTTGTGCCCAAGGAATTTCTTGCTGTGGCCTTTGATTCCGGCGGCGTGACCACCGGCCCCATGACTGTGCCCTTTATCATGGCACTGGGCGTGGGTGTTTCGTCCATCCGCGGCGACCGCCACGCGGCGGATGACAGCTTTGGTCTGGTGGCCATGTGCTCCATCGGCCCCATTCTGGCAGTGCTCATTCTGGGCATCGTGTTCCGCGCCTCGGACAGCACCTATATCCCGCCGGTGCTGCCGGAGGTGAGCGACTCGGTGGAGCTGTGGCAGCTGTTCCATGTCAGCCTGCCTACGTATCTGGAAGAGATCGCTGTCTCGCTGCTGCCCATCATCGTGATGTTCGGCAGTTTTTCAATTTGTGGCTCTGCACATGGACCGCCGGTCGCTGGGCCGCATTGCGGTGGGTCTTGCGTATACCTACGTGGGCCTTGTGCTGTTCCTCACCGGCGCAAATGTGGGCTTTATGCCCGCCGGTAATTATCTGGGTCAGGTGCTGGCCGGGCAGAGCTTCCGCTGGATCATCATTCCCATTGGAATGCTCATCGGTTACTTCATCGTCAAGGCCGAGCCGGCCGTCTATGTGCTGAACAAGCAGGTGGAAGAGGTGACCGACGGTGCCATTTCGGCCAAGGCCATGGGCATGGCACTCTCGGCAGGTGTTTCCATCTCGGTGGGCCTTGCCATGGTGCGGGTACTCACCGGCGTTTCCATCCTGTGGTTCCTCGTGCCGGGCTATGTGTTTGCCATCGGCATCTCCTTTGTGGTGCCAAAGCTGTTCACCGCCATTGCATTTGACGCGGGCGGCGTGGCATCCGGCCCCATGACAGCCACCTTCCTGCTGCCGCTGGCACAGGGTGCCTGCGTGGCCGTGGGCGGCAATATCGTCACCGACGCTTTCGGCGTGGTGGCCATGGTGGCCATGACCCCGCTCATTACGGTGCAGCTGATGGGCCTTGTGGCACAGCTGCGCACCCGCAAGGCCCGGCGGCTGCAGCCTGCGGCCATGGGTGCGGCCTTTGCCGGTCTGGCGGACGATGATATCATTGAACTGTAAGGAGGGCGCGGCATGAGTTCGTTGTTTTTGATGGTGACCATCACCGACCGCCGCTCCACTGATGCCTTTTTGCAGCTGTATGAGCAGCGCGGCGTGGATGTGAACCTGCGCACGGTGGGCAGCGGCACAGCGGTGCGGGAGACTCTGGCCACGCTGGGTCTAGAAAAGACCGAGAAGGCCGTGCTGCTGGCGGTGGTGACAGAGGATACATGGAAGGCCGTCCGGACAGACCTGCGCCGCAAAATGCGCATCGACGTGCCCGGCACCGGCATTGCATTCACGGTGCCGCTGAGCAGCATCGGCGGCAGAAGGGCGCTGATGTTCCTCACCCAGCACCAGCCGCTGACATTGAAGGAGGAGAGCACCTTGAAGGATACTCGTTACGAACTGCTGCTGGTAATCGCCAATCAGGGCCACACCGGCACCATTATGGATGCCGCCCGCGCAGCAGGTGCCGGCGGTGGCACGGTGATCCACGCCAAGGGTACCGGCATGGAAGGCGCAGCCCAGTTCCTTGGCGTGGAGCTGGTGAATGAAAAAGAGCTGGTGCTCATCGTGGCCCGCACGCCGGAAAAGAACCGCATCATGAAAGCCATCATGGACGGTGCCGGGCCAAAGGCGGGTGCGATCGTGTTCTCGCTGCCGGTGACGGATACCGCCGGTCTGCGTCTGCTGGAGGACGAGGAACCGGTGCAGGAGACCTCTGCGCAGTAAACAACAAAATGTAATTTATTCCGGGATTATTCCGCATTTATGGGCGAAACGCTTGATAAATGCGGATTTTTTCGTTATCATAGAAGAAAGAAATTCAAGAACGAGGGACAAAAGATGATAAAGCTTTCATATGAGCAGCAGATCGCATTCAATTCGCTGTCCATCATCGTGGGCAATGCACTGTATGCGCTCACGGTGGTGCTGTTTCTTGTGCCGTCAGGCCTGATCACCGGCGGTGCCACCGGCATCGCACTGGGCATCAACCGTGCATTGGGACTGCCGGTGTCCGGTGTGCTGTTCGTCATCAACATGACCATGCTTACGGTGGGCTGGGTGCTGCTGGGGCGGCGCTTTGCCATCACCACCATTGCCAGCACCGTGCTCAGCCCACTGTTTCTGGCCCTGTGGGAGCGGGTGTTCACAGGCTTTGTGCTCACCGATGATCTGGTGCTCAACACCATTTTTGCAGGCCTCGGCGTAGGCATTTCGCTGGGCATCACCATCCGGGCAGGCGCATCCACCGGCGGCATGGACATCCCTCCGCTGGTGCTGAACAAATATTTCCACATCCCGGTGTCGGCCAGTATGCTGGTGTTCGATATGCTCATCCTCTGCCTGCAGGCGGCGTTCAGCCCGCTGCAGCAGTGTCTGTACGGCATCGTGATGGTGATCGTGTATACGGTGGTGCTGGACAAGGTGCTCATCTTCGGCACTACCCGCACCGAGGTAAAGATCATCAGCCAGCACGCCGATGATATCCGCGAGGCCATCTTCACCCAGCTGGACCGCGGTGTGACCGTGCTGCATGGCGAGGGAGGCTACAGCCACGAGCCGGAGCAGGTGCTGCTGAGCATCGTGAGCAACCGCCAGCTGCCGAAGCTGGAAAAGCTGGCCCATGCCATCGACCCCACCTGCTTTATGATCGTGAGCCACGTTACCGAGGTGAGCGGACGCGGCTTCTCGCTGGAAAAGGACTATCAGGCGGAGGGGTAAGCGGATTTCCCCAAGGCTCTTGCAAAACTGCCCCGGTTTGGGGTATAGTATAGAGGAACAGTAGGTTATACTGTATCTCACCCAAAACAGAAAGGAAAAGCTATCATGTTTGATATTTTCAATATGCTCAAAAAAGAGGCACACACCGCACCCAAGCAGGTGACCCGCGATACCATCATCGGCGACATTCTGGATATGGACCAGAGCACCGCTCCCTACTTCATGGAGATCGGTATGCACTGCCTGGGCTGCCCCGGCTCCCGCGGCGAGAGCATCGAGGAAGCCTGCGAGGTCCACGGTGTGGATTGTGACGAGCTGCTGGAGAAGCTGAACGCTCATCTGGCCTCCAAGAAGTCCTAAGTGCTGCCGACACTGGATGCGCGTCTGAGCGCTGCCGCTGAGCTGGTGCGCCCCGGTGAGCCGGTGGCCGACATCGGCTGCGACCACGGCAAGCTGACGGCGGTGCTGGCCGCTTCGGGGAAGTACCCCAAAGTCATCGGGGCCGACCTGCGCCCCGGCCCGCTGGCAAAGGCAGAACAGACGCTGGAATATGCCGGATGCAAAGACCGCGCTGAGCTGAGGCTCGGCGACGGTCTTTCTGTGTTGTCTCCGGGCGAGGTGAGCACCATCGTGCTGGCGGGCGTCTCGGCCCAGACAACGTGGGAGATCATCGAGAAAGCCCCGTGGGTATCTGCGACCGGGCGGGCCTCGCCTTGTGATGGTGCCAGCCACCCGCCATAGCGATCTGCGCCGCTGGCTGTGGGAACATGGTTTCGCCTTCGTGGCCGACCGGCCGGTGCAGGCGGCGGGCCGCTGGTATGCGGTCATGGCCGCCGAGTACACCGGCGAGGTGAAAACGCCCACTTTCCAAGAGTGCCTGTTCGGCCTCACCGGCCAGTGGCCGGAGGGGGAAGGCTACGCCGCATGGCAGAAAGCCAAGCTGCCTCGCCTCCGCCTCGGTGTGCCGGACGGCACAGAGCTGGCGAAAGAGATGGATGAACTGATAAAAGGGGAGAGCAAAGCATGACGACGGTACAGCAGATATACGAAGAGATGCAGCGCATCGCGCCGCTGGCTCTGGCCGAAAGCTGGGACAATCCTGGCCTGCTGGTAGACTGCGGCGGCGAGGTGTCCTGTGTGCTGGTGACGCTGGACATCACCCCCGAGGTGGTGGAAGAGGCCGCCCGGAAGGGCTGCGGGCTCATCGTGTCCCACACCCGGTCATCTTCTCGCCCCTCAAAAAGCTGAGTGGGCAGGACGTGGCCTTCCAGCTGGTGAAAAGCGGCATCTCGGCGATTTGTATGCATACGAATCTCGATGCCGCCGAGGGCGGCGTCAATGAGGTGCTGGCCGGTATCTTTGGGATGCGGGAGATGGAAGCGTTCGCCGAGGGCTGCGGCCGTGTGGGCAGCATCGAGCCCGTCACAGTCCCCGAGCTGGCAAAAAAGGCACAGAAAGAGCTTGCCTCCCGCTGCAATCAGCCGTTCAACGGCCCTGCGGTGCAGGTCAAGTTCGCCGACACCGGCAAAACAGTGCGGCGGCTGGCCGTCATCAGCGGCGCAGGCGGAAGCCTCTTCGAGGACGCCGTTGCACGGGGTGCGGATTGCCTGCTGACCGGCGAGGCCAACCACCACCACGCCATCGACGCAAAGCGTCTGGGGCTCTCGCTCATCGCAGCGGGCCACTACGCTACGGAGTTCCCGGTGACGGCGGCGGTGGCGGAGAAGCTGCGCACGGCCTTTCCGGAGCTGGAAGTCCTTGTGAGCGAGGATGCCCGGGACCCCTATACTTATTTATAATAGAACGAGGTAATACAAATGGCATTGGATGCCGCGACACTGGCGCTGACGGCGGCGGAGCTGAAGACCACGCTGGCTGACGCCAAAATCGCAAAACTGTTTGAGCCGACCCGCGACGAGCTGGTCATCACCCTGCGCACCCGTACGGAGACTTACAGCCTGCTGCTGTCGGCCCGGAGCGGCTCGGCGCGAGTCTGCCTGACCGAGGAGAGCTTCGAAAACCCCGAGACGCCGCCCTCTTTCTGTATGCTGATGCGTAAGCATCTCACCGGCGGGCGTCTGCTGGATGTCCGGATGGAGCCGGGCGACCGAATCGTCTACTTCGAGTTCCAGTGTACCAACGAGATGGGCGACCTTGTGTGCAACATCCTCTGCGCCGAGCTGATGGGCCGTTACTCCAATCTGGTGCTGGTGCAGAACGGCAAGATCATCGATGCCCTCAAGCGGGTGGATTTTGAGGACAGCGATGTCCGGCAGCTGCTGCCGGGCCTGCCCTATACCACGCCGCCCAAACCGGCCCGCCCTGACTTTTTGCAGGTGAGCGCCGCGTCTATCGTGGCGGCGGCCTGTGAGCGGGATCTGCCTGTGGCCGATGCCCTGAACAAGACCGTGGCCGGTGTCGGCCCGGTGGTCTGCCGCGAAGCCGCCTGGCGCGCCTTCGACGGGGAACACCTGCTGGCCAACGAGCTGGACGATGCGCAGAAGCGGAAGCTGATGGCCGCCATCGACGAGCTGAAGGAACTCCACCACAACGGCGGCTGTCCCTGCAGCGTGACTGCCCCGGACGGCAAGCCGGTGGAGTTCACCTTCTTCCGGCCCCTGCAATACGGCGATACCTATATTATAAAAGAGTGGCCGTCCT
>ENA-OQKL01000312-OQKL01000312.1-human-gut-metagenome-genome-assembly--contig:-NODE-312-length-16455-cov-2.320125_pt1 | contig 16455 bp, 17 predicted proteins | sample MGYA00242779_ERZ504800 | MGnify/ENA primary metagenome ERZ504800 (study PRJEB26092, sample SAMD00036410) | human gut metagenome | host: Homo sapiens | study: EMG produced TPA metagenomics assembly of... | reverse complement strand
TTTGGGTGCCACTTGGCTTGCCCCATCCATCGTGCAGCAGTTTATGATCGGAAACTTTTCAGCCGCCCTATCGTATCCGCTACAACAATGCCATCACCGTTCGCTATCCCCTTATACTTCCGAATGGCGAATCAGCATAAATCTGCTACTGGCTTCGGTGACATTATGGCTACCGAAACCTACGGTACCCGCCGAGCCAACGCTTACAAGATTTTGGAGGATACCTTGAATTTGCGTGACAGCCGCGTTTATGATACCATCGAGGAGAATGGGAAAGAAAAGCGTGTGCTGAATCAAAACGAAACCACCCTCGCCCAGCAGAAACAGCAGGCCATCAAGGACGCATTTGCTGGCTGGGTCTGGAAAGATCCACAGCGACGCGCCCTACTGGTAAAAAGTACAACGAGCTTTTTAACAGCACCCGCCCCCGTGAGTATGACGGTAGTCACATTCATTTTGTGGGCATGAACCCGGAGATCAATTTGCGAGAGCATCAGCGCAATGCGGTTGCCCATGTGCTGTATGGGTACAACACCCTTTTGGCGCACGAAGTCGGTGCTGGCAAGAGTTTTGAGATGGCGGCTTCCGCTATGGAACTGAAACGTCTGGGCTTGTGTCAGAAAAGTCTTTTTGTCGTGCCAAACCATTTGACGGAACAATGGGCCAGCGAGTTTTTACGCCTGTACCCCCATGCGAAGCTGCTGGTTACCAGCAAGAAAGATTTTGAACCCGGTAATCGAAAAAAATTCTGTGCGAGAATTGCGACCGGTGATTATGATGCGGTTATCATCGGACACAGTCAGTTTGAAAAGATACCCTTGTCCGCAGAACGACAGGAGCGTCTGATTCAGGAACAGATGGATGAAATCGAGGAGGCCATCGAAGAAGCGAAAGCACAGGTTGGCGAGCATTTCACAGTAAAGCAGCTGGAAAAGCTGCGCAAGTCTCTGAAACAGAAACTGGAAAAGCTGCAAGGCGCAGACCGTAAAGATGATGTGGTTACGTTTGAACAATTGGGCGTAGACAGGTTGTTTGTGGATGAGAGCCAAGCGTTTAAGAACCTCTACTTGTACACGAAAATGCGTAATGTCGCAGGTTTGAGTACGAGCGAGGCACAAAAATCCAGCGATATGTTCGGCAAGTGTCGCTATCTGGATGAAATCACCGGTGGCCGTGGCGTGATTTTTGCAACGGGTACACCCCTGAGCAACAGTATGACCGAGATGTACACCCTCATGCGCTACCTCCAGTACAACACCTTGCAGCAGAAAGGGTTGACCCATTTTGATGCGTGGGCTTCTACTTTTGGTGAAACTACTACTGCCATCGAACTTGCGCCCGAAGGCACCGGATACCGTGCACGCACTCGTTTTGCGAAGTTCTTCAACTTGCCTGAACTGATGGCGATGTTCAAAGAAGCAGCAGATATCAAGACCAGCGACCAGCTTCATCTCCCAGTGCCTGATGCAAAATTTGAGACGGTGGTGGTCAAACCTTCGGAAATCCAACAGGATATGGTGCAGGCGTTGAGCGAACGTGCAACCGAAGTCCACAGCGGTTCTGTTGACCCCTCTGTGGATAATATGTTGAAAATCACGTCGGATGGCCGCAAAATCGGTCTTGACCAGCGGTTGATGAATTCCGCTCTGCCCGATGACCCCAACAGCAAGCTGAACGCCTGCGTCAACAACGTCCTGCGCATCTGGAACGACACCAAGGAGCAGAAGCTGACCCAGCTGATTTTCTGCGATATGTCTACTCCAAAGGGCGACGGTTCGTTCAACGTCTATGATGATATCCGCTCCAAGCTGCTCAATGCTGGTGTGCCCGAACAGGAGATCGAGTTCATCCACAACGCAGATACGGAGAGCAAGAAAGCAGAACTTTTCTCCAAGGTGCGCAGCGGACAGGTGCGTGTGCTGCTGGGCAGCACTGCAAAAATGGGAGCCGGTACAAATGTCCAGACGCTTCTTGTGGCAGTGCATCATCTGGATGTAGGCTGGCGTCCGTCGGATATGACTCAGCGCAATGGCAGAATCATCCGTCAAGGCAATCAAAACAAACAAGTGTACGTCTATAATTACGTCACTGAATCGACATTTGACGCCTACTTGTACCAGACCTTAGAGAATAAGCAGAAGTTTATTTCGCAGATCATGACGAGCAAATCGCCTATGCGATCTTGCGATGATATTGACGAACAGGCTTTATCTTACGCAGAAATCAAGGCTCTGTGTGCAGGCGACCCTCGCATCCGGGAAAAGATGGACTTGGACGTGCAGGTAGCAAAATTGAAGGTGCTGCGCGGAGACTTCCAGAATCAGAAATATCGTCTGGAGGATAAGCTGCTCAAAACTTTCCCGGAGGAGATCCAGAAACAGAAAACCCGCATTGCTGCTTTACAACAGGATTCACAGATTGCAGCAGCACACCCGCAGGACAAAGAAAACTTCTGCGGCATGACCATCAAGGGCATGGTGTACGATGACAAAAAGGCTGCAGGCGAACGGCTGCTGCTGGCTCGGCAGGAGATGCCCAATGCTGATATGATGCTGCTGGGCACCTACCGTGGCTTTGAACTGAACATTCGATTCGACAGCTTCAAAAATGAGCATCAGGCCGTACTCCGGGCAGAGTTGAGTTACCCGGTGTCGCTGGGCGATGATGCGCGCGGCAATATCACTCGTCTGGACAATGCCATCGACAATTTCGCTGACCGTATTGCAGATGCCGAAAATGCTCTGCAAAACCTTGAACAGCAGAAGCAGGCCGCAGAGGTCGAAGTGGCAAAGCCCTTTGCACAGGAGGAGGAACTGGCCGAAAAGTCTGCCCGCCTTGCCGAACTGAATGCTCTACTGAATATCGACCGTGAACGCAGTTCCTCGCAGGATGCTCCCGAAGAAACCGAGGAAACCGAAACACCTGCAACTCGTCCGTCTGTGCTGGCTGCACTGGGGGAAAAGACCAATCAGCCGGAGCCTGTCAAACCGTTCCGCAGCTATTATGGTAAGGATGGTGATGCACGATGAAAGAAAAGCGGGATGAAACCATCATCCTGCGCTTGAGCAAAACAGAAAAGAACCGTATCTATGAAAAGATGCTCAGCATGGGCATCCGTAGCCTGAGTGCCTATATCCGCAAGATGGCACTGGACGGCTATTGCCTGCACCTCGACTTGAAAGAACTGCAACGCATGGCATACCTCTTGCAGATGTGCAGCAACAATCTGAACCAGTACGCCAAGCGTGCCAACGAGTGCGGCAAGGTCTACGCCGCCGACATGGAAGATCTGCGGCAGCGTCTGGATGAACTGATTGACATTGGCAAGCAAATTCTTTCCAAGCTGGCAGAGCTATAAAAATTCCCGCAGTTGGAGGACTGCGGGTGTACATATAACGCTTGACATCCTTGCAACGTAGTAGTCGATACCTTTATAATAAGGGCGAACAGAAAGGAAGTGCTTGATATGATGTCTATGCTGAAGAAAATTGTTCTTTTCCCGATTTCTCTCTTTGTGGCGTTTTTGGCTCTCATGGCAAAGTGGCTGCTCACTTTGTCCAGTTATGTGGTCGCTCCGCTGATGCTCTACATCTTCGGCTGCGGCATCTACACCGCCTGCCGTCAAACTTGGGATCAGTTTCTTATCCTGCTGGTGTCCGAGTTCATCTGCTTCATCCTCTTTTTCGGTGCAACTGCCATCACCGAGGGTATCGGGCGTTTTAGTGAATGGCTTGCAGAACTGTAAGAAATAGTTTTAATCCTTTGCCGCCTTCGGGCGGCATTTTCATTTTATAGGGGGTTGATTCGTGATGGCTGCGACACGATTGATCGCATTGCACAAGAATAAGGGAAAGACCGTTGCGGCCTGTTTGAAAAGCCGCACAGACTATGTGCAGAACCCCGATAAGACCGAGCAAGGTGAATTGGTGAGTTGCCACGAGTGCAGTCCTCTGACAGTCGATGAAGAATTTATGCTTACCAAGCGGCAGTATGAACTTGCTACCGGGCGCAGACAGAAAACGTGACGTGATTGCCTATCAGATCCGGCAGTCGTTCAAACCCCGGCGAGATCACCGGCCGAAGAAGCCAACAAGGTGGGCTACGAACTAGCCATGCGCTTTACCAAGGGCAAACACGCCTTTGTGGTGGCAACGCACACGGACCGGCAGCACATCCACAACCATGTGATCTTCAACTCCACAGCGTTGGATGGAACCAGAAAGTTCCGGGATTTTTTCTTTTCGGCGTTGGCAGTGCAGCGGTTGAGCGACTTGATCTGTCTGGAGCATCAGCTCTCTGTTATTGAAATAAAGCCCTACCGGGAACGGCAGAAACGTACCCTCTATCCACCCAAAGAAAGCAATCGTGATAGGCTGTGTGGCATCATCGACAGCATCCTTACAGAAAAGCCCAAGGATTACGAAGATTTTCTGCAAAAACTGGAACAACAGGGTTATGAGGTCAAGCGCGGAAAATACACTTCCGTCAAGGGCGCACGACAAAAACGGTTCATCCGATTCAAAACGCTGGGCGCAGGCTATAGCGAGGACGAACTGAAAGCAGTGATTGCAGGAAAAGCAGAACACCATCCCCACCAGAAGCAGCCGCCCCAAGAGCAACCGTTCCAATTGCTGGTTAACATTCAGGCAAAGCTCTCCGAGGGCAAAAGCGAAGGCTATGCACGATGGGCGAAAAAATATAATCTGAAAGAAATGTCCAAGACGCTGATTTTCTTGCAGGAGCACAAAATTGGCAGCGCAGATGAACTGAATGAACGCACAGCGGCGGCAACAGAAAAATATCACCAGCTGGGAGATTCCATCAAAGCCGCCGAAACACGAATGGCGGAAATTGCTGTGCTGAAAACGCACATCGTCAATTACGCCAAGACCCACCCAGTCTACGATGCCTACCGGAAAGCGGGATATAGCAAAAAGTTTCTGGATACTCACCGGGAAGAAATCACACTGCACAAAGCAGCCAAGGCCGCTTTCGATGAAACTGGCTTAAAAAAGCTGCCGAAGGTCAAAGCACTGAATGCAGAGTATTCCGATCTTCTGACCCAAAAGAAAGCAGCCTACCCGGACTATCGCAAGGCACGAGAAGAAATGCAGGAGTTGGTAAAGGCACAGAAAAATATTGAATTGTTCTTCGCAGAAGAAAAAGACGCGCAAGACAAGCAGCAGACCCGATAAACGAAAGTCGCCGAGGATTCCGCCCCATGAAAGGGTTGGAATCCTCGGCGACTTTTTTAGTTTATGTAGCAGCGATCCTGCGTTACGAGCCAATCTTCACACAGCCGTTGGGCTTCATCTGTTGAGCGGCACACACAATTGAACAGCTTGCCGTGCAGGGAGCAGTAGGTGTAACGGATTTTGGGCACACCGTTCTCATCCCGAAACTTTGTGTAGCGTTCCTCACCGGGCATCAGATAAAGCTGCTCCATTTCTGCATCGTCCTTTCCGTTTTCATGTGTCAGGCACACAACGCACCTATTCTATCATGAACTTAGGAATTATGCCATTGACGCTTGCACCAAAAAGCGCCCCGGATTTTCGGAGAGAGTGTGCATTGACACATTCAATAACGTTCGGAAAGAACGCGCAGCCTGCACCGGAACGGTGCAGATCAGAAAGGGTTTGGGATTTCCCAACAAGCATTTTGCAACGCAAAATTTGCATTTGTGCGCACGAATGCACTGCTTGCCACAACAATGCGTCCTTTTTGTCCGCAATTTGTAATTTTCAGATTGGAGAAAAACGCCATGGCAAAGACGAAGGCTGAAGAAAAAGCTCTCAACCTTGATTAGATTTTGTTTAACTGCCGGGATTATCTGCGCGCTGCGCGCAACTCCGGCTCGTTCTTTGAAAAGCGTGATATCCCCCGCAGTACAGCCCCGAAGTTCTCAAAAAGGTCATGGAACAGGTAGAGAACTTTGAGGAGAACAATTAAGCATTTTCTCGTTTTAACGTGGGATTAGATTGCTGTAGACCTTAATACAAAAAGATAGATAATGAAAATCTGGTGTCTGCTGGTACCAAAAAGCAGTTTGGCATCCTGAAAGACCTGATGAACCGCTCCGACGTGGATATCATCGTCAATGCCTGTGAAGCCCACCTCCACATTCCCATGGCCGATTTCGTAGTCTATGTAGTTGTAGCGGCTCCGGTCGAACCAGATCTGATAGGTCAGCCCGTTTTTCATTTTCTTTTTGAAGTCGCCCTTTTTCAGACGCTTCCAGCCCTTTTCCTCCAGGCCCAGGCCGTTCCACAGGTAGTCCAGAAGTTCCTGAATTATATCTGCCGGCCGTTTTTGTTCCACGGTCTCCACCCCCTGACGAATTCTCTTTAATAGTCAAGCAGGATAGGCACCTGCTGCTCCTCGGCAAACCGCATGGCCCGCCAGAACATGGAGAAGGCAAACTTGGCAAGGGATTGGGTGTCATACTGGGTGTGTTCCGGGATGTCTGCCTTGCTGTACTGTCCATCTGAGTCTACGGTTCCGTCTACCGGGTATCCCTCCGTGTCTGCCCAGCCAAGGATAGTGTCCTCATCGGCCTGCCACGCCAGCTGGTTCAGCTTTTCCAGCTCCTTCCGCAGTCCGCCCAAGGTGGCGATCATCGTCTGATCATCGGTGGGCAGAGGGCCTTGGAATAGAAAGCTGTCGGTGAGGGGAAGCCACCAAGTCGCGCCCCGAAGCAGGGACCACACCCGCTCCTCGTCCGATGCAAGGCGGGCAATCAGGGGATGCTCCCCGAAGTCCCAGTCCTTCTCCACGGTGAGAGGCACCGGTTCCTCGTATGTATGACAGGCAGCCACCAGCAGCATAGCGCCAAAGGCATCCCAATCCGGCTTATCGGTGTAATAGGGCCGCTCGTTGTCCTCCGGCCATGGAGTGTAGTGCGGCTGGTTCGGCTGGGAAATGGCGGCTAAGATCTGATCCCGCCAGTCCTCCACTGCCGCCTGGATCTCAGCCGGGGACAGCTCCTCCTCGTTGTCGGCGGGTTCTCCATCCGGGGTGATCCGGTTAAAGGTGTATCCGTTTTCCTCCGCCCACTGCTGAACAACAGTTTTCCAGTTGTGAGAATAGTACCGGGTCAGCGGCCCGGCGTAAATATCAAGTCCCATAGCAATGTCTCCTTTTCTGTTATGCAGTCATTCTTTTGCTGGAGCGAACATCTGGTCAATCTTCTCCAGATCGTATTCCAAAATCCAGTCATGAAATTGATGATAGAGAGGCAATAGCAGCTTCTGTGAGCCGCCCAGCACATCCAGCCCACGGTCATCGTACAAATGGTAGAGGAACGGCCCCGGCCCAGCCAGATAGACGCTGGACACAAAGCCGTTCCAGCCGCCGATGTCCCCCAGAATGATTTCCCGAAGAAGCAGCTCTGGTTGAAAGCTGATCTTGCTGAGATCCCAGTAAAACTGCACTTGTGCATGGGTATCCCCATCTTCATCCTGCTCTGTGGCCGAAAGTTGTTCATCGGGAACTGGGAGGCCCACTCGCTGCCGGATAACGGTCAGCAGGGACTCGGCGGGTTCTTCATCGGGATACCCGTCGATCCGCAGAAGGTCCGGCACCGCCGGAAGTGCCCGATAGATCGCGGCGGCTCGGTCCAGCGCCCCCTGAACATAAGCGGGGTTGGTTTTCAGCTTCGCCGCACGCCTATCCAGATAGATTGGTTCCTCCCCGCCGATCTTAAAACGAATGCCCACCGGTGCATGGTAGAACAGAGGGTGTTCCAGCCCAGCCATGCCCAGATCATGTAAAATGTGTTCAAACCGCTTTGCCAGCATGGTATCCCTCCGTTCTCATGTCATTTCATACAGCAGAGCAGCATCGCCCTGCACCAGTTCCAGATGGGAGCGCAGCGTATTAAGCCCGCTTTGCACCGCCTCGGTGGGCAGATCCCAGTCCGGGGCAATTTCAGCGGCCAGCTCCGGGAGATCCTGCTCCCGCAGAGCTGCCAGCAGTTGAGACGCCAGCTCTCCCTCCAGCAGAGCGCAGTCCAGGGTGTCTTCCGTCTGGGGAGCAGGAAAACGGCATCCAGATCCAGTTCGCTCTCACACCAGTCCCAGATGGCCATATAGACCGCGCCGGAGCAGTCACCGTCGGACAACTCCTGCCGCTGGTTATTTTTTATCAGATAAAAGGACGCGATCTGTGACATGGTGGTTCCTCCTAAATGTTATTCGCTTCCATCAGCCCTTCGGCCTGCAACCGGATCACATAGAAACGCCCGCACCCAGTCCAGTTCCTGCTCCATGGAGTCCTCCAAAGCCAGCAGGCGGCGCTTGCCAAGCCTGCGATCCAGAAGGGCAAAGATACGGACAAGGGGATTCTCGCTGACAAGGCTTTTCTCGATGCTCTGGTTGTCAAAGATCCCAAACGCCTCATAGAACACCTTTTGGTCAAAGGTGCCCTGCTCCAGCGCATAGGCATGAGCCTGATTGATGGCCTCTTTTGCGGAGTCGTGATCTTTCAGCGTGGTGGAGCGCAAGTGATGAAATTTCGTCCACACATTTTCAAAATAGGTGTAGTAGTTGCTCCGCAGCACTTCCACGCCGTCCACACGAATGGCGGCCCGGCCCTCATGGTCGGCGCTTTTGCTGTAACTGGTGGCAAAATACTGGATGTGGCCCCGGAGTGCCGGGCACAGGTAGTCATTCTCCAATTTGTTCCGGATTCCACTCCAAGTGGATACTCTACTGTTTGACATAGGTGTTGTTTCCTTTCTGCTGATTCCTACTGCTTTTGGAGATACTCCCGGAAACATTCGATGAACTCCCGATTCCGCTTAGGGACATCGAACCCCTTCCGATGGGGGAAGAACCCCTCCTGTTCCACATCGTCCAGCAGCTTGGGCAGATTGGAAAACCGGGCAAAGAATGGTAGTGCATAGTCCTGGATCTGCCCGGAAATTTCCTGGATAGAGCGTTCCCGCTCCAGCAGAGTAGATACCTCATAGCGGGGGAAGTCATCATACCGGTGGGTCAGCCGGGCGATGGAGGTACCCACGATACCATCATAGGTTTCCTCCGTCCCTTCCTGCTCACTGCGCCACTGGGCAATCACCGGGGAACTCACATCGAAGAAGGCAGTAAAAGTGGTGGAGCCAAAGCGGATGGAGGGGGAAAAGTAAAAGGAGAACACAAAGATGCCGTCTTTTTTGTAGATGTCATTTTTGCTCTTGCGGTATTTGTAGCCCAGCGGGTTCAAAGGCTCCGCGATCCGCTCACAGGTATAGACGAAGATCTCACGGGGCTTGGTTCCCTTGGGAAAATCCTTCTTCTCCATGTTGCCACCTCAATCAAAATCCATCCAGACCAGGTGTTTTCCGCAGTGGAGGCACTGGAACAGATAGCATTGCAGATGCCCGCCATTGACAGATTCCCGGATCATTTCTTTTTGCTCATCGTCCCACATCGGATCGTCCAGTACCTCCTCCAGCACACCCAGGGCCCGCAGTTCTCTGGCACCCACATGGCCCAGGTAGGCGCAGTAGTCGCCGCAGTGGGCGCGCCAGTATTCCTGCTGCCAGCCGGAGTAGCCCGGGGTGCGGTGGATCAGCTCGTCCAGCTTCTCCGGATCGTCTACACCATCATCCACAGAGAAATCATCTTGAAAACTACCGTCATATTTCCGGGCTGCTTCGCCGTTGGCGATGCACTCTGGGCACAGATATGCAATATCCTCCACGGCGTAAAAGGGGGCTGTATAGAAAATATGGGTCGTCTTGCCACAGCAGTCGCAGACAACGCCGTCTGCGGATTCCTCAAAAGCCCCAGTTTCCAGAGGATTGGGGTGATACCGGAAGGCGGGCAGGCCCAGCTGGGCCTGCCGCTCCTTCTCTTTCTGCTTCTCCTCCGGCGTTTTGGGCCTGGGGAGGGCATAATGATTGCCCCAGTTTTCCGCATAGTCCTTCAAGATGCCCAGCCGCTTGAGGGTCTTCTTGTCGGAACGATTTCCGATTTGGCAGAGCAGTTCGTAGGCATCCTTCTTGAAGTCCAGTAGATCATACATATCCACCAGCACTTCCTTGGCCTGCTGATCCTCACTCTGCTCAAGTTCTTCCTTGAAGGTATATAGAGCGCGGACACTGTCCGGACCTTCATTGGTCGCAACAAACTGTTTTTTTAGTTCGATATAGGTTTTCTGATATTCTGTCATTGGTCGCACCTCCCATCAATCCCACCAGAAATACCAGACGGTGGACTGCCACAGGACATCTGCCAAGGAGCCAATGCTTCCATCCTCATTCTGATCCAGATCTGGGCAGAAACCATATTGCTCCACAGCCACCTCCATAGCTCTTTCCTTGGAGATCGGAGTTGGAAGTTCAAACTCCAATTCATCGTGGCTCATGGCGGCAGGGATGGCACCATGTTGCTCGAACCAGTATTTCGCCACTGCCATCAGGTCCGGTGTGTCGGGACACTCATTCCAATTTCCAAAGGGCAGGTAGGCGAAGATCTCCCAGGGGTTCTTTACCGGAATTTTAGCCAGAATGAGCGGATATGTCATTCCGGTATCATCGTTCCAATAGTTTGCGAAGCGGTCGTTGGGTTCTCCGCCCTCCATCTCGCCCAGGACTTCCTCCTCCCAGTCCAGATCATCGTCCTCGGCTTCTTCCTTGCGCTGGCCGGTCAATTCCTCCAGAACCGCCTTTCCGTCCTTGATGGGAGCGGAGAGCATCTTCTTCCGGTACTCCTCTACCGTTTTGAGGTCAAATTCATAGCAGTCCGCATCATGCTCCGGGTCGGCGTTCATTACCAGACATTCCAACAGCGTTTCATCATCCGCCTTGATGAGCACGGGAACAAAGCCCTCTTTGAGACTTTCCCGTTTGGCATAGTTATATGCCGACATGATGGGGTCATCATCCGTCATTGAGGGGAAATAGGTACATTCACAGTCCAGATACTCCATGATGGCCTGAGCCACCTCGGAAGGTTCCAGAGTGGCCTCATCGAAACTCTGTCCCTGCCAGTTGACGAACCGTTTTTCCATGACCTTTGCCATAGCCTGGTAATAGTTTTCATCAAAGGGAATGAACAGGTAGGCTTCGTCCTGGAACTTATCGGAATAATATTGCTCTGAGCCAAAATACTCTAAGGCATAGTTGTCAATGTCGCTGGGGAAGTACGGGCTGTCTGCCTCCCCATAGTAGTAGGAAGCAAATGCTCGGCCAATCTTATTGAACAGCGGGCCGACCAGCTGCCCATCCAGCTCATCCCGGATAAACTCACGCAGATCCACATTGGCAGGATCAGCTTTTACCTTTTCTACCACAGCTCCGTACTCAGAGAGGAATTCTTCGCCCACTAGGTCATGCTCTATGCACCAGCGCAGATAGATTGCCATGTGGTTGTAAGCATTGATCTCATTCACCGGCAAGCCCTTTTCCTGAATGGATTCCAGGTGCCATGCGGCATCGTCCATATCGCCGGTGAATTCTTCCTCTGCAAGCGTTCCTCTGGTGATGGCATTCTGGCGGGTGGGATTAACCACAAAATTGATGCCTGCCATCTTTTCAAGCAGAGCGTCCGCGTCATGCTCCATCTTATACTCCATCTCATTCTGATAGAGCGGGAGCACCTGATAGAAGTTGACCTCCTCGCCGCTCGGCAAAGTGCAGACTTCGCCGCCTTCCTCCACGCCCTGGGGACCGGTCAGAATAGCGGCTTTGAGCTTCGTGTCCTCTGCAAAGGGCGATTGCTTGTCCATTGTGTGGCCAAAGCCCAGCCAGGTATCGTTGGAAATAGGCAGGCGTGCCAACACTTTCAAGAGACCAATCGGCCAGTACCACCGCTCATTTTTCAGGGATTCCTCATCCAGTTTCCAATCCGGTGGCAGAGCGATGGCCAGCTCTGCTCGCTCCAGCTTGTATTCCGCCAGTTCCTCCGGCACATTCATCCGGTGAGCGCCCATGCCCATGGTGACCAGGGTGCAGTAGTCCCGCTCCTCAGAGGGCGGCACCACGCAGATGTCCACATGGATGTCGGGAGAAACCAGCTCATGGAACACATTCTCGAACTTGCCGAAATACTGCTCAATGTGCCCCTCGACGGCTTCCATCTCCTCCTCGGTGTAGACTTCGGGATTACTGAATTCTTCCTCATCCTGCGTGTCATCATTGTCTGAGTGGTCGCAGCTGTCATCCTCCGGATCTCCCTTTATAGGCTCGTAACCGATCTTCAGGGTCATCTGTTCTTCTGGCAGAGAGATGCCGGGGCTGCGGGTGATGGTGTGCTTATCGTCCGCAGAAAAACCGATGGTCTCGCCCGTCTTGCAGCGTCACATCACACGCCAGCACATAGGAGGCAAGGCTTGCCAAAAAGTCCCGTAGTTCCTCCGGCTCAGCGTCGGTGTTCAACACTTCCAGTTTCCTCCTTGCCAAACACATCCATGCCGTAGGTGTAGCCGTTTAGGCCCCCCTCGCTCCGGTACAGGCCGAACCAAACCCAGTTGAAGATGGGCAGTTCGTCCTCTTTGAGCATATCGGCAAGGCCCTCATAGAAACGAGGCTCAAATACCACGCCGCTGGTGTAGACACCGGTGGCATATTTCTGCTTGCAGCACACTGCCATCGCCTTAGTGAACAGCTTACCCCGTTCCAGCAGTTTTTCCTCCTCGCCCAACACAGCCACCATGATATGGGCCTTGTGCGCTTTGGCCACTTCTACGGCCTCTGGCCACATATAGTTGTTTTCGGCGTTGATCTCTGCTTCATTGTCCGGGATGTGACCGTGGAATAGTGTCACGATCAGCATCATATTGCCGACCCGCATTACCACAGCGTCATCGCTGTTCTCAACATCTTCGTCGCCCTCATCCGGCTCCTCATCTACGATACCCCATTCTTCCCGCAGATCTCGAATCAACTGCTCCTTGTCCCACTCTGCTTTGGAGAGGAGCACAGATCCGGCAAAGGAACCCTTATGGTCGGTTTCCTCCTCGTCGGCGTCATCCTCAAGACCCTCTGCATCTTCATCCGGATCATAGAGGGATTCATGCTCCAGTCCGCGGATAAATTCCTCAAAGCTATCTGCCAGATGGGTAATTTTATAGTCATTTTCCTGATCCACATGGACTACCGCAGGCTCTCCCTGGGGACCGCAAGCCCGGTAGTCCAGGAAAATCATATCGTGTCCGGCGCTTGGACAGTCGCAGATGGCCACACCGATGGCAGGATACTCCCACTCATCGATCATAAACTGGCTGCCCAGCTCTCCACAGAGGGAGCAGCTCTTTTCCCGTCCGATTCCGAAAATGCCGGTGATGGCCACATGATCATCTGACCAACAGGTAGGCTCATCGCAGGGATAGCAGGTGTTCACCGGAATGCCGCCGTTGTGCTGCTTCATCAGCCAGATGTAGGCGGCGGGCAGCTTGTAGCCCAGTTCCTCCTCCACGCTGGCAATCAGCTCATCGGAAGGCGGATCACTGACATATTCTTTCAGTGCATACCAATTATCATCCCAGAAGTTGGTGAGGTCGAAGCCCTCAAATGGGGTATCACCGGGCACGAATTTGGCCTTCTTCTTCCGGCTGCGCTGGCGTTTCCGGATCTCCGCCTTACACTCCCGAATTACCGCCGGAGCATTTTCATCCTCCGGGTCCAACTCTGCCCACCGCTGGGCGTAGGGAATGGCCTTTTCCTCCTGGCCGTAGAGATACTGATAGCCATAGGCCATCCGCATATTCCACTCCGCCTTGTCCTGGCCTTCCTCCCGGACGGACTCCAGCACCTCAATGGCCCTCAGAAGGGCTTTGTCTCCCTTGGATTTCAAAGTACCTTCGTCATGGTCCCCGATGATGGCGTAGTTCTCCAGTGCACGGGCCAGGGCGTAGGCGGTGCGGTAGTTCCTCCAGTTCTCCGGGATGGCATTCAGTGCCTGGATACAGCGGGTGTACTCGTCTTCGTCGTTCCACTGCTCCAGCTGAGCGAAGAATGCTTCGGCGTTCTGTTGGGTGTAAGGAATATAGTCCATGCCCGTCAGCGTTTCGTCCAACTCGTCATCCTGATTCTCAGTTTCTGGCCCATCATCTTGTTGCTTTAGGGGTACAGAACCGGCTTCACGGCGGAAGGTGTGGAAGATGGCCCATGGGATGTCCGTGCCTTCAAAGAACTCTTTCGCCATGTTCAGTGCCTCTCGGATGTCCCAGGCGATGAAGTCCACATAGCCGCAGTAGAGGCCGGTGGCCCCGCCGGTGAGAGTGAGCACTTCCGAACCATCCCCGCCGGTGAGCACTTCCTCCAGTTTGTCCCGGAAGTCGAAAATTTTCTGACTGCCTTCCTCCTCCCGCAGGGTATCCAGGGGATAGCAGAAGAAGCCCGCCACCGCGCCGTCGGCATGGAGATCGTCCATAAAATCATTGTCGGCATTCAGATAGCCGTTGATGAGCGGCACACAGCAGGTGGAACCGGCCATTACATCCAGCCGCCAATCGGCGTCCGGGTCCTGTTTGGGTTCCATTTTGTAACCAAGGTAGCTCTCCAGATAGGCTTCCGGGTCGGTGGAGAGCTCCAGGCCCTGCTCCCGCAGTTTGTCGGGCAGCTGGGACAGGAGGAAGGACGGCTCTGCCTTGGGTTCCTCCAGCACATCAAAGCTGTCTATGTATCTCATGTGGGGGATCTCGCCCAGCACTTGGTCGGTGAAGGTGGTGAGCATCCACCAGGCCCGGCCTTCCTCATCCCGGAGCATAGGCAGCAGCTTTTCACAGTAGGCGGAGATGGCGAAGCTGTTTTCACCCTGCTCCTCCAGCCAGATCTGCACATCATCCCCGGAAATCTCCCAGCCATCATTGGTTCGCAGACCGATGTTTTGAAAAGGTTGACGGCCCACCAGGATGTTCCAGTGCTCCAGCACCTCCTTGGGAGCGTGCTTCTGGAAGTAGACCAGCTCAAACAGCTTGACCTTGTCACCCTCCGGAGTGAGGATCAGCTCGTACTTCTCGCCGTTGAAGCCCATCTCGAAGGAAATCTCGTCAAAAACCAATTCAGGGTTTCCTCCATTTGGGCCACGATCTCCGCACCGCGGGTGTGATCTTTGTCCTCGTCCATCATCTGGCGCAGCTCTGCTTCCATCTCGGCAAAGGTTTCCCACCAGTTCTCTGTCCGTTCCCGGAAGCACTCCCAGAACTGCGGCAGAGAAATACCCTTTTTGCACGAGTCAATTAGTTCCTCCATGTCCTGTCGGGTGTTGAGCTTAGGATCATCACCGGGATGCAGTTCCAGAGCTTTTTACAAAATGCCGCAGAGCGCGGCCCTCCTGATCCAGATAATAATAGGCATACCCCATACGGAAATTCCAGGAATAAGTATCTCCCAGTTCCTCCTCATGGGACTGCATCAGTTCCAGTGCCTGGTGAAGCAGCTTCCTTCCCTCCGGCTCGCTGGAGTCCGCCAGATTGTTGTAGGCGCGGGCCAGCTCCATATCCATTTCCGGGGTACGCTCCTCGGCAGAGATTGCCTCCAGTGCGTCAACGATTTTCTGGTGTTTGTCCTCCTCATGCCACTTCTGGCACTGCTTCAAAATATCCATATCAGGGTCCTCCTCGTCCTCATCTGGTTTCCAGTCTTTGATCTGCTGGAACACGCCATTTTCATCCCGCTCAAAGGCGCAGGGAGCGGGGGTGTTCAGCAAAGGGATGATGTCGGGATCGTCATTGCAGATCGTGTTCAGCTTGTAGATCCCGGCATTGTTGGGATCGTCCATGTACGCCTCGCTCTCGTCACCGGCGGTGAAGCGCCAGCCGCTGTCCCAGCCGCCGTCCGGCTCCTCCCGGTAGCAGTAGCCAACCTTGTAGCCCTCCACCGTGATGCGGTTGGTGGCGATACAGCCATCGGCACCCTTCCAGTCGGGAAGCAGATGTTTCACATCTTCCGCCTTTACATGGTAGTCCCGGTTGCGGCCGGAGGCTTCGTACAGCTCTTTCCGCAGCATCTCCACCTGATAAGCCATATCTGTGATCTCATCCTCGCCCATCATCTCGCTGATGTCATAGGACAGGGGATCTTGGACAAAGTCCGCCATGGCCTTGTTCATGGCCTCGTGTTCCTCCGGCGTGGCGGTGATGCGGATACGGCGGGCGGGGGTGTTATACTCGTCCAGATCCTGAAGGTTTACACTGCCGCTGACGCTGCACTCCAGCAGGATGGCGGCCAGATCAGTGACCACATCAATGGCGAAGTGGAAGTCCATCTCCACGCCATCGGAGTGGGTAAACTCCAGATACTCCACGGTCTGGCGGAAGTCCCAGTTCTGCTTGTCCAGCCCGATCTTAGCGAAAATCTCGCTGAGAGGAATTTCCTCTTTCTTCTGGTCTTCCAGAAACGCCACAAGGTTCAGGCTGTCATCCGAACCTCCGATAAAGTTGCCCCAGTATTTTTTGATATACATTTGTCGTGCCTCCTGTTCTGAATCCAGTCGATCAATGAGCTGATTC
>ENA-OQKL01000311-OQKL01000311.1-human-gut-metagenome-genome-assembly--contig:-NODE-311-length-16470-cov-3.413694_pt1 | contig 16470 bp, 14 predicted proteins | sample MGYA00242779_ERZ504800 | MGnify/ENA primary metagenome ERZ504800 (study PRJEB26092, sample SAMD00036410) | human gut metagenome | host: Homo sapiens | study: EMG produced TPA metagenomics assembly of... | reverse complement strand
GTCGCCCGTCCAGCCCATGCGCTCGTCGCGCTGCGGGCAGTCGGTCGGCACGTCGAGGAAGTTATCGCGCTGACTCCAGACAGAGTTCAAATACAGGCGGTTGACCTTCTCGTTTGCGGTCGTGATCTCGCCGGTTTGCTCGAGGTCGGAATACATGGCCCACGCCTGAATATCCGTGATGCCGGTGAGGTCTGCCACGCCGGAGAATTTGATGTAGCGGAAGCCGTAGAAGGTCGCAATCGGTCGAATAAAGGCGTTTTTTGCCCGTCGAAATATAGCGGTATTCGGAAAGTGCAGTGCGCAGGTTATCGCGGTAGAAGCAGTCATCCTGCAACAGCTCGCCGGTCTGCACGCGCAGCTCGACACCTGCGGGCAGGTCGGCCATGAACGTGAACCAACCCGTAATGTTCTGGCCGAGGTCGAACACAAGCTCGTTTTTCGGCGTGGTGATCTGCTTCGGGGTGATGATATGCTTTGCTTTTACGGGCAGCGAGAGGCGCGCGGAAATTGCGCCGAGGTTCGTCGTGGTGTTGCGCTTCACCGGCTGCCAATTTGCATAGGTGCAGGACGGCGCGCACCAGTTTTCGATTTCGAGGTTCGCATCGTAGCGCTCGCCGTCGTAGATGTTGCCGAACGTCAGCGGGTTCGGCGCGCACTGCCAGCTTTCGTCCGTGACGATGACGGTCTCGCCCTGCGTGGTGGTGACGTGCAGCTCACCGAAGAGCAGGTATTCCTCTGTGTACATGTTGCAGGGTTTTCCCGGGAAATTCGTTTCGTAATCGCCGACGACGCCGTCAAAACCAAAGCGGCCTTTCGCCCAGCCGTTGCCCAAAATGGCGCCGATGACGTTTTCGCCGGTGTGAATGAGGTCGGTCACGTCGTAGGTCTGGTACTGAATCCAGCTGTCGTAGGCGGTGCAACCGGGGGCAAGGTACTCATCGTTCGCCTTTTCGCCGTTCAAATAGAGCTCGTAGATGCCGAGACCCGTGAAGTATGCGCGGGCAGAGAGAACTTCGCCGATGATCTCAAACGCGCGGCGCATGTACGGGGCGGTGTCCGGCGCAAGGCACGGAGAAATACGCTGTGCCGTGAACGGCTCATCAAGCTTTGCGGTCTCGAACCACGCAGTGTCGCTTGTGACCAATTCACCGTTATCGCCCATAACGGTAACGCGCCAGAAATAGCGCGTGCGGGGCTCGAGGGCGATTTCCACCGGTACACCGAGGGACGACGCGGTTTTGCACGCGCCGGTATCAAAGATAACGTCGGCAAAATTCTCCGTTTTGGAAACCTCCACGCGCGCCCAAAGCTGCTTTTTCGCTTCGGTATCCGTGACTGTCCACGAGACGTGCGGCGTTTTCAGATCAAAACCGAGCGGGTTGACGATACGGTTTGTTTTCATTCTCTGAATTTTCATGTTCCGTTCCTTTCTGTGCGTTTGCACGTGCGGCTTTTTCCTTTGCCGCTTCGTATTCCGGCCGCGTAAAGCTGCGGCATTTTGTTCTATTTCACAGAATATCAGATATGAAGATGAAAAACAAGGACTCAATTTCCGCAAAAATACGTCCTTATTTTCAGTAATTGCATGCGAAGATGTTGAACCAAGCCGTTTTCAAAAGTTCTTATAGGTTAGCCGCGACTTTAGCTTGACACAAGTCCATATTTGTGGTTTAATAAGCAAACATGAGTATCGGTGCCGCAAAGCGACACTGCGATAAGGGAGTAGTCGGCGCGAAGCGCTGTATGGTCGACACACTTGAGGAAACTCACGGCTATGCATGAAATGACGAGACTTATCCGAAAGGCATCTCCGGCTTTTCGGGTGAGTCTTTTTTATTGCCCGCGCACGTATATTTTTATAACAAAACAACGGAAAACGGTGATCAAAATGAACTTATGGGAACTATTAATTCTGGCAGTTGGCCTTTCAATGGACGCATTTGCGGTTTCGGTATGTAAGGGGCTTTCGGTGAAAAAGCTGAAAGCGAAACACATGCTGACTGTGGGCGCCTATTTTGGCGGATTTCAGGCACTGATGCCTCTTTTAGGGTACATTTTGGGTATACAGTTCCAGTCAATGATTCAGCAGTTCGACCACTGGATCGCGTTTGTGCTGCTGGTGCTGATCGGCCTGAGCATGATAAAGGAATCGCGCGAGGAAGCGGAGAACCTCAACGATTCGTTCAGCTTTAAGACGATGCTGCCGCTCGCGGTGGCGACGAGCATCGACGCGCTGGCGGTGGGCGTAACGTTCGCGTTTTTGCAGGTCAAAATCGTACCGGCCATCAGCTTTATCGGCGCAACGACGTTCATTCTTTCGGCGATCGGTATTCGCATCGGCAACATTTTCGGCGCGAAGTATAAATCGAAAGCAGAGCTTGTCGGCGGCATCGTGCTGATTTTGATGGGTGCGAAAATTTTGTTAGAGCACCTCGGCGTACCGGATATGATTTTCGGTTAAGAACCGGAAACAAGAAAGCGCCCCGCTTCCTTTTATGGAAAGCGGGGCGCTGTTTTGTTTTAATTTACGAACTAAAGTAACCCGTTAAATTACTTCTGTGCGTCGTAGTAATCCTGATATGCGGTGTAGCCCTGGAGCTCGATGTTCGATGCACGCTTATCGGTGTAGATCTTCTCAATGTCATGAACCTGATTGGACTCAGCAAAGTCTTTCAGATCCTGAACGAGCTTATCGAACGTTGCGTCGTCGGAAGCCATGATGATCTGCGGGATACGCATCTTGCACTCATCGGCGATAGCCTGTCTTGCCATACCGAGGTCTTCGGTCGGATCGATCTCAAGAGAGAGGTTGGCGTTTTCGTCGGTCAGGAACTTCTGGCCGGGGACTGCCGGATGGATGGAATCTTCCGGAGTGAAAACGTGAGCCTGAATGGAGATAACCCAGCTTCTGGATTCTTCCGGCTGTGCATCGTTAACTGCATACTTCGTCAAGTCAACGTTATCGGCGTGAGCCGGCTGAGCCCAGAACCAGCAACCTGCTGCGTTCTTTTCGTCAGAGCTAAGCTCTTCTTCCGGCTTCTTGAGGATCGGGTTGCCGTTTTCGTCCTTGCCTTCCCAGAGGCCGCCCTCAGGACCGTACATCATGTTGATGGAGCCGTCCTTCGTGAGCATCCAAGAATAGAGGTCGAAGATACGCTGCGGGTTTTCAGCCTTTGTGGTGATGCAGTTGACGTTGCTACCAGGCGTGCCGTTTTCTTCGCCATATACCCAATCTACGCCTTCAGCCGGCGGGAAGATCGGAGAATCCTTAAGCTCCCAACCGAGGAGATCGTAGGTGTTGCCGTCTTTCTCCTGAAGGAGGGTACGGAAGTGGTTGGTATCGTCCTGAGAGAAGTCATAGTACAGAACCGCTCCACGGCCGTTGGAGAGCTTCTCTACGTACTGATCGTTGCTGTCGGTATAAATGGTTTCCGGGAAGAGGCCTTCTCTAAACCACTGGTTAGCAATCTTCAGAGCGGAGACGTAGTTGTCGTCAAAGACAGCAAGCTTAATGTCGTTATCCGCCTGAGACCAGTATGTATCAACAAGGTTCGGGTTGCCGTAGGAACGATAGATAGCGGAAACGGTGTTGAAGCCGTTATCGTCCTGTCTCGGGAGCCACGGGAAGATGCTCTGGCCGTCGGAAGTTGTAACGCCCTTGTCCTTAGCATCCAGCATGAACTGGTGCAGGTCTTCGAGCGTCTTGAGCTCCGGAGAACCGAGCTGCTCATAAACGTCGTGGTTGACCATCCAGCTCGCGTTACCGCCGGTAGCGCCCTTACGAGCCCAGTTCGGGATACCATAGAGACCGCCGTTAACGGACAGCAGCTTCTGGGAGGATTCGAGGATGTCCTCATCAAAGGAGCAGCCTTCATACCTCAAGGTGTTGATATCGACGAGCTTGCCGAGGCTGATGAGCTTCTGCCAGTTCGCGTTACGGTCCATGATGATAACATCCGGCAGGTCGTCGGAGGAGATCATCAGGTTCAGTCTGGAATCCGCATCGGCTTCCGGGCAGGAATAGTTGACCGTGATGTTGAACTTTTCGTTCATGTACTTCGATGCAGCGTCTTCGCCCCAGGGCTTAACGGAACCCTGATAGCTGTAATATGCATCAAATTCGTAGTGCTCGGTGGTGTCGTCCGGGCCGGAGGAACCGGTTACCTCGGAGCTTGCGTCACCGCCGTCTGTGGATTCCGCTGCGGAAGATTCCGTTTTGGAAGATGTGCTGCTTTCAGCCGTGGAAGAGTTTCCGCCGCCGCCGCAGCCGGCTACTGTCAGAATCATGGATGCTGCCATGACTGCTGCCAGAGCCTTCAAGAGAGAGTTTCTGGACTTCATACTTTGCCTCCTTAAAGAATGCTTCGTCAATACACCTTGCATTGACAATTTATTTTATGATTAGCCCTTAACGGAGCCGATCATAATGCCTTTTACGAAGTAGCGCTGCAGGAACGGGTAAACGATGATGATCGGAATGATCGTAACAAACATCGTAGCCATTGTGATGGAGCGCACGTTGGTCTCCTTGCCCTTCAACATGTTGGCGTCGATGGTGACGCCCATGCCCGCAGAGGCCATCTGTTCTGCGAACTTCGCTTCGTTGACGATTCCGAGAAGGACGTTCTGCATCGGCTTCAGGTAATCCTGTGTAATGTACAGGTTTGCCTGGAACCAGTCGTTCCAATGCTGCACACCGAAGTACAGGGCGATCGTCGCGATGATCGGTGTGGAGAGCGGGAAGTAAATTTTAAAGAAGATGGTTATGTAGTTTGCGCCGTCGATGAGGGCGGATTCTTCAAGCGCTTCCGGCAGAGACTGGAAGTAGCTGCGCATGAGAATCATGTTCCACAGGTTGACGAGTGCCGGGATGATGTACACGAGGAAGTTGTTCTTGAGACCGAGATTGAGGATCAAGAAGTAGGTCGGCATGAGGCCGCCGCCGAAGTACATCGGGATAAGACACAGCATTGCGTAAACTTTTTTGCCTACGAGATTCGTTCTGGAAATTGCGAATGCCAGCATACCGGTAATGAGCACGCCGCCGACCGTACCGATGACGGTACGTGCGATGGTGATGAAGTACGCCATCCAGATCTTCTGGTTTGTGAAAACCAGCTCGTAGTTTCTCCACGTAAACTTACGCGGATAGATGGTCAAACCACCAAGGGTGGTATCGTTGGAGTCGTTCAAGGAAATCGCAAGGGCATTCAGGAACGGGTACAGCGTAAGGACAAGAACCAGAACGATGGTGACGATCATGATGATATCGATCACGTAGTCGCTGGCCACGCGCTTGGCGCGGATTTTGTTTGGATTTTTTGCCATCTCTCTGTTCCCCCCTTAGAAAAGCTGTGCTTCGCCGAATTTACCTGCTACGTAGTTGGAACCAAGGAGCAGTGCGAAGTTGACGATAGACTTAAAGAGACCGGCCGCTGCTGCGAAGGAGAAACGACCCTGGCTGACACCCAAACGATAAATGAAGGTATCGAGCACGTCTGCGTATTCTTTCAACATGGAGTTGCCCATCTGCTTGGTGAGCATCATGATCTGGTCGAAGTTTGCATTCAGGATGCCGCCGACCTGGAAGATGAACATCAGGATGATGGTCGGTTTGATGGACTTAATTGTGATATGCCACATCTTCTGTGCGCGCGTTGCGCCGTCGATATCAGCCGCTTCATACATATCCTGGCTGATGCTCGTGATAGCGGAGATGAAGATAATCGCGTTCCAGCCAAGCTCCTTCCAGATATCCGTGCACAATGTAATGCCCCAGAAGTACTTGCCTTCGGTGAAGAAGCCGATCGGTTCTTTAACGACGCCGATCCACATGAGGAACTCATTGATAGCGCCGCCGTCGGTGGACATGAGGTCAAACATCAACGTTGCACATACAACCCAAGAGATGAAGTGCGGCAGGTAGCTGACGGTCTGAACCGTTTTTTTCAGCGGCTGGAAGTTCATTTCGTTCAGCAGCACTGCGAAGAAAATCGGCAGCGGGAAGCCAATGAACATCTTAAGGGCGCTGATGACCAGCGTGTTGCGCATGGCCAGTCCGAAGTACTTATCGGCGAACATGGTCTGGAAGTGTTTGAAGCCTACCCACTGGCTGAAGCCCGGGAAATCACCGAGCTGGAAATCCTGGAAGCCCATAACCACGCCGTACATCGGTACGTAGCTGAACAGGAGGACTAAGAGGATGCCGGGAACTAACAATATCTGCAGATCCCACTGGGCAAGCATTCTGGAAAAGACGTTCTTTTTGCGTAAGACCGTATTTCCACTCGCTTGTGCTTGTTTCAATCTCATCACGCTCCATTTCCACAAAAGATGGAAAAATTTTTTCAAAAAGCAGAACTCAAAGCCTGCTTAAAGCCAAATTTTTTTGAAACCCAACTGCCTTTTAGCAGTTTTACGGTTTCTCATCGAAAGCCCTGAACGTATGTTCGGATGGTTTCCAAATTTGTCTAAATTTCCGCAACAACTTCTTCAGGTAATTATTTATATTATACACACGCATTCGTAGCAATTCAAGGACAAATTATGCAAAGCATATTGACAAATTATGCAAACCGTGTACAATATAGGTACAAAAGGTAAATTTTATGGTGAAGTTGGTGGGCATATGTCACAAAGTACTATCTTAGACACACAAAAATGCGAGCATGAAACCGCATCCATTTTGAACAATTTTACTATAGCCTTCGGAAAGGTGCATTGGGGCCTCCCAAATTTCGAAAACTTGGATGAATTGTTCGAAAATCAGCAGTTTGTTTTGATGCTCTGTGTCAAAGCTTCGTCTGAAAAAAGCGATTTATATTTGAATAACGACATTTTTAATGTAATTACCGGAGGGGTGATATGTGTGCGCCGCAGCGATAAAATCCTTTGGAATCACTGCTGCTGCGACAACATGCAGATTCTCTGGCTTCCCTTTACAATGAAATGCGTTTCCGACTGTTCCTGCGAAGACGCCGATGTTTTAAATGACTTTTTGTGCGGAAAGCTGAGCCCTGTCGGTTATAATACACAGCTGATCGATTACAGCGACTTTCTCAGAAAGCGCGTTTGCAGCTATACCAAGTGCTGCCTGAACCAAGTTCTTTCCGGATTTATACTGGACTGCATTTTTACCCTTAAGCAAAATTACGACGGCCTCACCAACAAGGACAAAATCACCCAATACCTGCTCGACCACGCAACGGAGAAGATCAGCGTGCCGGAACTTGAGAAAAAGCTTTCGATTTCCGAACGCGCACTGTTCTATTATTTTCAAGATAACTTCGGTTCCACCCCGAGCAATTACATTAATCGTATACGCATGAACGCCGCCGCAGAGCACATCCACCGCGGGTTATCCGTGAAAGAAGTGACCGAAATGTACCACTTTTCGGAATCTTCTGCGTTCTGCCGGTTATTTAAGAAGTACTTCGGCATCACGCCGACGGAATACCGGCAGCTGGCAGAGAAATCGCAGCTGAAAATCGTCTCGCGGGACGAGCTGAAGGATTAACCGTATATCTTTCACGCGATCCATAGATAACAAAACACCGCCCGTTCGGAAAAGCTCCGAGCGGACGGTGTTCTTTATCTTATATTATATTGTATTCGATCAGTCAATGACCTTGTTGTCGCGATCCGGAACAATTTTTTCAAGGAACTGCTCTACGGTCATGGCGCCGAGGTCGCCCTCTTTGCGCTTACGGATAGAGATGGTGTTGTTTTCGATGTCCTTATCGCCGACAACGACCATGTACGGCACCTTTTCGAGCTGTGCTTCGCGAATCTTGTAGCCAATCTTCTCGCTGCGGTCGTCGACCTCGCAGCGGAAGCCCTTGTCTTCAAGCTGCTTCTTGACTTCATAGAGATAGTCGAGGTGGCGGTCTGCGATGGGCAGCAGCTTCACCTGTACCGGGGCGAGCCACAGCGGGAACGCGCCTGCGTACTTTTCGATGAGCAACGCGAGGGTACGCTCGTAGCAGCCGATGGAGGTACGGTGAATGATGCACGGGGTCTTCTGCTTGCCGTCCTTATCGGTGTAGACCATGCCGAACTGCTCGGCAAGCATCTGGTCAATCTGAATGGTGATAAGCGTATCTTCCTTGCCGTACACGTTCTTAATCTGGATATCGAGCTTCGGGCCGTAGAACGCAGCTTCGCCGATGCCGATCTCGTACGGAATCTCGAGGTGATTAAGGATGCGCTCCATGAGGCCCTGTGCCTCGTTCCACTGCTCTTCCGTACCGATATACTTTGCACGGTCATTCGGGTCCCATTGCGAGAAGCGGTAGGAAACGTCCTCATACAGACCGAGTGTCTTCAGCATGAAGATTGCAAGCTCCAGGCACTTTCTGAACTCATCTTCCAGCTGCTCCGGTGTGCACATGAGGTGGCCTTCGGAAATGGTGAACTGGCGCACACGGATCAGGCCGTGCATCTCGCCGCTTGCTTCATTACGGAACAGTGTGAGGTCTCGTTGTAGCGCAGCGGCAGGTCGCGGTAGGAACGCTTGCGGTTTAAATAAGCCTGATACTGGAACGGGCAGGTCATCGGGCGCAGAGCGAAGACTTCCTTGTCCTTCTCCTCGTCGCCGAGCACGAACATGCCATCCTTATAATGATCCCAGTGACCGGAGATCTTGTACAGGTCGCTCTTTGCCATAAACGGGGTCTTTGTCAGCAGCCAGCCGCGGCGCTGCTCCTCGTCCTCGACGAAGCGCTGCAGAAGCTGAACGATGCGTGCGCCCTTCGGCAGCAGGATCGGCAAGCCCTGACCGATAACGTCGCTTGTGGTGAAAAGCTCCAGCTCACGGCCGAGCTTGTTGTGATCGCGCTTCTTGGCTTCCTCCATCATGGTGAGGTGCTCTTCCAGCAAGCTCTGCTTCGGGAACGCGATGCCGTAGAGACGCTGCAGCATCTTGTTGCTTGCATCGCCGCGCCAGTATGCACCTGTGATGGAGGTGAGCTTTACAGCCTTGACATTGCCGGTGCGCATGAGGTGCGGGCCTGCGCAGAGGTCCGTGAAATCGCCCTGCTTATAGAAGGAGATGTGCTCGCCCTCGGCAGCGTGCTCACGGATGAGCTCCTCTTTATAGTCCTGACCCTTCATGAGCTCCAGTGCTTCCGCGACCGGCAGCTCGAAGCGTTCAATCTCGATGTCTTCCTTGATGATCTTCTTCATCTCGGCTTCGATCTTTGCGAGGTCGTCGTTGGTGATGGCCTGCGGCAGCTCCATATCATAATAGAAGCCGTTATCCACAGCCGGGCCGATGGCGAACTTTGTGCCCGGGTACAGGCGGTTTACCGCCTGCGCCATGATGTGGGACGCGGTGTGCCAATATGCCTTTTTTCCCTCTTTATCGTCAAACGTCAAAATCTCTACTTTGCAATCTTCGTTGAGCACGGTGCGCAGGTCGCACACCTCGCCGTTCACTTTTGCGGCACATGCGGACTTATAAAGACCCATGCCGATGCTTTTTGCGACTTCCGCTACGGAAACGCCGCTTTCAAATTCCTTTTCGCTGCCCTTCAGGTCAACCTTGATCATGATTCTCAATCCTTTCCTAATTCTCTGATAAAATAAAAAGCCCCGGGATCCCTCACCGGGATCTCGGGGCGACACTGCGCGGTTCCACCCGAGTTCCTGCGTGTTAAAACACACTTGTGTTAACACACAGCTCGTTCTTCCGCCTTAACGCGGCGGCAACGTCCGCCTTTTCGGTAAACCGTTCGGCGGCGGCTCAAAGGCGGTATTTCGGTTTCGCTTTCCGCGGTGCTTTCAGCCGGTGGCAACCGCTCTCTTTCGAAAAGACCTGAACCCGAACTTCCTTATCAAAGCCCTTTTCTTGTCCCCATACTATCACCGTTTTTCTGAAATGTCAACACCCAAGAAAAGAGTTTTTCACATAAATTCTTCATCGTCTATTATCGTAGACAGTAAAATGTCTATTTACGCATACAATTTGTGTAGAGGTGATACACTTGCTTTGGGAAAATAATATTGTGGGGCAAACAATACGGTCTGTGCGCAAAGCAAAAGGCATGTCGCAAGAGGTTTTAAGCGGCTTTGCGGGCATCGCGCGCACGCATTTGACGATGATCGAGTGCGGAACAAAGCAGGCGAATTTCTCGACGATATGCAAGATTGCGGAAGCGTTTGACATGCGCCCCAGCGAGCTTGTCCGCAAAATGGAAGAAGCGGAAGAAAAGCGGGATAAATAGACCCGCAGAAAAAATTTTTCTTCTAAAAAGCAAAAAAATCGGCTTATATACTGGGCTCTTGTATAAAACAGAAAGAAACCGTAATTATTCTTAAATCTTTGGTTGACATATGCAAGGAAAAGAGATAAAATTGTACATGGAGTGTTTTACACGTTTTTAAGTCAGCCGTGTTCCGAGCAGTTTATGCGGCTGCTTTTTGTGTGGAACCTTCACAGGGAATAACGCACCCTGCATAACCTAATTTAGTAATTGAATATCGAAAACCTTAGCGAAGGAGGTGCCCAATGCCACAAGTACCAATTTGGGGTTGTGTTCTGATCGTACTGGCAGTCGCCGCTTTGTGCGGCGCTCTCGCTTTCTTTGCGGGTGTGAATCATCGAAAAAGAGAAGCGGAAGCTGCCATCGGTTCGGCAGAAGACGAAGCCAAGCGGATCATCAGCAACGCGATCAAAACGGCTGCCGCAAAGAAAAAGGAAGCCGTGCTCGAGGGCAAGGACGAAATTCATCGTCTGCGCAACGAGTCCGAACGCGAGATGAATGACCGCAGAAAAGAAATTCAGCGCCAGGAGCGCCGCGTTTCCCAGAAGGAAGAATCTTTGGATAAAAAGATGGAAAATCTGGAATCCAAAGAAAACGCGGTCGAAAATAAGATGCGCAAGGCGGAGGAACGCCTGAAAGAGGCAGAATCCGTTAAGAAAAGTCAGATCGACATGTTGGAGAGGATCTCTTCCTTTACCGTGGACCAGGCAAAAGAGTATTTGCTCAAGTTACTTGAGGATGATCTTGTGCATGAAAAGGCCATTAAAGTAATGGAGTATGAACAGCAGACGAAGGAAGAATGCGACAAGCTGGCAAGAGAGATCATTTCGGTCGCCATTCAGCGCTGCGCGGCGGATCACGTATCCGAAGCCGCCATCAGCGTCGTTCCGCTGCCCAACGATGAAATGAAGGGCAGAATCATCGGCCGCGAAGGCCGTAACATCCGCGCCATTGAACAGCTTACCGGCGTGGATCTCATCATCGATGACACACCTGAAGCCATTACGCTTTCGAGCTTTGAGCCCGTAAGACGTGAAGTGGCAAGAATCGCCCTTGAAAAGCTGATCTCGGATGGCAGAATCCACCCGACCAGAATTGAGGAGACGATTGAGAAAGCCCGCCGCGAAGTGGATGCAACCATTAAAGCCGAGGGCGAACGCGCCGTGCTTGCTGCCGGCGTAAACGGCATTCACCATGAGCTTGTTAAGCTGCTTGGTCGGCTGCGTTACCGCACCAGCTATGGACAGAATGTCCTCAACCACTCTCTGGAAGTTTCTTACCTTGCCGGTATGATGGCTTCCGAACTGGGCCTTGACCCCACCATTGCAAGAAGAGCAGGTTTGCTGCATGATATCGGCAAAGCGCTCGACCACGAGATTGAAGGCTCCCATGTGGAGATCGGCGTGGATGTTGCAAGAAAGTACAAGGAAAGCGAAGCCGTTATCCACGCAATTGCCGCACACCACGGCGACATTGAAGCGAAAACGGTCATTGCCTGCCTGGTGCAGGCAGCCGACGCCATCTCGGCAGCACGCCCCGGCGCGCGCCGCGAGAACATCGAAAACTATATCAAACGTCTCGAAAAGCTCGAGGCCGTGGCTGCATCGTTTGACGGTGTGGATCGCTGCTACGCCATTCAGGCCGGCCGCGAGATCCGCGTCATGGTAAAGCCCGAAGTGATCAACGATGAGAAAATGACGCTGCTCGCCCGCGACATCTGCAAGAAGATTGAGGAAGACCTCGAATATCCGGGTCAGATTAAGGTCAACATGATCCGTGAAAGCAGAGCGGTCGATTTCGCGAAATAACATAGTTCGTCACAACGCTCAACCGAATCACAAGCAAAGCCCTCCGGGAGGAATCTCGGAGGGCTTTTGTTATGTAAAACCGCGCGTCGGTAGGTTCTCCCCCGCCTCGGCACACGATTTTACTGTAAAAAAACGCAACACCTCTTACCCTGCCGACAAGATCAAACATAAATGCTCGGATTTTCGGTGCTACGGTCAAAAGGCGTTGCTTTGCAAAATACAATTTTAATTATGTGCTGAAATTTGTGTTAGCTTTGACAAACGGATCACACAAAATATGTGTAAAAAATTCACATTTTGTCGATTAAGACGCATTATCCATCTGCAAACACAGTTTATCGGAAATCATGGCGATGAACTCGCTGTTCGTGGGCTTGCCCCGCGTATTGTGAATGGTGTAACCGAAATACGAATTCAACACATCCACATCACCGCGATCCCAAGCGACTTCGATCGCATGGCGAATGGCGCGTTCCACACGGGAGCTCGTGGTCTCGTACTGCTTTGCCACACTCGGATAAAGCTGTTTTGTCACCGCATTGATAATCTCCGGGTCTTCGATGGCCATGATGATGGAATCCCGAAGATAGTGGTATCCCTTAATGTGGGCCGGCACGCCAATCTGATGCAGAATCTCCGTGACCTGAATGCGCAGGTCGCTGCGGCTGGTGCCGTTTGACGGATGCTGTGCCGCACCGGCCAACGTAAAGATACGGTCGATGATCTCTGTTTTACTGAACGGCTGGATGGCGTAATAATCTGCGCCGGCCTCCATGATCTGCCGCTCCAAAGCGTTTGAGGAATGCGCTGCCGTGATGATGAACACCGGCTTTGGCAGTCCCTCGGCCTTCACAGCGTGCATAACGCCCAGTGCATCTACGCCCGCCATAAAGAGATCCATTACGACCACATCCGGTTTTTCATCCCGTATTTTGGTCAGTAGCGCTGTTCCGTTCCTGTTTACGGTCACAACCTGTGCACCCCGCGAAGCCAATGCGTCGGTGTTTTCACGGCTCCATTCGCCGTCATCCGCACAAATGATGACCTTTATTTGCTTTTCCATGGCTTACCTCCTGCGTGATTTAAATTGTGAACAAATTTTACCATATCATACACGCTATTTCAAGAGGGTAAATGAAATTTCTTTAATTTATTTGTTTTCTAACAAAAATATGGATCTTGATTTTGTTAGCTTTCATCACGGTTTCGGTTGATACACTTCTAATTTCGACAAAAATCAGCAGATAATCAAATATTTTTATTACAGCCAATATCCCGGCGAGTTTCTTACCAAAAAGATGTATAAAACAGAACGAAAACCGATTCTGTAAGATTGTGTCATACCTTCTGTGAGAAATATGACAATGCGGCGCGAAAAAGGGACGCGTGCGCCGCAGCCCACCGTCCCCCTCGTCTTAATTTTCGTTCAGGTTTTCGAGCATCGTTTCGGCAAAAATGCCATAGCCGCGTGTAGCATCATCTACGAAAACATGCGTCACCGCACCGACCAGCTTACCGTCCTGCAAAATGGGGCAACCGCTCATGCCCTGCACAATGCCGCCGGTACGGGCAAGTAGCTCCGGATCGGTCACGTGCAGCACAAGGGTGCGTGTTTCCTGCTTGCCGTCTGTGCTGACGCGCTCAAGCTCCGCATCAAACAGCCGCATACCCTCATCGTCGATCGTGGCGGCGATCTGTACGGCACCTGTATGCACATTTCCGCGCGGCAGCACCTCTACGGTCTCGCCCTCGTGCGGTGCGGAGAGTTTGCCGTAAAGCCCAAACTGCGTGTTCTGCGTCAGCGTGCCAAGGCTCTTGCCGCCCGTAAAATACCCGCGCAGGCGGCCCGGCCGACCGCTGCTGCCGCGCTCGATGCCGCAGACGGAAACGGCAGCCGGCTCGCCGCTGCGGATCTCCAAAACATTGCGCGTGTCGGCATCGCAAATGCCGTGGCCGAGCGCGCCGAACGCTTTGCCGTCTTCGGTGTAAAACGTCACGGTGCCGATGCCCGCAGCGCTGTCCCGCACCCACATGCCCGCTTTGTACGAGCCCTCGCACAAAACGGAAGTAACCTGCGCCGTGAACGTTTCCGTGCCGCGCCGCAGCGTGAGCGTGTTCGTTTCATTTTCGGAAAGCACAGCGGAAAGCGCAGCGTTCGTCTCTACGTTATTGCCGTTTACGGAAAGGATATAATCGCCGGGCTGAATGCCGGCTTCGCTTGCAGGGCATTTTAAGCCACCGTCTGCATAAATTTCCGAAAGTGCGGCAACAATAACGCCGTCCGAAAAAAGTTTTATGCCGAAAACATCGCCGCCAAGCTGCACGGTGCGCACCGTTTCTGTCTTTGCCGTGATATGGGAAGCAGAAACGGCGTGCGCCGCTGCGTTTTCCGGCAGCGGCAGGCCGATGAGCCCGCACACGGAAAGCATCAGTAAAGCCGCCGTGCCCACGCTTGCCGCAAATGTGCGGATGCCCTCAAAAAGCGAGATGTCGCGTCGTTTTGGGGCGTGCGGTTGCGGTTCATTTTCAAAATTCAAGTCTTCTCATCTCCTTGCAGAAAAATTCAGAAAGCTCAAACGAGCCTTCTGTTTTTACTTTTCCACGCGGAGAGAAAAGTATTTGCGGCAATTAAAAACACCTTTGCACAACGAAGGAAATCGTTACGCAAAGGCGATCGTTTTTGGTCTGCCGCACTGCCGGGCTCGCAGCACCCGGCAGAGGACAGTGGGGTAAAAAAACTGGGGTAATATCGGAAGAAACGAACTGTTTCCGATTTTCGGCTCCGCGCAAACGCTGTGGGAAGCAGCGCCCGGCTATCGACCCGGTGCGGAACGTTTTAAAGAAATGAAGGAAGTAAAAAATGAAGAAGTTTGTAACTCATTCGGCTCTCTCTTGTTCCTCCTGAGTACATTACGTAGTATAGAGGAAGAATATGAAAACGAAATTGATATTTCGTGAAAAAAAGAGGAAGTTTTTTTGAAAAACATGTGAACAAAAAAGGCCGCATACTCCACAAATTTAGATTGACTTTCGGCGGAAAAGCTGTTATACTTTGGATAGTGTAATAAACAATGTCAATGTCTCACAGGTTTTCTTTGTAAGTCATTCTTTGGGTGGTTTACAGGACCTGTGTTTTTTTGTATGGCGTTTACGAACACAATTTTTATTTTTATATGGAGGTACCACAATGAACAACGGTACAGTCAAATGGTTTAACGCAGAAAAGGGCTACGGCTTCATTTCCAACGATGAGGGCGGCGAGGACGTATTCGTACATTTCTCCGCAATTCAGGGCGACGGCTTCAAGACGCTGAACGAAGGCCAGAAGGTCACCTTTGAGACCGAGACCGACCCGAAGAACGGCAAGCTCCGCGCAGCAAATGTCGTAAAGCTCTAATTGTAAATTAGAACAGCGAGATAAGAGGCACCTGTGATTGATTTCACCGGTGCTTTTTTTTTAGTATAAGCTTCGCTTTTCGGCGCACAATACTGTGGGAAGGAAGGGATGCCAAATGCAAAAGAAAAACGAAAAGAAGTTCACCCACGGCGAGCATGTGACGATTTACCCTGATACGCCGGAGAGCGTCGCAAGCGCTACGGAGTGCACCGGCCTCATGCCCACGCCGCCGCAAAACGACGCGGAGTTTACGTCGTACCAAGACCTGCACAGCATGGAGATTCCCAAAAAGCTCCCCGGCAAGCGGAACTTCGAGCTTGGCGTGTACGACGATAAGCCGGAAGATATTCAGTTATAAAAAGTCAGCCTCATCGGTCGGATTCGGCGCGATGAGGCTGGTTACTTTTAGCTTTATATTCGCTTGTTTTACTCTTCCAGCTGTGCGGTATAAAGCTGGTAGTAGTGGCCCTTCTGTTCCATGAGCTCGTCGTGGCTGCCGCTTTCGGCAATGCCCTTATTCGAGATGTACAGGATGCGGTCACAATTTTTGATGGTGGACAGGCGGTGCGCGATGATGAAGCTTGTTCTGCCCTTTAAAAGCGCCTGCAGGCCTTCCTGCAAAAGACGCTCGGTCTTCGCATCAATGGAGGACGTGGCTTCGTCCAGCACGAGAATCTTCGGGTCGGAAAGCAGCGTTCTTGCAAACGCAATAAGCTGCTTTTGGCCCTGCGAGAGGCGCGAGCCGCGCTCGTTTACCTGCGTATAGTAGCCATCCGGCATTTCGCTGATGAACTCATGCGCACGCACGGTCTTTGCAGCGGCGATAATCTCCTCATCCGTGGCGTCCAAGCGACCGTAGCGGATGTTATCCATGATGGTGCCGGAGAAAATGAAGCTGTCCTGCAGCATGATGCCCATTTGCGCGCGCAGCGAGTGCAGCGTTACCTTGGAGATATCGTGCCCGTCGACGAGCACTCGGCCGGAATTGATGTTGTAGAAACGC
>ENA-OQKL01000309-OQKL01000309.1-human-gut-metagenome-genome-assembly--contig:-NODE-309-length-16543-cov-2.476669_pt1 | contig 16543 bp, 11 predicted proteins | sample MGYA00242779_ERZ504800 | MGnify/ENA primary metagenome ERZ504800 (study PRJEB26092, sample SAMD00036410) | human gut metagenome | host: Homo sapiens | study: EMG produced TPA metagenomics assembly of... | reverse complement strand
CTGCATAAAAACTACGGGCGTACGGAACTGATTGAATATGTGGAAAAAGAACTTGCAGAGAATTTCAGACAGTTTCAGGCACAGGGTGCAGTAACAGACGGGGTTGTTCTTGTCAGTAAAAAGGGGAAAATGACTATTAAACAGAAACACCATGAACAGAAAGAAAAAGTTCAGATCCAGGCACATAACCGGGTGAAACAATATATTCTTAAAGAAGGCGTTCCGGTTCCGTTTTTGATCGATCTGGGAGTTATGAATGAACAGGGAAAGATTATCCATGCCAGATATGACAAATTCAGACAGATCAATCGTTTCCTTGAATTTATTGAAGATATACTTCCCAGACTTTCCAGAGACAGAGAAATAACGATTCTGGATTTTGGCTGTGGAAAGAGTTATCTTACCTTTGCCATGTATTATTATTTAAGAGAACTAAAAGGATATGATGTAAATATCATAGGTCTTGACCTGAAAACAGATGTAATTGAGAAATGTAATTCTCTGGCACTCAGATACGGATATGAGAAGCTGCATTTCTATCATGGTGATATTGCAGATTATGAAGGTGTATCCTGTGTGGATATGGTGGTAACGCTTCATGCCTGTGACACAGCTACCGATTATGCACTTGCCAAGGCAGTGGAATGGGGAGCTGAAGTCATTCTTTCCGTACCCTGCTGTCAGCATGAAGTTAATAAACAGATTAAAAATGAAATGCTGGAGCCGGTTCTGCGCTATGGAATCCTGAAAGAAAGGATGTCTGCGCTGATCACAGATGCTGTGCGTGCAGATCTTCTGGAGAGCAAAGGTTATGATACCCAGATCCTGGAGTTTATTGATATGGAACATACACCTAAGAATCTCCTGATCAGAGCAGTCAGAACAGGGAAAAGATCAGACCAGGGTAAGGTGGAGAAAATGCTTGCAGCCCTGAATATCCATCCCACACTGGACAGGCTTCTGAATGAAAAAGAACAGGAAGGGAGTGTGCGATGAAAAGGATACTGAAAAAGCAGGTATTCTTCTTCTGGTATTTCTGCTTGGTACAGCAGGTACTGCATTGCTTCTTAACAGTGAATCCACAGATAACCGTTCTGATTTTAATGACGCAGTGTTTCCGGAAGTCATGGTGGATATGAATGATACGCTGATAAACCGGATGTATGGATATGCGCAGCCTATGCAGGCGGATTTTACCAGAGACAGTGTGACTCCTCTGGATACATCAAAAAAACTGACATTTAAAGTGAATCCCTATGATTCGGAAGTAAAGAGTTTTTCTTATGAGATCCGTACATCTGATGGAAGTAAAGTCCTTGAAAATAAGAAGATTAAGAATCTTGTAAAAGAAGATCAGTATTTGTCCGTAGACGTGGAGATTGGCAGTGATCTGCGTATGAATCAGGAATATTCCATGCAGATTGCCCTGGAACTGGATGAGGGTACAGCATATTATTATACGAGAGTTGTTTCCAGGTCACAGGTACATGCATCAGATTATGCAGCTTTTGTAAAATATTTTTATGAAGCGTGTCTTGACAAAGAGTCAGCAGATGCACTGGGAAGTTATCTGGAACCACAGACAACAGGAGCAGCAACGAATTACTCGGGAATTAATATTAATTCTTCCCTGAGTGAGATCAGTTGGGGGAATCTTGCTCCGCAGCTGTGTCAGGAGGGAAATTCCTGTGATCAAAAGAGATCAATGAGACAACTGCCAGCGTTGTGCTGGAATATCAGCTGACTTCGCAGAATGATGAGGAGGAAACGGAATTATATGACGTAAAAGAATTTTACAGAATGAAATATCAGGATACCAGGATTTATCTGCTGGATTTCCAGCGTTCTGCAAATCAGGTCTTTGATGGTACACTGCCTGTTTATGAGGATGATGGGATTATCCTTGGAGTGCGCGATAAGAATGTAGAATATATGATGAATGATGCTGCTACTGTGATAGCTTTTGTGCAGGAGGGAGATCTGTGGTCCTATTCACCGGGCAATGAAAAGGTAAATCAGGTTTTCAGTTTCAGAAAATTGAAGGACGGAGATTTCCGCGATTCCAGAACTCAGCATGACATCAAGATCGTCAGAGTAACTGATGAAGGGGATATTGATTTCGTACTTTATGGATATATGAACAGAGGAAGCCATGAAGGATATGAAGGAATTGCAGTTTACCATTACAATCGTGATAAAAACGTGGCAGAAGAAAGAGCCTTTATCCCTGTTTCGGAATCATTTGAATTTTTGAAAAAAGATCTTGAAAAACTGTCCTATGTCAATGAAAAGAATGAGCTGTTTCTGATTCTGGCGAAGAATCTTTACAGGATCAATATCGAAGAGAACTCCAGTGAAATTCTTGAAAAAGGAATAAAAAATGCGAATTTTGTATCTTCCGATAATAATGACCATGCAGCCTGGCTGGTTTCAGAGGGGGATGAAAAGGGAAATATCAAGGAAATTGATTTTGATACCTGTAAAACCCGACTGATCGCACCGCAGAAAGGCCAGAGACTTCGTACAGTTGGATTTATGAATGAAGATCTGATTTATGGAATGCTGAATAAAGAAGATATTCTTACAGATGAGGAGGGACATAAATCTGTTGGGATCCGCATTCTGCGTATTGAAGATTTTGAAGGAAATGTAAAAAAAGAATACCGGAAAGACGGACTTTATATCACTGATATTTCAGTAGGAAATACTCTGATCGAGTTTGAACTTTCTGCAAAATCCGGAGAAACCTCTTATGTTGCCCAGAAGAAAGATACGATCATGAATAATAAAAAGGCAGCGGCAAATACAGTAAAAATCGAACTTATTTCTGCATCCAGGACAGGTGTTCGTGTGAAACTGGTATTTAACACAACCAAACAGACAGATTCTCCGCTGACTATGTATGCAAAGGTAAGCAGTTCCGACCGGAAAGACATTGTTCTTGGACACTCAGATTCCTCAGGAAACAGCATATTATGTTTACGGACAGGGCGGACTGGACGGTATCTATACAGATCCGGCAAGGGCTGTATTGCATGCAGATACGCTGGGAGGTGTAGTGCTGAACCGTACACAGCAGTATGTATGGGAACGTGGAAATAAAAAGACAAAAATGCAGATAGATACAGAAGAGATTCCGGAGATTGTGCTTCAGGGAACCTATGATATTAAAACCCTGAAAAAGAGCCTCAAAAAGACCGGAACTGTGATCGATCTTTCCGGCTGCAGTCTGGACAGTGTGCTGTACGAGATAAGTGCACAGCGTCCGGTAATTGCCAAAACGGGAGCAGATACAAGCGTGGTGATCGTAGGATATGATGAATATAATACCTGGCTGTATGATCCGGTTAAAAAAGAGACCTATCCGTATGGAATGAATGACAGTACGGATCTTTTCCAGAAAGCCGGAAATGTGTTTATCACCTATATAGAAACAGTAAATTACTGATGAAAAACATAACCGGCAGGCAGCTGAGAACGGAGCGAACAGTAATGCGACAGCAACCTGCCGGTTATTCATCCAAAAAATTGTAAAAATGCTTCTTTACATTTCACTGATATTTGAGTATTCTAAAAAGGACAAACAGTGGCAGAGAAATTTATTGTTTAAACACGTTACTGTAAGAGTGAAACAGTAACAGCGAAACGGAGGAACGTACAGATGTTATATGAGAACATTAAAAAATTAGTACAGTACGGAGTAGAAACAGGACTTACACGGCCTGCGAGAAGAATTATACAATAAATCTTCTTCTGGATGTCTTTAAAGAAGACGAATATGTGGAACCTGAGGAAGAGTACAGGGATATCGATCTTGAAGAGGTATTAAATGCACTTCTGGATGAGGCTGTGAAGAGAAAATCTCATAGAAGACAGTGTTGTGTACAGAGACCTTTTTGATACCAGACTTATGAACTGTCTGATGCCGCGTCCGGCGCAGGTACAGAATGAGTTCTGGAGCAGATATGAGAAAGATCCACAGGAAGCAACCGATTACTTCTATAAACTCAGTCAGGACAGCGATTATATTCGTCGTTATCGTGTAAAGAAAGATCAGAAATGGACAGTAGACAGTGAATATGGTAAAATCGATATCACCATCAATCTTTCCAAACCGGAAAAAGATCCGAAGGCAATCGCTGCTGCCAAGCTTGTAAAATCCAGCAGTTATCCGAAATGTCTTCTTTGCCCGGAGAACGAAGGATATGCAGGAAGAGTTAATCATCCTGCCAGAGAGAATCACAGAATCATTCCTATCACTGTAAATGACAGTCCCTGGGGATTTCAGTATTCCCCATATGTGTATTACAATGAGCATTGCATCGTCTTTAACAGTCAGCATGTTCCGATGAAGATTGAGAAGAATACATTTATCAAACTTTTTGATTTTGTAAAACTTTTCCCGCATTACTTCCTGGGATCCAATGCAGACCTGCCTATCGTAGGCGGTTCTATTTTAAGTCACGATCATTTCCAGGGCGGACATTATACTTTCGCAATGGCAAAAGCACCGATCGAGAAACATGTGACTATTCCGGGATATGAGGATGTAGAAGCAGGTATTGTTAAATGGCCTCTTTCAGTTTTAAGGATCCGTCATAAGGATGAGAAGAGACTGATAGAGCTTGCTACACATGTTCTGGAAGCGTGGAGAGGTTATACAGACGAAAGTGCGTTTATCTTTGCTGAAACTGATGGAGAACCGCACAATACGATCACACCGATCGCCCGCAGATCCGGAGATATGTTTGAACTGGATCTCACACTTAGAAATAACATTACTACTGATGAGCATCCTCTTGGTGTATACCATCCGCATGCAGAGTATCACCATATCAAGAAAGAGAATATTGGTCTGATCGAAGTAATGGGACTTGCCGTACTTCCGGCAAGATTAAAAGAAGAATTGGAACTTCTGGCAGAATATATTCTGGAGGGAAAAGATATTTCTTCCAATGAGAAGATTGAGAAACATGCAGCGTGGGTTGCAGAATTCCTTCCGAAATATGACAACCTTGATAAAGACAACATTCAGGATGTTCTCAGAAAAGAAGTCGGTAATGTATTCGTTCATGTACTTGAGGATGCCGGCGTATATAAATGCACTGCTGAAGGCAGAGAAGCATTTATGAGGTTTATCAATAAATTATAAGGAATATTTTCAACCATAAGAAAACAGTGTTTACATAGCAGGATGACAAATCTGGTATTATTTACATATGAGCAGGTTGTGGCGGTTCTAATCAAAAGCCGGGCAGTCTGAAGATGTTTTTGAATGATTGGGAATGCATAGAGAACGTCCCGCATATTTTATGTTGGGACGTTTTTGCAAAATGGAGGTAAATATGTACAGAAAAAGACACAAAAGAGGAAAGCGTCTGGCAAGTGTGTTTCTGACTGTGGCACTGATCACTGCAACAGTTCCCGTACAGGCAGCAGAGTTCGGCACTCCGGACAGTTTTGAAGAGATTTTCAGTTCAGGGGAAGAAGATTCGTGCATAACTGATACAGAAAATACTTTGCCGGCAGCTTCTGATTCGGAGAAAGTAATGGCATCGGAACTGTCACCAACACCAACAGTGACTTCGACACCGGAGGGTACACCTGCACTGACAGAAACACCGACTCCTTCGGTCACACCGATGCCGTCTTCAACACCGACTCCTTCAGTCACACCATCACCATCTCCCACGCCGACGATTAATCCGGAGAAAGAGGTAATGCTCCGGTTTATAGACGGAGAAGGAAATGAATGTGAACAGCTGCGAACAGTGATGTCCTGGGGTGAATCTTTGATCCTTCCCAATGTACCGGATACAGGTGCACCGGATATGTGGAAACTGGAAAAAAAACTGAAAAAACTTGGAGATGCGATCACTCTGAAGGGTGGAGATATTCTTACTCTGAAGAAAGGCGAGAGCTGGAATCTGTTTCTCGAAAAAGGCATCCTGAACTTCTATATGCCAAAGAAATGTACGGTTTCCCTTTATAATAATTCAGGAACCAGTGTGTTTTCCAATGGAATTCTGCATGCATATGAGACAAAAAACGTCATACTTCCGGATATGCCATCATCTAAATACATTAATTATGGATGGACAGATACAAAGGGAAGTTCTGCTGTAAAATATGAACTGAATTCAGAATTTACAGTGACCGGTGACACAGATTTTTACATTGTGCGCCGTACAGCACTTCAGGTGAATTTTAAGACCAATACAGGGGCAAGCAACAGTAAATTTACCAGACTGAATCAGAAAGTCGGAAAAGGACTTACAGTTACAATGCCGCAGGTGCCTGTCAAGACAGGATATCAGTCTCTGGGATGGTCAAAGAGTAAAAAAGCCTCCAAAGCTGACTATAAAGCAGGCCAGAATGTGACTATATCAAAAACACTGACTCTCTATGCTGTATATAAGAAATTGCCTTACACAGTTACTTTCAATAACAATAATGGAACAAGTACCAGCAAAATTTATACTTCGCTCACCATGTATGCGTCAAAAAATCAGAAAGTGACACTGCCTGATGTGCCGAAAGTAAAGGGCTATACAAATCTGGGCTGGACAACTGAAAAGGGAGAAACAGAACCGGAATATTCAGCCGGTGATACAGTAAAGATTACAAAGGCAACTCGGTTCTATGCAGTGCGCAGAAAGAGTAATTATTATACGGTCAGCTACTATCTGGGAAATGGAAGCACTAATGCGGCTTATCAAAAACTTACTCAGACAGTAGAAGAGGGAACGGTTGTTACCTTTGCAAAAGTACCGGCAAGAACCGGTTATGTTAACCAGGGATGGTCAAGTAAGAAAAATTCTGAGAAAGCAACAGCAAAGGCGAAATGTACAGTCAACAAAAATATCACTCTTTATGCGGTACAGAAGAAGGCAGTACAGCTGACTTTTCACAGATGTGACGGCAGCACCTGGCAGAAAACGACTCTGGCAAAAGGAAGTTCTTATTCTCTTCCGGGCGTAAGGGATGCGGAAGGTTATACTTTTATGGGGTGGTCCACAAAACCGATGCAGAGTGTCTCTCCGCAGTATGAGGCAGAAGAAAAAATCACGGTAAATGGAAATGTGGACCTTTATGCAGTGGTATTTAACAGAACAACGGAAACAGACCTTACAGAGGATCAGCTTCCGCAGGTAGATATCTATAAATATAAACAGGTGATTTTTGTAGGTGATTCCCGTACGGAATTTATGGAAAATGTTCTGACAGGAATGGGAGAATCTGCGACTAAAAATGTGAAGTTTGTCTGCTCGGCAGGAAAGGGACTGGACTGGTTTACCACTACAGGATGGGCTCAGCTTTATTCCATAGTACAGCACGATTCCAACAGTATTCTTTCAAAGAAAACCGCAGTGATCTTTAATTTTGGAGTAAACGACTTGTCAAAATCTGCAGATTATGCGGAGTATTATAACTGGATTGCACCACAGCTTAAAAGCAAAGGATGTGAACTGTACTTCATGTCTGTAAATCCGGTGAATCGTCTGATGCTTCCCAATGCGGGAAGAGCGGACAGAAGTGAGGCGGCAGTCAGATCATTCAATCAGTATATGAAAGCAAATCTGTCTTCTGCTTATACTTATATTGATATGTATTCTTATCTGAAATCAACAGGATACAGCTTTGCCAGTGATCATTACGGAACTGGTACGGTAGATGACGGGCTTCACTATACTACAAGGACATATAAGCGTATTTTTGCAAAATGTATGGATTCATTGAGAGTGCCTGCCTGACCAAATGGCAGAGAGCATGATTTTGCTACACCTGACAAAAGAAAAAACATAGTTAAATACCAGATTACTCCTTGCGTGAAAACAGGGAATAGTCTATACTAAAAGGCGAGACGGCTGTTATCTGAAACAGCGTTTCGTCTTTTTGTGTAAGACCAGAACGATGAGGAGAAAGAGGAAACATAGATATGAAGTTAACAACAGTAAAAGAGATTTACAAAGAGAGAGAAAAATACCTGGATAAAGAGGTTACAGTAGGTGGATGGGTACGAAGCGTACGTGATTCCAAGACATTTGGATTTATCGTGCTTCACGACGGAAGCTTCTTTGAGACTCTTCAGGTAGTTTATCACGATACAATGGAGAACTTTGCTGAGATCAGCAAATTAAACGTAGGTGCAGCGATCATTGTCAAAGGTACACTGGTAGCAACTCCACAGGCAAAACAGCCATTTGAGATCCAGGCAGCAGAAGTTACAGTAGAGGGTAATTCTGCACCTGATTATCCGCTTCAGAAGAAACGCCACAGTCTTGAATACTTAAGAACCATCACACATCTCCGTCCGAGAACAAACACATTCCAGGCAGTATTTCGTGTACGTTCTCTGTGTGCCTATGCGATTCACCGTTTCTTCCAGGAGCAGGGATTTGTTTATGTGCATACTCCGCTGATCACAGGAAGCGACTGTGAAGGTGCAGGTGAGATGTTCCAGGTAACTACTCTGGATATGAACAACGTTCCGACAGATGACAAGGGTGCTGTAGATTACTCTCAGGATTTCTTTGGAAAAGAAACTAATCTGACAGTAAGCGGACAGTTAAACTGCGAGACTTTTGCACAGGCATTCCGCAATGTTTATACTTTCGGACCAACCTTCCGCGCTGAGAATTCCAACACAACCCGCCATGCGGCAGAGTTCTGGATGATCGAGCCGGAATGCGCATTTGCAGATTTAAATGACAACATGGATCTTGCAGAGGCAATGCTGAAATATGTGATCCGTTATGTACTGGAGAATGCACCGGAAGAGATGAATTTCTTCAATTCTTTTGTTGATAAGGGACTTCTGGACAGACTGAACCATGTGATCAATTCTGAGTTTGGTCATGTTACTTACACAGAAGCAGTAGAGCTTCTGGAGAAGAACAACGATAAATTTGACTACAAAGTATTCTGGGGATGCGATCTGCAGACAGAGCATGAACGTTATCTTACAGAAGAAATCTTTAAGAAACCTGTATTTGTAACAGATTATCCGAAAGAGATCAAAGCTTTCTACATGAAGATGAATGAGGATAACAAGACTGTTGCAGCTATGGACTGTCTGGTGCCTGGAATCGGTGAGATCATCGGTGGAAGCCAGAGAGAGGATGACATTGAGAAACTTGAGAAACGTATGGACGAGCTGGGACTTAAGAAAGAGGATTATGACTTCTATCTTGATCTTCGTAAATATGGTTCCACACGCCATTCAGGATTTGGTCTTGGATTTGAACGTTGCGTAATGTACCTTACCGGCATGGGCAACATCCGCGACGTAATTCCATTCCCAAGAACTGTTAAAAACTGTGATTTATAATTTGACTGATATCAGTATTGTGGGAGCATTGAAGCTGCAGAGCAATCCGCAGATATCAAAAATGTTATAGAAAGAGAGATTGGCATGAGATTTATTCATCTTGCAGATGTACACCTTGGTGCAGTTCCTGACAGGGGCTGTCCATGGAGCAGCAGGCGGGAGGAAGAAATCTGGGAAACTTTCCGCCGGGTTATTGCGGGTATCCGCGAGAATCCGGTGGATTTGTTATTTATAGCAGGAGATTTGTTCCACCGCCAGCCTCTTCTACGGGAACTGAAAGAAGTAAATAACCTGTTTTCCACCATCCCGGATACCCGGGTTTATCTGATGGCAGGAAATCATGACTATATTAAGGCTGATTCTTTTTACCGGGATTTTCAGTGGGAAAAGAATGTGACATTTTTTAAGAATGAACAGCTTACCTGTGTGAAAGATGAGAAACTGGATGTTTATGTATATGGACTGAGCTATGAACATCAGGAAATAGAGAATCCTCTGTATGATTCTATACATCCTGCAGAGGGAGAGGGGGTTCACATTTTACTGGCTCATGGTGGAGATGCGAAGCATATCCCCATGAATATCAAATCAATTGCTGCGTCAGGATTTGATTATATTGCATTAGGACATATTCATAAACCCCAGATTCTGATCCGGGATAATGTAGCTTATGCAGGTGCGTTGGAGCCTGTTGACAGAAATGATCTGGGTGATCATGGATACATAGAAGGACATCTGGAAAACGGAAGGCTTAAGACAAATTTTGTTCCTTTTGCCTGCCGTTCCTATGAGCAGATTCTTCTGATGCTGCGTGAAGATTCTACACAGGCATCTCTGGAAGATATGCTGAAGGCGGATCTGGCGAATAAAGGACGCATGAATATCTACAGGATCGTGATCCAGGGAACCAGGGCACCGGAGCTTCTGCTGCTTCCCGAGAGACTGAAGTCTTTTGGCTACGTAACAGAGGTTCTGGATGAATCAAAGCCTTCCTATGATCTGGAAGCACTTCAAAAAAAATATAGTGGAACACTGATCGGTGACTATATCAGTTATTTTCTTGAAAAAGACAGAAATGCAGTGGAGGAGAAGGCATTATATTATGGTCTTCAGGCTTTACTGGAAACAAGCAGGTGACAGACAGAATATGATTATCAGACAGTTAAATATTAAAAACTCTGGAGAAATCCATGATAAAACTTTAGAGTTTTCTCCGGGAATTAACGTTCTGTATGGAGAGAATGAAAGCGAAAGAGCGATAGTACATACGTATATTAAAAATATGTTTCTCGGAGATATCAGTGAAGCAATCTACGATAATGCAGTTTTTGCTGCGAAGTTAAAGAGTCCGACAGAACAGGATCTGGCTCGGGAGCTGCAAAAATTTATGACCGGCTATCAGGGAACTGCAGACAGCTCCATGGATCTGGGACGGGCCATGCAGATGCTCAAGATGTCCAGAAAGGGTTATCTGGTCCAGGCAGACAGAAAACAGAAAGAGACAGAACAGGAGAGGCAGAAACTTCTGACCAGGATGGATGATATCATAAGTGATCTGAATGATCTGAATGGAAAGCTGGATCAGATTAATGAGAAAGAGGAGTCGTTACGGATGCATCCCGGAGATGAAAATGGTGCGGTTATTCTGGATGAGAGAATGGCACAGGCAAAGGCAAAAAGAAACAGCTTTGCAATGGGAATGCTGATATCGGCCGCTGCCGGCATCTTTGGATTGATTCTGACTGCGATTATAGCGGACAGTGTTTCGGTAAGTCTGATCGTAGCGGTTATTGCAGCTGCGTTGGTGGGATTTTGTGGAAAACAGCAGCTGAAGTATGCAAGGGAATTTCAGAAGAGAATACGGATGAAGAAACGCTGGGTATCCAGGCAGGAGAAACTCAGATGCAGTAAAGAAAATCTCAGACAGGACTATGATGAGAAAGAAACAGAACTTTGTAACCTTAAGGAAGAATACCGGGAATACGAAGAAAATTCTTTTCTGCTTACATCGGAAGAGCGGGAGGTACAGGCTCTGAATATGGCGATGGAAACCATAGAGAGAATGTCAGGAAATATTCATCTTCAGGTGGGACGAAAGCTGCAGATACGTACTTCTCAGATTTTGAGTGAGATTACAGATGGTGAATATCAGGACGTACAGATGGATGCGGCATCCCACATGACAGTAACTACCGGGAACGGAGTGGAAGCACTGGAATGTCTCAGTCGTGGCACTCTGGAGCTGATTTATTTTGCCATGCGCATGGCTGCAGGAGAGCTTCTGTGTCAGGAAGAAAGTCTGCCGGTGATACTGGATGATATCTTTGGGATGTATGAGGAAGAAGATCTTGAGGCAGTTCTTGGATGGATGTATAAGGAGAAAAAGCAGGTTATCATCAGTACCTGCAATAAACGCGAGATGGAACTTCTGGACAGAGAGGGAATCCCTTATGGGAAGCAAATTATTTCCTGAATTTTTAACCAGACTGCGAAGCAGTTATTCAGTGTAGGGTCGCATAGAAGAGTGGATTGCATTATATATAACAAAAAGAGAGATTTCATGTACTGCAGGAATTTCGGATGAAACAGCCGGAACAGAACATGAAATCTCTTTTTATAAATTTTACAGAAGTTATTTATTTCTCATCATACTGAGCCATGTAATTGCTTACGCAGCGGTTGATCCTGTCAACCGGGTTGAGCAGATAGCTTACAGACTGATCATGATTAAGAGTATCAATGATCAGGGCGATATATTTACTCATATCACAGGAGATGTAGTAATCTTTTGCAAGAAGCTCAGGAGACTGATAGATCAGGTTTGTAGTGAGCAGTTTGTCAAACACTCCTGCCTTATGAGCCTCATCAAATTTCTCGAGTCCGTTTGTAAACAGTCCGAAAGTAGAGCAGATATAAATTCTGCCTGCTCCTCTTTCCTTGAGGAGAGAAGAAATCTTAAGAACTGTATCACCGGAAGAAATCATATCATCGATCAGGATCATATCTTTGCCCTTAAGGTTTGGACCGAGGAATTCGTAAGCTGCGATCGGGTGACGTCCGTTGATTCTCTTGGAGTAATCCAGACGTTTGTAATACATACCCATATCAACACCAAGGATATTGGCAAGATAGATTGCGCGGTTCATGCTTCCCTCATCAGGGCTGATGATCATGAAATGATCGTTGTCGATGTGAAGTCCTTTCTCATGGTTGAGAAGAGCTTTGATAAACTGATAGGATGGCTGTACAGTCTCAAATCCATGCAGAGGTGTTGCATTCTGCACGCGTGCGTCATGTGCGTCAAAAGTGATGATGTTTTCCACACCCATACTTACAAGCTCCTGAAGTGCTGTTGCACAGTCCAGGGATTCTCTGCCGCTGCGGATATTCTGGCGGCTTTCGTACAGATAAGGCATGATCACGTTTACTCTGCGGGCTTTGCCGCCGATTGCACCGATCACACGTTTCAGATCCTGAAAATGGTCATCAGGAGACATAAGATTCTCGTATGGTCCGATGCTGTAGGTAAGACTGTAGTTACATACATCAACCATCAGATAGATATCGTCACCACGTACAGATTCCATGATCGTACATTTCGCCTCACCGGAACCGAAACGTGCTGTCTGGACCGGTATCAGATAGGAATCTCTCTGATAACCCTCAAATGCAAAAGAATCAAGCTCTTCGTGGCTGCGCTCTTTACGCCACTGTATCAGCCATTCATTTACTTTTTCACCCAGATCCTTACAGCTGATCAGAGGGATCAGACCAAGTCTGCCCACCGGAAGTGTAGTTAAATCTTTAGTTGTTGCCTGTGCCATGTTTTATTTTCCTCCTAAAAAAACTTTTCTGTATACGGATATCCTTTCCTTCCAGCTTCACCATACGGTAGTTGCTGGCGATTCTCGAAAAGGTTCGTTCGGAATAAGTATCCGAGAAATTTTCCAGTTTCAGATTTGTTGATATGATCGTAGACTTCCTGCGCATGATGCGTTCATTTATGCACAAAAACAACTGGGAAGAGACAAAGCTGTTTGTAAGTTCAGTTCCCAGGTCGTCGATGATCAGCAGATCGCTGTCAAATACAAATTCCTGTCCTTCTGTTTTATCTCTGGAGAATTTGGAGTCTGCCAGCAGTTCAAACAGATCAAATGCGGAAAAGTACATAACGCAATGTGCTGATTCCAGAAGATCATGAGCAATACAGTGAGAAAGAAAAGTCTTACCCACACCGGTATCACCGTAAAGAAACAGATTCTCAAAGGAACTGTCAAAATTTCTCACAAAACCTCTGGCAATATCATAAGCTCTCCGGGCCGTCTCTCTTTCTGTCAGTCCGGTAGCTTCGTTCTTCATTGTATCAGAATAATAATCAAAAGAAAAGTGGTCAAAGTTTTCTTTTTAGAGAATTTCTTTTAAATTGGACTGCGTATAGAGCAGTTCTATCTCTGCTTTCTTAAAACAGGTACATTTTTGGCTTCCGACGTAACCGGTATCCTGACAGACCGGACACTTATATGGAAGTTCCAGATAATCCTCCGGATATGAGTTACATACCAGCAGGGCATTGCGCTCCTGGGACAGAAGAGAGATTGCAGCTTTAAGGTCCTCAAGACCTGATGATTCTCCGCTTAAGAGTGCTCTTGCTTTTTTTGCGCTTAAGGTGGCAACCTCTTCATCTATTTCGTGGATGCGCGGGATTTTTTTATAAATCTCCTGAGTACGCTCCTCCAGAATACGTCTGTTCTGAGACTGGGTCTTGCTGTATTCCCGCATGATCGTATCATACTGATAATTCTGTAAAGGCATGATTTCACACCCTTTCGTTTGTTTTTTTGTAGCTGTTCAGTGACTTTCAGACGATTATGTCACTGCCGTTACTGATTCAGCAATTTCTTTTCATATTCGTTAAAGTCGTACTGTCGCTGATGGAAATTGTTAAACCGGTTTGATGCAGCCGGTTTGGAAGCTGCTTTTCGCTGGGTATTCTTTTCCAGCTTCTGTCGCTGATGCTGAGCATCGAGGAGCCGGACATCTGCAAGTGTACGGACATTTTTATCTTTCCATCCGGAAAGGATTTTATCTGCATACTGGAAACTTGGCTGTCCGGTAGAGAGAACTGTACGGCTGCAGGCTTCCTGGATGATATCCATGGTAAAACCATAATCATTCAGCCAGGTGTTCATAAGAGAAATCTCTGTATCTACCGGATTTCGTCCGCTGATTCCCATTGATTTAAAAATAGTAAAGTATTCTTTGGCATAACGGGAATTTGCCTCTTTTGCCATGGTGACAGTGGTGATTCCCTCATCTGCCCAGGCAAGAGCAACGGTTTCTATGTAACGCATACTCTTATGTCCGCGGCTGACACTGTATTCGATCAGGTACTCGATCAGATCAGGCGAGAATTTCAGCTCATCATAGAAAAACCAGGATCTTTTTCATCTCGGTAGGAGTGAGCGTTTTGCCGAGATACTGTTCTGCTATATAGAGGAGCTGTACGATCTCATCATTTTGCTTTAATTCTTTTACACGGTCAGGAGACAGTGCAGTGGCTGATCTGGTGGTCTGCTTCACAGGCTGTGCCGGCGCAGAAGAAGTCTGGGTTTCTGTTTTTGTAACAGGGGCTGCCGAAACAGGTGTGTCGGAAGCAGCAGATTTTACAGGTGGTACATTCAATATGATATCTGCTATATCTTCGTTATTTCTGTAGGTTAAAGTAAGGAGTTTTTACTTTCTCCCAGTATTTCAGAGCGCGGATAATGTCACGTTCTGTACAGAAGAAATGATCAGCCATCTGCTCCAGACTGAAGGGTACAGAGGTGTCAGAAAGAAGCCTCAGAAGATAGATATATACTTTCACAAATTCTCCATTGGCCCCAGGCATATAGTTGTCTATGAAATTGTTGGTTAATACAGTTACTTCCGCATTGCGGGAATTCTGTAAAGTGATCATAGCCATGAATTTCCACTCTCTTTCATAATAATAAGATGTTAGGGTCAAAAGGTATTTTGCCCCTAACCTGATATCCACGAATTGCTCCGCTGCAAAGCAGCTCCCACAATTCTCAAACATTCGAAATCCGCTGATTTACTGCGTAAATCGCTACTTTCTCATGTTTGGCGGGTCCCAAGTTCAAAAGTCTTATCGTGCAAGCACGAACGACTTTTTGACCTTTTGACCCTGATATCATAATAATAAGATGTCAGAGTTAAAAAAAGATATTTTTCCTCTGACTTGATATCTATGAATTATAGCACAACAGTTTTTTTAAAAGAGAATAGGGGATTTTTGTCGAAGATTTCATCCACATTTGAATGTGGATAATGTGGATAATGTGGAAAGGTGAAATATGGTATATATTATTGGAAACCTGAAAAATGTTGAATTTCAGGGAAAAACGGAGTATTACGGGGACGAATAATGTCGAATTATGTTAAGTGATTTATGCACATATACATCCACATATGCAGGCAGATGAAAATGTGTATAACGATGTGGAAAATGTGGATAAGTGATCTGAACTGTTATAAATAAAGGAAGAATTGAGGGGATAAAATGTTTATAACTTTTTAATGGAAATTGTCGACAGAGACACAAGTGTTCAGTATCTTCTATTGCTATAAGTTGGGCGGTTGTAAAAAACAGGACAATTCTGAAAAATTATTTTCCGAATTGTCCTGTGTAAATTGCTGATATTTATGTCAGGCAGAAACATTATTTACCCAGCAGATGCTCCCCGATATTTACAACATCTCCGGCTCCCATGGTGATGAGCAGATCACCCTCCTGGCAGTTGGAGAGCAGATAATTCTCAATCTCATCAAAGGTAGGGAAATACTCGCAGGGAGTTCCCAGTTCCTGAATACGCTTCTGCAGATCTTCAGAAGAAATTCCCAGAGTATCGGTTTCTCTTGCTGCATAAATATCCGCAACTACCACATGATCTGCCAGGCTGAGTGCTTTGGCAAACTCCGGAAGCAGAGCTTTGGTACGGGTATATGTATGTGGCTGGAATACACACCATAATTTCTTATGGGGATAATTGTGTGCGGCATGAAGAGTTGCTTCAATTTCTGTAGGATGATGTGCATAATCGTCTACGATCGTAACCCCTGCAACTTCTCCTTTATACTGGAAACGGCGGTCTGTTCCTGTGAAACTTCCAAGTCCCTTGATGATCACTTCTTCGGAAAGACCAAGAAGAT
>ENA-OQKL01000307-OQKL01000307.1-human-gut-metagenome-genome-assembly--contig:-NODE-307-length-16577-cov-4.071733_pt1 | contig 16577 bp, 17 predicted proteins | sample MGYA00242779_ERZ504800 | MGnify/ENA primary metagenome ERZ504800 (study PRJEB26092, sample SAMD00036410) | human gut metagenome | host: Homo sapiens | study: EMG produced TPA metagenomics assembly of... | reverse complement strand
GAATGTGCTACCATATAATTGTGATAAAACATAAAGAATTAAGCGGAGGCAGATACCAGCCGGTATATATGCCTCTTTTTTATGAGCAGCACAGAAAAAAATATCTCTACATATTAAGTATCTGAAATACTCAGCATTTTCTATTAATGAACCGCAGACTTTTTGTGATAAATTCACAAAAACACTCCAATGGAACGTTTTAGTGTTGACTTGTGTACTCCATTGGAGTACTATATAAATACAAGGAGGGGTTAAATGAACGAAAAAAAACATCTTACATATGAAGGTTCAGTAATAGAACATTTATCTAATGACGAGGAGATATCAATAAAGGACATGATTAAGTCTCTGGGAATGACACAGAAAGAATTTTCGGAGACATTTGGTATTCCAATGGGAACCTTAAGGCACTGGATATCCGGTGACCGTGAGTGTCCTGTATACACTAAAAGAATGCTTGCCTATATGGTAGAATTAAAAAGACTGGAGGCAAAAAGGGATGAAGATGGGGAATAATGGCAGATTTTATAAGATTATCAAGGCAACAGCGTTAGTTATCGGATTAGCACTTGTGATAGTTATACCGGTTGTTAAATGGCACATGAGACAGGAGGCTGCAAAGATAATACAGGAGGACCAGCAGAAAATCTTTAAAGAAGCCTTTGACAGAGGTTATCACTGGGGAGGTAATACTGAAAGTGAAGATGAATGAACTGTATTTCGACTTCACTGATAAAAGCACTAATAACCAGTAAAAAGAGGTAAAAATGATGAAAGAAATTAAAGACATATACAACATGACAAAAGAAGAAAATATATTCTGTGCAAAGAGAGTGCTCGTAGACTCAATCTATAAGCAGGCAAATCTTGAGGGAATAGGAGTGACCTTTGCAGAGACACAGGATATTCTTAATAATGTAAATGTAGATAAAGTAACACCGACCGACATGAGCAAGGTATGCTGCCTCAGGGACGGATGGCATTATCTGTTTGATCATCTGGATGAACCTGTAGATTTGGTGTTTCTTGAATCAATACATGAACTGACAGCTAGATTTGACGTGCCTTACCAGTATCTTGGAAAGCTCCGTGTTGATGATGTCATGATATCAGGCACAGACTGGAGACCGGAGATACCGGATGTAGAAACCATATACCGGGATCTGCAGGAACTAAACAGGATAGAGTGCATTACGGACAGAGCTTTGTCTATCGGTCTTTACATTATGCGTACACAGATGTTCAAGGACGGAAATAAGAGAGTCGGTTCGTTTGCAGCCAATAAAATACTTATAGAAAACGGCAGAGGCATATTCAATGTCCCGGTCAAATATGATGGTGCATTTAAGCAGATGCTTGTTGATTATTATGAGAGCAACGATAACGTAAAACTTAAGGAATGGATAGCGGATAACTGCTTACAGGGCACAACACTTGTAAAAAAGCCGCAGAAGGCAGTAAAAGCCCCACGTTTATAGAAAGGAAGGTAACAGCATGAAGAGAAAAATTATAACAGCAATACTTGCGATAACGGTTGTATTTTCGGCAGCTTCGTGTGGATCAGCCGAAAACAAGAGCAGCAATACACAGGAAGCAACAGTATCCGATACGCGAAACAGCACGGAAAGAGTATCTGAAGCTGCAGGGGATACGCAGTCTGAAGAAATGACTGCAACAGTAAATGATGGTGAAAACGTACCGGGTTCCGGTACATCAAAATCAGATACATCAGATGCTGCGGCATCTTCGTCTGCTGACAGTAAAGACACTGACAGTACAGTAAAGAAGAACAGTTCAGACAGTAAGAGCAGTACAAAGAATAGTACCTCCACAGCCGTGAACCACAACAGCACACAAAGTACAGGTGCTTCAACTGCAAAAACAGACAGCGGTAAAAAGAGCGCGCAGTCTTCAGGTGCATCAAATCAGACCAAGCCGGCATCAGCCGCAGGCAGCAAAGGTACAGACAGCTCATCAGGCACAGCGAATAAGCCAGCTGCTCATACCCATACATGGGTAAAGTATGTGGTCAATACCATTCAGCACAAGGAAGAGGGACATTATGAGACAAAGGTGGTAAAGGCTGCATATGATGAGCCGCAGTATGACTGGCATGATGTTTGTAATAAGTGTGGTGCTGATTTAGGTGATGGATTGGATGGTGGTGAAGCAATCGCCAATCATGGGGATATTTGTGATGGAAGTTATTCTAATGTTAGAGTGCAAGTAGGAACAATTCATCACGATGCAGAGACCACACAGGTCTGGGTAGTGGACAAGCCGGCATATACAGAGTATGTGTATGGCGAGAAGTGCAGCGGATGCGGTGCCACAAAATAGGGTGGTAGTAAGTGGTAGTAGATATCTTTTTGATGATAGTGTAATATATAATTGATGATAAAGGAATTGTACAGAGGTCTCGTGCAGTTCCTTTTTTGTTACAAATTGTAAGCCAAATGAATAACATGACAGGAGAACATGATGAAAAAACTTATATCACGAACAGACATCATGCAGAGGGGACCTCCATAACAGCAGGGATTGACCATAGCGGTCAGTCCTTTTTTAGTGCAAATAAATTAAGGAGACAAATCGCATGAAAAAACTTTAAAAGAGTGTTGGCACTGGCCATGGCAGTTATCTTATCTGTGCCAACAATCATCACAACCGGTATGGGAACAGTGCCGGTCAAGGCGGCCGGTGATACGGTCGAACTGACGGTATCAAGTGATTCTGCCAAGTATGCCGGATACGAAACACACAAGATGTATGCAGGTGGCAATTATGCTTATTGTATACAGCCGTCGAAAAAGACACCAAAATCAGGAACATTTGAAAAGCACTACGATGTTGAGAATTATATGGCATATGCCGGAGATACATCGGCTGCCGAGAATTTAAGACATATCGCGTACTACTGCTGGGGTGCACCGGGCTTTGATGCCAAATATTTCCCGGCCACATGGTATGACGGAAGTGCAATGAATGATGACAGATACATCGCATTAAGCCACATAATACTTGCTGATGCTGCTACATATGAAGGAGCAGAAGCAATGCATGGCTGCAACAGCTCCTTTAAGAACTGGGCATACCAGAACGTGCTTGGATTTAATACAAAGGGAGACCTTATTAATGAGGAGGCACCAAGATTTAAACTTACATGGCAGCCGGTACCATCATCATTCAAGATTTATGTACTTGATACGGGAAGCACCCAAAAGATAATGGGTTATGAATATAATCCTACAGGATTTCTTACACTTACAAAGAAATCCGCAAATACTTCACTTACATCAGGAAACTCATGTTATTCACTTGCAGGGGCTGTATACGGAATCTATTCTGATGCAGGCTGTTCAGCTCAGGTTACTACACTGACAACGGATGCAGGCGGAAATGCAGCTGCTGTTTCACTGAATGCCGGAACATACTACTACAAGGAGCTTACAGCTCCGGCAGGATATGCACTTGATAGTTCGGTACAGTCATTTACTGTAACAGACGGACAGAATACAGCGCTCAGTGTATCAGATACACCTACAAACGATCCTGTAAGAATAAGCATCAACAAGGTAGACAGTGAGACCGGTGACAAGGTACAGGGCGGAGCGAGTCTTGAAAATGCTGAGTTTACTGTTAAATATTATGCAGGCTATTACAATGCAGGAAATCTTCCGGCAAATGCCACACGTACTTGGGTTATAAAGACGCTAAAGACTGCAGGTGGTAATTATATGGCAGTATTAAATACTAACTATAAAATAGCAGGTGATGATTTTTATACAAATGCAAAAGGGGCACCTGTATTACCACTCGGCACAATCTCAATCGAAGAGACAAAAGCCCCTGAAGGCTACAGCCTTGAAGGTGCATATCTTCAGGTTGGTGGAACAGGAACAAAAATTACAGGCAAATATGTAGCACAGATTACACAGAACGGCAATCTTGCTTCGTTAAAAGGCGGCAATACCTTTAAGGTAAGCGACAAAATCAAGCGCGGTGATTTCAAGCTGACTAAGATTGACACAGACAATCAGAACAGAATGAGCGACATTCCTTTCAGGGTTACATGCAAGGGTACCGGAGAGAGCCACATCATCAAAACTGATGAGAACGGCTATTTCAGCTCAGAGAGCAGCTGGAACGCACACTCAAAGAACACAAACGGCGGCGGTGCGTATGACGGACTGTGGTTTTCTTCCGCAGATGGCAGTGCAAAGGTCGATGACTCGGTTGGAGCAATGCCTTATGGTGATTACACACTTGAGGAGCTTTCCTGTGACAACAACAGGGGAAAAATCCTCTATAAGGGCGAGTTCTCTATCAGAAGAGACAAGGTTACAGTTGATATAGGTACAATCGAGAACCATTCAGAGCCAACACCTGTTATCACAACACAGGCATCTGATGCAAAGACACAGTACCAGATTATCAAGCCATCGGCAGATACAGACATCATTGACAAAGTAACAATCACGGACACCATGGCAGGCAGGGATTACACAATTACCGGCACACTCATGGACAAGGACACAGGCGAAGCAGTCATGGTAAACGGTAATCCGGTAACAGCTTCACAGACATTTACATCTGATGGAACAAAGAAGGTGCTCGACATGCACTTTAACTTTGATTCATCTGCACTTGGCGGAAAGACAGTAGTTGTATGCGAGAAGCTCACATATGGCGATTACGTGGCAGCCACAGAGGAGGATATGGAGAATAAAGACCAGACTATTTATTTCCCTGAAATCCACACCACAGCCACAGACAGTGAGACAGCTGATCATCTTACACTTGCAGACAGCAGGGCTGTTATCACCGATACAGTCACATACACTAACCTCTTAAAGGGTGAGACATACACGTTAAGCGGTGTGCTTATGGACAAAGAAACAGGAAAAGAGCTGCTTGTTGACGGAGAGCCTGTCACACAGGAGATGGCTTTCACGGCAGGACGTGCATCGGGCACAAAGAAGCTCAAGTTTGAGTTCGATACAACCGGACTTGCAGGAAAGAGCTTTGTAGTTTATGAGACACTTACACTTGAGGATGTGGAGGTTGCAGAGCATAAGGACATTAATGATGAGGGCCAGACAATCCACATTCCGGCAGCACAGACAACAGCCACTGATGACAGCTCAAAGATTAACGTGAGCGAGGCAAAGAAGGAAGTCTCTGTCACAGATACAGTAGCGTACCGGAATCTGGTACCGGGCAAGGAGTACACAGTCAGGGGAACAGCAGTGGACAAGGAGACAGGAGAGCCTCTTACAGACTCAGACGGAAACGAGCTTGTATCGACAGCTAAGTTTACCGCAGCATCAGCAGACGGCAGTGTGGATGTGAAGTTTACATTTGACGGAACAGCCATGGCCGGACGTTCAGTGGTATTCTTCGAGAATGTCTACTATACGGACAAGCTTATTGCAGTACATGCAGACATTGATGATGAGGCACAGACAGTCCACATTCCACTCATTTTTACAAGTGTTAAGGATAAGGACACTGACTCGCACATGTCACTGGCAGGCAGTGATGTGACTCTTACAGATACAGTAGCGTACCGGAATCTGGTACCGGGCAAGACATACACCATTTCCGGAACACTCATGGATCAGCGTACCGGCAAGGCTGTGACAGTAAACGGCAAGAGCGTTACATCATCAGCCGATTTCACACCGGATACAGCTGACGGAGAGACAAAAGTAGATTTCCATTTCAACACAAAGGGTCTTGATGATACAACTGTGGTTGTATTTGAAAAGATGTTTTACGGAAAGGCAGAGATTGCAGCCCATGAGGATATCAATGACAAGGGACAGACTATCTACATCCCATCAGTAAAGACAACAGCCATTGATGAAAAGACAGCAACAAAGCTTACCCTTGCTGAAAAGGATATCCATATCGTTGACAAGGTAGCGTACCGGAATCTGGTACCGGGTGAGAAATACACAGTCACAGGAACTGCAATAGACAAGACAACAGGCGAGACATTAAAGGACGATGCAGGAAAAGATGTAACCGCAAAGGCATCATTTAAGGCAGAAAAAGCAAATGGTACAGTCGATGTTGAGTTTGTATTTGACGGAAGCACACTTGCAGGAAAGACTGTAGTAATGTATGAAAACATCTACTACAACAATAAGCTCGTTGGCGTGCATGCTGATATTTCCGATGAAGCACAGATTATCTATGTTCCATCAGTAAAGACTGCAGCAACAGACACAAAGACAGAGACGAAGCTTACATATGCTGAGAAGGATATCAAAATCACGGATACTGTCGAGTACACAAATCTCATTCCTGGAAAGACATATAAGGTAACAGGAACAGCGATGGATAAGAAAACCGGAAAGGTGATTAAGGATGCAGACGGAAAAGCAGTAACTTCAGAAGCTGAGATAACACCTGAGACAGCAGACGGAAAAGTGGATGTTGATTTCATCTTTGACGGAAGTAATTTAGCCGGAAAGACCATTGTAATGTTTGAGGAAATCCGTTATGAGAACGGGCTTGTAGGAGTACATGCTGACATAAATGACGAGGCACAGACCATTTACGTGCCAGCCATTGCAACAGAAGCTCTTGATGAGGTGACAGGCATTCATCTGTCAAATGCAGGGGATGATGTAAAAGTAAAAGATACAGTAACATATAAAAACCTTATCCCTGGCCTTACATACAGGGTAGCAGGAACAGTAATGGATAAGGACACTAAAAAGCCATTGCAGAATGGCGGCAAGGATATCACGGCCGAGGCTGTATTCACACCTGAGACAGCAGACGGTACTGTGGATGTTGAGTTTACATTCAGTGCAAAGGAATTTGCCGGAAAGACAATGGTGCTGTTTGAGAAGCTTTATTTAGTTAAAAATGCGGATAATGCCGATACAAACCCTGATGATACATCAAGCAAGGACAAGACACCTGATGATACACAGAAGGCATCTGAGTCAGAAAACACACAGAATAAAACAGATAACACATCAAACAAGGTCGAGGTAGATAATGAAAATAACAATCCAGCCGACAACAGTGAAGTTAAAGAGGTGCTCATTGCGGTACATGAAGATTACAGTGATGAGAACCAGACCATCTGCGTGCCGCAGATTAAGACCACAGCAAAGGATGCAAAGTCAGGCACAAGCATGTTTTATGCTGAGAAGAGTGCAAAGATAGTCGATACTGTATCGTACCGGAATCTGGTACCAGGAAAGAAGTATAAGGTAGTCGGTACTGCAGTAGACAAATCAAACGGAGCACCGGTCATTGCAAACGGAAACAATGTCACAGCAGAGGCAGAGTTCGTTGCTAAGGAAGCAACAGGCAAAGTGGATGTGGTATTTACATTTGATGCGAGCCTTCTTGCAGGAAGAACGATTGTGATGTTCGAGAATGTCTACTATGAGAATAATCTCATAGCGACACATGCAGACATTACAGACGAGGCACAGACACTTTATGTGCCGAAGATTGGAACAACAGCCATCGATGGTGAGCGAAAGGATCACAACTCAACAGCTGACAGCAGCGTTACTATTGTAGATTCAGTTGCGTACCAGAATCTGGTACAGGGACAGACCTACAGAGTAACAGGAAAGCTCATGGACAAGGCTACAGGAAAAGCACTTGTGATTGACGGAAAGGAAGTAACTGCAGTAACTGAGTTTACAGCGTCAGGCACCGAGGGTGTAGTTGACGTGACATTCAGATTCAATGGAAAAGGCATGACAGGAAAGCAGCTTGTAGTATTTGAGCAGCTTGATGTTGTGACTGCAGATGGCGCTTATGCCATTGCATCACACAATGACATCAACGATGCAGCTCAAACCATTACAATGATTGCTCCGCCAAAGCCAAAGACCGGTGATTACATGTCAGTGGTTATGTATGTGCTTGCAGGAATAGCAGGAGTAATGGCAGTTATCTGTTCATTCTTCAGGAAGAAAGCAGTATCAAAGAAGAAACACTAGGGGTTTACCCAATTACCTACAAACAATGATTAACGCAGGGCTGTGAGGCTCTGCGTTTTTTAAAAGGAGAAATTATTATGCATAGAAAAAAGAAAATACCAGCATCGTTTATCATAGCGTTTGTAATATCATTTATCGTATCATTCAGCATTTCGCGTCTTATACCAAAATTTGTACCAGCGGCAGCAAGATGGCAGGGCATTATATTATTCTGCGGAGGTCTTCTGCTTAGTTTTATAGCGGTTGCGGTCATATCGCTCATGAAGAAAAAATAATTAATCTATGTGGTACAAAAAGGAGAATTAGAATGACAAAATTAAATAAAAAAACAATAACCAAAACATTTTTTTCAATGTTTATTTTGACAATACTGATGACATGTACGCCTGTTTATGCGACAGAGGCAGCAAATGTGGTAACAGCAAAATTTACTGCATTTCAGAATCTGCTGGGCGGTATCATATCATCAATCGGCTCGATAATAACTCTCTGGGGAATATCAGAGTGGGGTATTGCATTTCAAGGATCGGAAGGAACAATGCAGGCAAATGCATTTAAGCGAATCGGCGGAGGATTTGTAATGGCAATGGCACCACAGATACTTTCGGCAATTATGTAGTCATCAGGAAAAGAAATGGAGGTATATGCCATGAACATGGACTGGCTTACGGTAATAATGGATCCTATGTATACATTAGGTGTAAATATATGGAATTCAGTTCTGACGCTCTGTTTTATGAGCGGGATCATGGGACCGGCCAATTATACGAAAGCATGGAGCTACACGGTTGATACATTAAATCCGTTCTTTGTAGCGATAGCGGCAACCATGCTGAACATATTTTTTTATATCGGTTTCTGCAGAACCGTCGGCAACCTCAAAGAGAATATGACTCTTGAAACGGGCCTTAATATCTTTATCAAGATGATACTTGGCAACGCAGGAATAAATCTTGCACTTACATTTGCAAAGTGGCTGTTTGGGATATCCGCTACCGCGGCAAGTGTTCTTGCTGATCCGGCAGACCTTAGTATGGACATGATGGATCTGAGCGCAGGTGAGAGAGTATTTATTCTTTTTCGGAATTATTTTCTGGTTGTAGCCATTGTCTCGGCAGCAACCGTATTTATCACGATGTACACAAGAATAATACACCTGTACCTTACAGCAGCGACCGGACCTCTTGCAATATCATGTATCCCGGGTGGACCGGGCATACAGAACTGTTTCGGGGCATGGGTAAAGGAGCTTATATCAAAGACAACTTCGATAATAGCGATAATACTCGGGGTCAGTCTTATCACAAAGATGCTGTCGGGGAAAAACACTTATAACCGGTGTAGCACCGGGACTTGAAGCGGCAGGGGGATATGTACAGAACATGTTCCTTATGATGCTTGTGGCAGCTTTTATAAAAGGTGCGGATTCGTGGATCAAGAAAACATTCGGACTATAGAAAGGACAATACGTTAATGGCAAAATTAGATGCAAATAGTGCTTTTAATAAATGCAGAGCCCTGTCTCAGCCTGTAGTAAAGCTCCCTCGTAATGTGAAACAGAGCCTGTGCATTGACAGGGCATACAGCAGCGGCAATTTTAAGATAGAGCCGATGAACGGTGAGGCAATGTATGACCAGTGCTATATCTTCGAGGACATCAATTATGTAAATAAAGATACGTCAAAAAAGAATACCACTCTGATTGAAATTGTGGAACTGCTTAAATCACTTGACGGACCATTTAAGATAACGATAGCAAACGAACAGAAAGAACTTGACAGCTTTATCGATGAAATATTTAATCCGGTAAATGAGAAAAGATATCCGATGATAGCTGACGGTATCGGACAATGGATCAATCAGAAGATTGATGAGGGCACGCGTGACATCAGAAAGACGATGATGCTTACGGTAACGTGCAGGGCACATTCGGTCGAAGAAGCAGATGCATATTTTTCAACGATTGATACAACACTCCAGAATATATTCAGACTTCTAAAAAGCAGAATATACAAGATGTCAGCAAATGAGAGAATGCTTCTGCTTTCGAGAATGCTCCGCGCCGGAGATGAATGTATCTTACCGGAAAACATTGGACCGGATGATTCAGGATGGAAGAATCAGATACTGCCAAATTCAATAGAATCTGATATCGATTACCTGAAGATAGACAATAAAAAATAATGTAACGGTATTGTGCGGAATGGATTATGGATCATCGCTTCAGGAGGATAAGGTCATACACAGTTTAAGCGATGTACTTTTTCCGACATATATTACTATAGATATGCAGAAAGTACCTAAAAGAGTTGTAAAAGACCGGCTGGAAAATGCACATGCAAACAATGAAAGAGTAATATCGCAGGAACGTACAAGAAATTATAATAACAAGCAGTTTGGTGCTCCTACAAGTTACAATCTGCAGACTAAAAAGGATCATCTGGAAAGTGATATGGATCAGCTCAGCCAGAATGATGAGGAGGGAGTATATGTAGGACTTCTGGTGATGGTATATGCAGATTCACTTGAAGAACTTACAGAGAGGGCAGATATCCTGATACAGAAAGCAAAAGGCTGTGATTACAGACTTTCCGTATACAATCATCAGCAGCTTAAGGCACTTAACACAGTACTCCCGATCGGTGGCAGACAGGTTAACCATATGAGGTTCTTTTATACATCATCTGCAGTGGCATTCCAGCCGTTTTATGCCGGGGATGTGCATGAGAGAGGCGGCACAGTTTTCGGCATAAACAGGACAACGAAACATCTTATAGTTGGGAACAGGAAACTTCTGCCGGCACCTCATGGGTTCATTGTTGCACATACAGGTGCAGGAAAGTCTTTCCTGATAAAAGAAACTGAAATATCACAGACACTTCTGTTTACGGATGACGATGTGATTGTTCTAGATCCTAACAATGAGCAGAAAGAGTTTATAAGTGCACAGCCGGGCGGAATGTATTTTGACCTTACTCCGCAGTCTGAAATTTATATGAATCCGTATGAAATACCGGAGCATGTAGAAAACGGCAGTACAAATGTGAGGAATATGTTTATCGCAGACATGACTGATTATTCAACTTCATTCTGCGTAACGGTAATGACGAATATTACTGTAACGCGAATACATATGAATTACATCGGACGTGCAGTAAGAAAGATGTATGAGGATTATTTTAATGCACCAAATGCCAGGGCAAAAAGAAAATATATCCTACACTTACAAGACTTCGTGAGCTGATCAAAGCCCAGCTTGAAACTGCAGAATTTGAGGAAGATAAGAGACTTATCATGGACATAGTGGATTCATTGGAAGACTATACGACAGGTGTATATGACATGTTTGCGCATGAAACAAATCTGACAATGAACAGCAGGCTTATCGGTTTCGGACTTAAGAACATAAGTGATAAATTATGGCAGCCATGCATGCTCACAATCATGCATTTTCTTGCAATGAGAATAGACACGAACCAGAAAACGAAACAGGCACTTCACTTAATAGTAGATGAGGCACAGGTGCTTTGTGAACAGGAAACTACAGCTTCACAGCTTTTGTATGCAATTGAGACATACAGAAAGGTTGGAGCCATTGTAACTCTCATAGCACAGAATCTTACCCATGTAATTGAAAATCCGGCACTCCGTGATATGTTTTCGAACTGTCCGTTTAAGTGTTTCCTTGATCAGGGCGGACTGGACGCAGCAAATCTTGCAAAGATACAGGAGCTTTCGCCAACGGAATTCAGGGCATTGGAGGAAAACTCTGTAGGAAGCGGTGTACTTGTGTGGAGAGGAAATGTATATCTTTTTGATGCAACGATGAATAAGGATAATCCGTTATTTGAACAGTTTGATACTGATTTCCACAGCAAGGCAAAACAGGAGGCTGACATGAAAAAATCAGATTCAGAAAAACAAAAGGATGTACCGGATTCCGGCACGCTGCAATGGGAAGACTTATCAGATGCTACCGGTTTTCTTGAATGATGTAAAGGCAGGTAATATGAATGCAGATACGTACAACATCAGACATGAAGATCAGAAAAGCATCAGGCAGCAAGATAAGTAAAGGCGGTACTGTTTTAAAATTTGGCGAAGAAATGATATTTGGAACCTCAAGAAGAGCATCAGGTGGAATTAATTCATTGAATGCTTCGTTTTATGCGGATGAAAACAGACAGTCTGATGATAATGATATGTCCGGTAATGATGGCAATGGTAATGTAAATGATATCAGAAGTGTTTTAAAGGATGATGGAAAATATATCTTTTCATCATTAAGTAAGCGTGACCGGAGAAAATACGAACGCTATTACAAAATCAGATGTCAAAGCAGCAATGGACAGCGTCCGGTAATTTCATTTTAAAGAGAGGCGGATCAGCTCCGGCAAAAAAAACCGGGAACAATGGTTTCAAATACTGCCGGAAATACTATTAATAAATCTGTTAACGCGGCAGCAAAGACTACGGTGGAAACTGCCGCAGGAGCTGCGACTTTAGGAGCTGCAGCCGTGGCAGCAAAAACCGCTGATGTGGCAATAGCCACTTCAAAAGCAGCCGTGCAGGCAGCGAAAAAAACGACTGACAGGATGCAGCAACAGGTATCACAGGGAATTGCTGAAAGGGAGGCAGTCAGTACACAGCAGGCTTCGGCTGTAATAAATACCGAAGAGATGAAAGTGAATTCTGAAGATACTTCTGCAGCTATTCCTGTCATCGCGGTTGTACTGGCGGTGGTAATGATCTTTATGTCCGTGGTCAGTATCGGCGGTACAATGATGATGTCGCAGAATTCCGGTGGAGAAAATACCGGAACCGTATGCACAGCCATTGCAGATGCCGCTGAAAATGAACTGCGTGATGCAGACTATACGGTTGGAGGCTACCGTTACAAAAACTGGTATGGAATGGATGATAACTGGTGTGCAATGTTTGTGTCATACTGTGCAGATCAATGCGGATTTATTGAAGCAGGAATCATGCCAAAGACTGCAAGTGTAGCGGCAATGAAACAATGGTATATAAACCGGAACCAGTTCCAATCATCAGGAAGCGGATACGAACCAAAAGCAGGAGATATAATCATTTTTGGAAATGGAATGAGTCATACCGGAATCGTAACGGGATATGATCCGGCAACCAAAACCGTAACTACAATCGAAGGAAATTCAGGACGCAGTTCGACCACACCATACCATAAAGGAAGTCATGTAAAAGAACATCATTACAGCCTGTCATATGCAAAAATTGCAGGATATGGTACTCCTGATTATCCGGAGGAGACAATAACAGACAAAGCGGAAGGAGAACAGCAATGAACATAGCAATAAATAACGATCCGGATGTGGAATATAAAAATGAAGTCATATTAGGTTATACGTTAAAGGAAGCTGTCTGTATTGTTGCTGCGATTGCAATCGTAGTTTCAGTAACAGTAGGCGCATATGTACTAAAAGGAATAGAGCCGGACAAAGGATGTTATATCGGAATACCATTTGCGTTTCCGATAATATTTTTCGGCTTCAGAAAATTTGATGGCCTGACTTTGTTCCAGCTTATCCGGGAAATGAAATATGAACGAAAAACAAAATGCCTTACGTATGATGCTGATGAAGTGGAAGAGTATACAACACCGGTCACACTGGTTAAGAGCGAAATGAGGAAGAAGAAATGAGACGTGATCCATATGAAAAAATAAAAAGCTGCTGGTCACATTTGGAATAATTTTTGTCATTGCTGCCATTGTGACCGGAATAATTTTTATCGGAAGCAGAGCAGCAAACAAAAAGCATACGGCTGGTAATGGCAATGCGACCGGGAGCGTAAGTGAAAGTGTACCGGAATACGGTACACAGGAGGAAGACTTTTTTACAGAGGATGATAACGGAATCCTGAATGGGAAGAAGCGGGAAGTCAAACAACAGCTAAAAGAACAGGAAAGTGAAGAGGACAATGCTCCGGAGGTAAGGGATGTTTCACCGGACAATGATCCTAATGCAATATTTCCCGATATACCGTCAGACGTCCAACCGGCAGAACAGGAACAACAGGGGCAATAGTAAGATTTAGGAGAAACATGAATATGATGTTAGAAGAAAAAACTATCTAATGAATTTCAAAGATATTTTCTTTCGATGATGGCAACAAGCAAAGATAATATTTTTGCACATTCAAATGAAATCGAAACTAAAAAGCAGATAAAAAACGGAACTGTACACATTCGTTGAAACACTTGACTCTGAGCAGAAAGAACTGCTTTCTGTTCAGAACAATCTGATCGAGTCCGTGTACAGGTTTGAAACAGATCTTCCCAAAAGAGCAGAGCCGGTTTTATATCAGGATATCTTAAAAGACTGGCTTAAAAGCATTATGGTCTGAAGCATTTTATTACATAAAAATATAATTTTATCCGGGGTCTTAGGGGCTGTGCCCTTAACAAGAAATGTGAACTGTCGGACAGTTTGCGTATCTTGCAAATAAATATTGGGGATTTTGGGAGTAATATAGTTTGAGAATGCCTGAAAATGTATATAAATGTGCATTTTAAACCATTAATGCGACACTGTGCGATGCGTTTGAGATACAAATGCTGCATGAAAATAGGACAAAGCAATAAAAAAATACATAAATAATACTTTCGTGCGACACATTTGCGAATAAAAAAATATAACGTGCGACAGAGCCGGTATGCAACAGTCTGACAAGTAAAAGCAATGTGAAAAGACAAGTTCATTTACGGACAGGGAGGAGGTGATCCTGATGGAAGAGCAAAAGGATAATTCATGTCCGCACAGACCAAGAAAAGAGATTGATATGGATAAATATATCAGTATGTATAATGATGGATTGTCAAATGATCAGATCGCCTCTAAACTTAAGGTATCGCGAAGGACACTTTACCGGAGAATGGAAGAAGATCGTTTGAATATCAGAAAGAAGGAACCGGAGAATGGATAAAATGATAGTCAGGGATCACCTTGGAAAAAGGAGACGTAACATAACAATAGATATGGAAAAAGTATATCGTATGATCGACTCGGGAATGACTGTCAGACAGGCAGCACAGTCGCTTGGTGTATCAACGGATACTTTGTATCGCAGACACAGGGAGTATCAGAAACAGGCAAAGTATTTAAATGATGATCTGCCTGATCTTCCGACATGAAACAGGCGGGGGTAAGTGGAGGTAGATAAAAGTTTTTAACTGATATAAAATATAATTGCAGAGGAATCGGATATGGGTATGTACCCACTTCGGTTCCATTTTTATTGGAGGAACAGATGATGAATGAGAAAATAAAAAAGTGGCAGAGTGAAATTGAAAAAATTACTGCCGCGCAAAAGGAATATAACAATAAGTGTTCTGAGAAGATTAAAAATCTCAACGCTAAAATAAATATTGAAGAGAAGAAACTTAAACAGGAAAATGATGAGATGATAGCAGATGTTGTAAGAGATCTGCTTGGTGAGGTAAACGCAGAAAATATTGAAAGTTTTAAGGAAAAGATACAACTGCTGACGGGGCTGGAGGAAGAAGTGGATGAAAAATCGCAAGATAACTTTTCGGGTAACGCAGGAGGAATACGATCTTATTGATTCCAAAAAGCAGACAGAAAAACATTTTGTATATGGTGGCAGGTGGGATATGTCTGCTTACATCAGAAATCTTGTGCTGTCACAATCAGGAGGAGCGGATGTAAGAATTGATAAAGAGCTCAGCCACCTTAATTATGAAATAAGAAAGATAGGAGTCAACATAAATCAGATCGCCCATAAACTTAATGCTAATTATGGAGATCCAAGAGATGCACAGTATGTCATGGAATTAATGACAGAGCTTACAAAGACTGTTGATGAATTTAAAGAACAATTTAAATTTGAGTGACTTTTTTAGAACGTACCTCAATCCGGTACGTTTTTTATATAAGGGGTGTATGTTCTGGCAATAACAAAACTTATGCATATGAAGGAGGCGGTAGGAGTTCCCCACAGACATCTGGCTAATGCAATCCAGTATATACTTGATGAAAAAAATAATGAGGAGAAAACAGAGCATGGACTATACGTGGGAGGCAATGCCGGATATGACAGCGGTGAGATTTTAAAAACGTTTTTGGACACAAAAGAACTTTTTGGAAAGAAAAACGGAAGACAGGGATATCACTTTGTGATCTCATTTGCACCGGGAGAAGTTACAGCGGATGAAGCATATCAGATAACGAGAGAGTTCTGTGAAAAATATTTGGGAGATAGCTATGATCATGTTTTTGCAGTGCATACAGACAAAAAGCATATGCATGCACATATTATATTTAACTCGGTGAACCGGATTGATGGCTATAAGTACAGATATGAAAAGGGAGACTGGAAAAAAATACATTCAGCCGATCACTGACCAGATCTGTATCCAGCATGGTATCAGTCCACTCAAATTTGAGGAGGATAAAAAAAATAGGTGTCTCATATGCTTCATGGAACGAAAAGAAAAATAAGAAAATTGGATGGACACGTATCATACAGGCTGATGTGGACTGGGCGGTAAATCATTCGGATACGCTGCCGGAGTTCATAGATCAGATGCACAGATTT
>ENA-OQKL01000306-OQKL01000306.1-human-gut-metagenome-genome-assembly--contig:-NODE-306-length-16586-cov-1.813780_pt1 | contig 16586 bp, 16 predicted proteins | sample MGYA00242779_ERZ504800 | MGnify/ENA primary metagenome ERZ504800 (study PRJEB26092, sample SAMD00036410) | human gut metagenome | host: Homo sapiens | study: EMG produced TPA metagenomics assembly of... | reverse complement strand
AGCTGTTCAGCGGGTTGCCCTCCCAGCCGGTGAGGTAGTATTCGTCCACTTCGTTCTCGCTGGGGATGACGCCGGGCAGGATGGGGTAGTGGGTGCGGTCATTGTCGCCCAGCAGCACAGCGCCCTTTTCAAGATAGAGGGTGGTGTTGCTTTTCAGGAACAGGCTGCAGGTGCGGTAGCGGCCTGCGGGCACGTACACTGTGCCGCCCTTGGGGCAGGTGGAAAGAGCCGCCTGCAGCTTGAGGGTGTTGTCCGTGGTGCCGTCGGCCACCAGACCGTAGCGGGAAGCATCCACAAAGAAGGTCTCGGCCTCGGTGGTAAAGGTGCAGGTCAGGCTTTCGCCCTCGGCCTGCACACCCACCGTGTACTCAGTACCGGGCAGCAGGGAGAACAGGGAGAACACGTTGGTCTGGCAGGCTTCGTAGACGGTCTTGCCGTTCAGGGTAACGGTGAACGGGTGGGCCGGACGATAGCACAGGCCGTTTTCCAGCTCGAAAACAGCGCTGCGCGTCATGGAACGAATAAGCGACAGATTCATGGGAGAACCTCCTGATGGTTTTGTCTTGCCCGAATGCCTTGGGCATGGTATGATGAAAAAGAACCCGTCTCAGTCAAACCCGTTTGGGTTTGCCAGCTCCCCCGGAAGGACGGGAGCTTTTATGGAGCGGAACGGTCAAATGCATAAAACCCTGCCCTTTGGGAGAGGTGGCATCGCGCAGCGATGACGGAGAGGGGTTTTACCCTCGGGAAGATGATGAGAAGTGTATTATGAGATCAGAACGTGAAAAGATCACCGGCAAGGTGGCCGCTGCCACCCTGCGGCTGAATGCGAACCGCTACGAGCTGCCGCCGGATGAGGACACCTGCTATCTGCTGCTGGTGTCGGAGGGCAGCGTCACGCTGGAATACGAGGGCGGGAATGTGCTGGTAAACCCCGGCAGCGCCGTGCTGCTTGGCCCCGGCGGCTGCCGCTTTGCACAGACCGGCAGCGCCGTGCCGCAGATCGTGGGGTGCCACTTTCCGCTGGGGATGCTGCATGATTTGAAAAACACAGCCGGGCGGGATTTCGGCCGCCTGTTTGCGCCCGGGGAGCACACAGTGCTGTATGCACCGGTGCAGTGGCAGAGCCGCATCCGTACCCTGCTGGAAATGATGGCCAGCGCCAGCACCGAGCAGGATTACCCCGGCCCGCTGTACCTGCTGCTGATCCTGCACTATGTGGAGCAGGAGTGCATTGCCGAGAGCAGCGCTGTGGCGCGTCCCCACAACGAAACGGTGGAGCAGATCTGCGCCTACCTTGCGGCCAATTACCGGCAGAAGTTTTCCCTCACCGAGGTTGCGGCGCAGTTTTATCTTTCGCCCTACTACCTGAGCCGTTTGTTCCGGCGGGTAACGGGCCAGTCCATCGTGGATTACATCAACAACCGCCGCATCGAAGCGGCCCAGAAGCTGCTGGAAACGACCGAGCTTTCCATCAGTGCGGTGGCCGAGCAGACCGGCTTTGCCAGCGCCGCCCATTTCCGCCGGGTGTTCCGAGAGGTGATGGGTACTGGCCCACTGCAGTACCGCAAAGGACATAAGAAATAAGAAACACCCCCTGCGCCATCTACGGGAACGGCACAGGGGGTGTTTGTTTGTATCAGATGATCTTATGCTGTGCGGGGAAAGGGCTTAGCCCTTGACGGCACCGGCAGAGATACCTTCAACGAACTGGTCCTGTGCACAGAAGAAGACGATCAGCTGCGGCAGGATGGAGATGAGGGACAGAGCAAGGATCTTGTTCCATGCGAAACCGGTATCACCGTCCATGGACAGCTTGACGAACAGGGACATCGGGTACTTACCGGGAGTGCTGACGTAAAGCAGCGGACCCATGAAGTCGTTGCAGCTCCACATGAACTGGAACAGTGCGCAGGACACCAGAGCGGGGCCCAGCATGGGCACGATGACCTTGTACAGGGTCTGGAAGGAGGAGCAGCCGTCGATGGCAGCGGCTTCGTCCAGATCACGGGGGACATTGCGCATGAACTGCACCAGCTGGTAGACGAAGTAGGTCTCGGTCGCAAATGCGCAGTGCACCCAGATAGCCAGATAGAAGGGGCTGTCCAGCCAGCCGAACTTGTTGTACAGCAGGTACTGCGGCACATTCAGAACGACCTGCGGCAGGAACAGGGTGGCCAGCATGATGTTGAACATCAGCTTACGGCCGGGGAAATCGAAGCGGCCAAAGCCGTAGGCAGCCACACAGGCGGAGACCACCGTGCAGATCACCTTGGGGATGACGTAGCTGTAGGTGTTCAGCATGGCCTGCAGGATGTTGATGGAACCGCCGAAGTTGTTCAGTGCGCCGCGGTAGCCATCCAGAGTGGGGTGCTTGATCCACAGGCTGATGCCTGCAAAGATCTCGCTGTTGTCCTTAAAGGTAGCGCTGATCATCCACAGCAGGGGATAGATCATGATGACGCCGACCAGGATCAGGACGAAATACTTGAAGAAGGTCGCGATTTTATTCGATGCTTTCATTCCCATACTGGTCACCTTACCTTTCGTCAGAGTAGTAGACCCACTTCTTCTGGCTGGTGAATGCAATGATCGTCAGGATGCAGACGATGACGAACATGATCCATGCCAGAGCGGATGCCATACCCATGTCATAAGACTTGAATGCGTAGTTGTAGACCAGCAGAGAGATCAGCGTGGTGGAACCACGGGGACCGCCGTTGGTGATGATGTAGGGGCCATTGAATTCCTGGAAAGCCTGGCAGATCTGAGTGACCAGATTGTAGAAGATGATGGGGGTGATCATCGGAACGGTGATGGAGAAGAACTGACGCCACTTGCCGGCACCATCAATGGTAGCGGCTTCGTACAGGTCTGCAGGCACGCCCTTCAGAGCGGCGAGGAACAGCACCATGGCGGAACCAAACTGCCAGATACGCAGGAAGCAGATGATCCACAGCGCGTAGCTGGGGTCAGACAGCCACTCGGGGCCCTGCACCAGACCAAAGGTGACAGCGCGCAGCACGGTGTTGAGCAGGCCGTCCACGCTGAACACAGCCTTCCACAGAACGGCGATCGCAACAGAGCCGCCCAGAATGGAGGGAATGTAGTACACAGTACGGAACAGGTTGACGCATGCGATCTTGAAGTTCAGGATGTATGCGATGAACAGCGCAAAGACCAGCTTCAGAGGCACGGTGATGAAAGCGTACTTGAAGGTGATGATCAGCGCCTTGGTGATCTTGGTGGTGGTAAAGGCCGTGATGTAGTTGGCCAGACCAACGAACTGGGTACCGCTCTTGAAGAAGTTCATATCGGTGAAGCTGTAGTACAGCGACTGACCGAAGGGAACTGCCTTAAAGACGACGAAGCCGATGATCCAGGGGATCAGATAAAACAGACCCTGATATTTGTCCAGCCATTTCTGGAACGGGGTGCGCCCGATGGCGGGAGCATTGCTTTCTTTCATCTGGGAAATCCTCCTTTTTAAGGAATTTCGGAGCATGAGACGGACGAAGGGGTAACAGACTGGATACAGCTTTGTCAAGATTTTGTAATATATCTTTGACAAAAAAGGGGCATCTGCCGGTCGGGCGGCAGGTGCCCCTCAGGTTCAGTCAAAGGGTGCCCTTTTCTGTGCGTGACCGCACACGGCGGCACTCAAAAATGTAACTTAGCCGATGGTGTAGCCAACAGACTCCATGCCGTCCAGCAGGGTGTCAACAACGTCTGCGCCGGCAACGCCGTCGTAGTCAACGGTATCGAACACTTCCTGATAGATGCCGGTGCCGGAAGCCTTCAGGTCGTTGTTCTCGAACAGGGGATCCAGCTTGTTGGTGGTGAAGGCCATGACCTTGGCGTTTGCCTCAGCAACCAGATCCTTGACAGCGCCGGCAGCCTGAGCAGCAGCCAGACCAGCCTTGGAAGCGGGGATGCCGCACTCGGAACCCATGATGGAAGCGCCCTTCTCCTCGTTCAGCAGGAAGTTGATCAGGGTAGCAGCCTCGGCAACGCACTTGCTGGTCTTGGTGATGGCCAGACCCATGGAGACCTTGGAGAAGCCGCCGTTGTTGTCGCCGAACTTGATCTCTTCGCCAACGGTGAAGCCGTCCTTGTTGGCATCATCCAGAGCGGAGGAGTACTTGGAAGCAGCGGAATCCCACTCGAAGATACCTGCGATCTTACCGGTGATCCACTCGTTGGACTGGTGGGTAGCGGTATCGGAGTTAGCGGAGTAGTAGGTCTTCAGGTTCATCATGACGTGGCCATCCACCAGGCTCTTGATGAAGTCGATGCCCTCAGCGATCTCGTCCTCGGTGTAGTTCAGGGTAGAGGTGACGGGATCAGCCCAGTCCTTGCCGTACTTGGACTCGAGGTAGAACACCATCAGGATCATACGGTCGTATGCGCCCAGATGCATGGGGTAGTAATCGTCGCCCAGCTTCTCCTTGAATGCCTTGCCGGCAGCCATCAGATCGTCCAGAGACTTGGGAACTTCGGTGATGCCAGCCTTGTTGAAGGTGGTCATGTTCCAGAAGAAGATACGGCCGGTCATGGAAACGGGCACGCACTGCTGGCTGTTTGCAACGTAGCAGGCGTCCATGGCAGCGTCATCCCACTGGGTCAGATCCAGGAACTTGGAAACAGTGTTCAGGTCCACGAACTTGCTGCCGTCAGCAGAGTAGTTGTACAGCCAGTTCCAGTTCACCTGGCACACATCCTGTGCGTTGCCTGCGATGAAGGCAGCTGCCATCTTCTCTTCCCAGCCGGACCATGCGGCGAAGGTGGGCTCGATGGTGATGTTGGTGTGCTCAGCCTGGAACTCCTTGATGGCGTTCTGGTAAGCCTCGTGACGGCTGTCGCCGCCCCACCAGCTGATGGTCATGGAAACAGGGCCGTCAGACAGTGCCAGGCTCTCGTCTGCAGAAGCAGCGGGAGCGGAAGAAGCGGTGGAAGCAGCAGAGCCGGATGCAGCAGAGTTGCCGCCGCAGGCAGCCAGAAGGCCGGCAGCGCCCACAGCGCCGGTGACCTTCATGAAATCACGACGAGAAATTGCCTTGCTCATTTTCGTTCTCCTCCTAAATACAGAAAACATCATCTCGAACGGGGGTCTGCACATACCCCGTTGTATACAATTATGATAACAAAACAACAACCAAAAAGAAAGACGCAAATTGCAGATATCTAAACAAAAAACGTACAAATATTGCTCTTGTTTCCGCGCAAGAATTGACGCCTTCGCTGAAATGAATAAACTTGGCTCGAAAAACTGTGCAACATGTATACTTCGCCATTTTGCATAGAAAACTGGGATGCATCATAGGGGGAACGTCGAATTTTGCAATAATTTTGTAAACATTCCGTTTCAGAACGTGGAAACATTGCATACATTGTGGACGAACACCAGCTTAAAAAGCCCGGATGGGAGTCTTAGAACTGATATATCAATAGCGCAAAAAATGTTCACTCTGATATATCAATTGCGTGAAGCGGGCATCCGGCACCGGTCTGCAGGCGTGAAAATCGGTGCTTCTCCGCCCTTTTGGGGGGTGAAGAAGCACCGACAGCAACATATTTTGCGCTGCTGCGTGGACTGCGCCTGTGGGCCGGGAATAAAAAAGAAAGGCTGCCGTGTCGTTGGACACAGCAGCCTTGTATACAAGTTTATTCGACCCGCGAAGCAGCTTTTTCGGCGTAGAACGCGCGCTTTGCCTTGAAATAGCACTGGGGGCACATGCTCACGTACTGCACATCGTTTTCCAAATCGATGGCCACCTGCTCGCCCTCAAAGACGAACTGGCCGTTCACCTTGCGGCAGTTGCAGATGGCCTTGCGGCCGCAGGTGCAGATGGTCTTCATCTCCTCGATGGTGTGGGCCAGCTCCAGAAGCCGGGTGGAGCCGGGGAAGCCCTTGAGGGAGAAGTCGGAGCGCAGGCCGTAGCAGATGACGGGGATGTTCAGCTCTACCGTCACCATGAACAGCTGTTCGGCCTGCTCTGCGGTGAGGAACTGGCTCTCGTCACAGAGCACACAGGCCAGAGGCCGGCCCTCGCTGCTGGCGGCCCGGACGGCCTCCACCAGGTCCATGTCCGGCGGCACCAGCAGGTCGGCGGGGCGGCGGACGCCCAGACGGCTCACGAGGTCGCCGCTGCCCTTGGTGTCCACCTTCGGCTTGAGGATGAGCACCCGCATCCCCTGCTCCTCGTAGTTGTGGGCCACCTGCATCAGCGCGGTGCTTTTGCCGCTGTTCATGGCACCGTATCGGAAGTATAGCTTCGCCATAGTTGCTCTCCTCATAAAAAGGCAACCCTCTCTGCTCGTTCCGGGGGGAGAGGGCTGCCTGTTTTCTGTGATATGCTATAAGAATAGATCAGTCCTGATTGCGCAGGCGGTAACCCAAGCTCATCAGGCTGTCGCCCAGGTGGACGTTCTCCACCACCACTTCGGGGTAGGGCACCGACAGGTCGTAGTGGGAGAAGTTCCAGAAGCCTTTGATGCCCAGTTCGACCAGCCGGCCGCTGAGCTCCTCCGCACCGCTGCGGGGCACACAGAACACAGCCACCTCAGGCTTATGCTCTGCGCAGAAGGCCTCCAGCTCGTCAACGTGTAAGATCTGGATGCCGTTGATCTCTTTGCCCACCTCGCTGGGGGAATTGTCAAAGGCGGCGATCAGCTTGTAGCCGTTGGTGTCGGTGGTGATGAAGCGGCTCACAGCCTTGCCCAGACGGCCGCAGCCGATGAGGATGGTGGGCAGGAGGTCGCCGTTGCCAAAGAGCAGATGCTCAAGGATGCTCAGCAGGTTTTCTACCGAGTAGCCGATGCCCTGACGGCCATTCACGTCGCCGATGCAGTTGAAGTCCTGCCGAACCTGAGAGGCAGTGGTACCCATCTGGGCGGCCAGCTCACGGGACGAGATGCTGGTGATGCCGTCGTTCTTCAGGGTGCGCAGGTAGCGATAGTATTTTGGCAGGCGCTTGATGACGGGCAGAGAAGCTTTGCCGGGAGTGTTCATAGGGGGGTCTCCTTTCTTTTTATCCGCAGCATTGCCGGGGAGAAGTGCGCAGCGGCAGGGTGCTCCGGCAAAAGATTTGTACTTTCTTGTACAATAATGATACATATTTGACAATCTTATCTCTAGTATAAAGTATACAGCGCGAAGACAGAATGTCAAACTATTTGGCACAGTTTTTTTGAGAAAGAAAAGAAATCTTTGCCGAAGTATAACCGGCAGGAATGCCGGACAAGCTGAAATGAAGCAAAAAGGAGGATACGCAGAATGTCACAGGAAGAGAAGAACATCCCCGTGGAGCAGCAGCGGCTGGAAAAAGAGCAGATTGAGGATATGGGCAGCGTTTACCGTACCCGGGGAGCTCACGCCATCCACTGCCTGACTGTCATCGGGCAGGTGGAGGGCCATGTGGAAGCGCCTCAGGGCCAGAAGACCACAAAATATGAGCATGTCATCCCCCAGCTGGTGGCCGTGCAGGAAGACCCCGCCATCGAGGGCCTGCTGGTCCTGCTCAATACGGTGGGCGGGGATGTGGAGGCGGGGCTTGCGCTGGCGGAGCTCATCGCCAGCATCTCCAAGCCCAGTGCGGCGGTGGTGCTGGGCGGGGGCCACTCCATCGGCATCCCGCTGGCCGTCAGCGCCCAGCGGAGCTTCATCGTGCCTACTGCCACCATGACGGTCCACCCCGTCCGCCATTCCGGCATGATACTGGGCGTGCCGCAGACTATGCGCTGGTTCGAGCAGATGCAGGAGCGCATCACCGGCTTCGTGGCGTCCCACAGCGGCATCTCGGAGAAGCGTTATACTGAGCTGATGATGCGCACGGGCGAGCTGGTCATGGACGTGGGTACCGTGCTGGATGGCCGAAAAGCTGTGCGGGAAAAGCTCATCGACGAGCTGGGCGGGCTGTCGGATGCGCTGGCATGGCTCTACCGAGAAATCGAGGGGAAATAAATTGCCATTTGACTTTTCCCGTGGTACAATGAAAGAATCGAGTAGTATCGAAAATCTTCCATCGTCACCGACAGAGCCGCCCTGAGCGCGCCCTGCTTCATTATATAAAATAAGGAACGGGTTTTAGGAAACATGGCAAAGAGAAAACGCAAGACCTCCGGGCGCAGCACAGCCTCGCGCCGCAAGAACCGGACACAGGACCGGATGCCTGCGGGGCTTATCACCCTGTTTGCGGGGCTGGTGCTCATGGCGCTGGCTTTCGTGCCGGGCAGTTCGGCCTGGCGCACGATGCACGATGTCCTGTTCGGCGTGTTCGGCTGCGGAAGCTTCGTGCTGGGCGCAGCGCTGTGCTATCTGGCTATCCTCTACACCCGGGGCGAAGACCTGCTGCCCCATATCGCCAAGCTTGCGCTGGGGCTCATCTTCGCCAGCGGCACGGTCATCGCTTTTCTGACATCCCCACCGACCAGACCGCCGCGCAGATGACCGCTGCCTGTTATCATAATGGGATGAGCGCATGGCTCTCGGGCGGTGCGCTGGGCGCTGTGCTGGGCGGGACGCTCCTGCTGCTTTGCGGCAGACCCGCCGCCAATCTGGTCATGGCGGCGCTGGCGGCCTGCGCCAGCCTGTACATTTTCGACGTTACGCCCGCCGAGTGCTGGCAGTGGCTCTGCAATGTGGGCGGCAGTGTCCACGAAAAGGGCCTTGCCGTCCACGAGCAGAATGCCGCTCGCCGGGCCGAGCGTCTGGCAGAACGCGCCGCCGAGGAGGCCGCGGCAGAGGAATATGAGGACTATGACGACGACCTGCCGGAAGACGAAGTGGGCGAAGGCGAGGACAACTACGGCGGCGAAGAGCCTGCCGCGCCCGCCTTCCATATCCAGCCTCCCGGCTGGCTGGCTGGCGTCTTCCACTGGGGCCATCAGGTGATGCAGGGCGGCGAACAGGCAGAGCCTGCCCCTGCGCCCGCACCGGAAGCGCAGACCCCGCCTCAGCCCGAGCCTGCTCCGTACAGGTGGAAAAGTCCCGGCCTCGTGCGCCCTTTGATATTGATCTAGGCCCTGACCATACCACCGTCACCGAGGGCGGCAGTGAGCCCATCGAGCCCATCATCCTCGGCCCCGCGGCACCTTCGGCATGGACCCGCTCCGCCGTGCGCCCATCCGCGCCACCGTGACGCCCATCGTCCCGGACGCTGTGGATACTGCCGCTGAGGACTTCTTCACGGCCCAGCCCGAGCCGACGGTGACGCCTACCGTTGCGCCCGCAGCCCCGGCAGAAGAGCCGGAACAGCAGCCCGCGCCTGAGCCGCCGCTCTCCTTCGGCATCCCACTCTATGATCTGACCCCGACTCCGGAACCGGCCCCGCAGCCGGTCAGCGCCGAGAATGCTGTGGCGTTCCGCTCTGAGCCGGATGAGGACGGCTGGATCAGCATCACCAGCGACCCGGTGGAGGAAAAAGACCTCAACACGCTGGTGGCAGCCGCCATGGAAAAGCCTGCTGTCTCCGAGGAGCAGGCCGCGAACGCCCCCGCCGAAGAGGCGGAGACGGAGGAGAGCTTCCAGTATCAGTACCCGTCCATCGAGCTGTTCGAGCGCGCCCCGGAGGAAAGCGACTCCGGAGCAGAAGACGAGCTGAAAGCCAACGCCCAGAAGCTGGTGGACACGCTGGAAAGTTTCGGCGTCCGCACCCGTGTGCTGGATATTTCCCGCGGCCCGTCGGTCACCCGGTATGAAGTCCAGCCCATAGGCGGGCGTCAAGATAAGCCGCATCACTTCGCTGGCGGATGACATCGCCCTGAACCTGGCGGTGGCCGATGTCCGCATGGAGGCTCCCATCCCCGGCAAGCCTGCCGTGGGCATCGAGGTGCCGAACCATAAGAAGACGCCGGTCTACATCCGCAGCGTCTTCGAGAGCCAGAGCTTTTTGCGGATGACCTCGCCGATGGGCATTGCGCTGGGCAAGGACATCGCCGGTGTGGCCCAGGTGGCCGACCTGTGCAAGATGCCCCATCTGCTCATCGCGGGCAGCACCGGCAGCGGTAAATCGGTCTGTGTCAACAGCATCATCATGAGCCTGCTGTTCCGCTCCAGCCCCGAGGACGTCAAGCTCCTGCTCATCGACCCCAAGGTCGTCGAGCTGGCTGAGTACAACGGCATTCCCCACCTGCTGATGCCCGTCGTCACCGAGCCCCGCAAGGCGGCCGGCGCACTGGGCGGCGCAGTGCAGGAGATGGAACGCCGCTACCACCTCTTCGCGGAGAACAACGTCCGCGACATCAAGTCCTTCAATAAGCTGGCTGCAACGGACCCGAACCTCGAGAAGATGCCCTATATCGCCATCATCATCGACGAGCTGGCCGATCTGATGATGGTCGTCGGCAAGGATGTCGAAGACTCCATCTGCCGCATCGCCCAGAAGGCCCGCGCCGCCGGTATGCACCTCATCGTGGCGACCCAGCGCCCCAGCGTGGACGTCATCACCGGCCTCATCAAGGCCAACATCCCCAGCCGCATCGCCTTCGCCGTGTCCAGTCAGGTGGACAGCCGCACCATCCTCGACGGTGCCGGTGCCGAAAAGCTGTTGGGCATGGGCGATATGCTCTTCATGCCCGTGGGCGCACCCAAGCCCACCCGTATCCAGGGTACCTTTGTGCGGGATGAGGAGATCAGCCGTGTGCTGGACTTCATCAAGAAGAGCGCCACCGTCCAGTACGACGAGGCCATGATCGAGGCGATGGAAAAACACGCCATTCAGGACGGCAAGAAGGGCAGCAGTTCTGCCGACTCCGATGAGGAGGGCGGCAGTGACCCGATGCTCAAGCAGGCCGTGGAGGTGGTCATCGACGCCGGCCAGGCGTCCACCAGCCTTTTGCAGCGCCGCTGCAAGCTGGGTTATGCCCGCGCCGCCCGCATCATGGACGAGATGGAAGAAAAGGGCATCATCGGCCCCTACGAAGGCGCAAAGCCCCGCGCTGTCCTCATCAGCCGCCAGCAGTGGCTGGAAATGCAGATGAATCAGCCGGATGAATAAAGAAAGGAAGCTAAAATGCAGATTGAAAAGTATGTGGATACAGATCTGTTAGAAAAGTTTGAATTTTATAGCTACGGCCATGCACTGGAAATCCTGCATGATGCATTTCCCGAAGAGTGGCGGGAGCTTCAGGAGTGCTTGAGAAAGCTTAAATTAACGATTGCTGATATTAAAAAGGCGGGAGGAAACGAATCGCCCATTCCTAAAAAATTTGATGACGTATTATATCCGTATGGTTGGAGAGAAATTCGAATCAGCGGGGATCTTTTAGTGAAGAAATATCCCCGACAGGTTGCACAAAGACGTGGGCGCTTTGCAACTGAACCGTACGAAACGGAATTGATCGAAGGATATATTGATGGCCATAATATTGATTTCTTGAAAAATCGAGTTGCGTTTGATTTGGAGTGGAATAGCAAGGATCAGACATTTGACCGTGACCTTTTGGCGATGAGAACTTATTTTGACTGCGGATTGGTTGATGTTGGTGTCATTGTTACACGTTCGGCAGACTTAAATGAGATCTTCCGGAGAGAAGGAATCTTAGCAAAGTATGGGGCAAGTACCACTTGGATGGGAAAACTTACATATCGATTGGATTCACGCCGGAATGGTGGTTGTCCCATTTTGGCGGTTGGAATCAGAAAGGAGTGCGTAGAAAACGATGACAGGCTTTGAGATGACAAAAGAAAACTTTTATCAATTTACAAATGGAAAAAAGTATAATACGATCTATGCAGATCCTCCTTGGCAGTTTCAGAACCGCACCGGGAAGGTTGCACCTGAGAACAAAAAACTGATGCGCTATGAAACTATGACCCTTGATAATATAAAAGCCCTTCCGGTGGCAGATATTGCAGGTGAAAAAGCGCACTTGTATCTATGGGTTCCGAATGCTTTGCTTCCGGATGGACTGGCTGTTATGGATGCGTGGGGATTTGAATATAAGGGAAATATTGTTTGGGAGAAGGTTCGCAAAGACGGTGGGCCGGACGGACGCGGAGTGGGTTTCTATTTCAGAAATGTAACAGAGCTGATTCTGTTTGGAATCAGGAAAAAAAGTGCTCCGAATCGTACACTTGCACCTGCAAGATCTCAGGTGAACTTAATTCGGACAATGAAACGTGAGCACAGCCGTAAACCTGATGAAATTATTCCGATCATCGAAGCTTGTAGCCAAGGTCCACGCATCGAACTCTTTGCACGTGGTGTAAGAGAGGGCTGGGATATGTGGGGAAATCAGGCAACAGCAGATTATGAACCTACATGGAATACCTATGCAAATCATACGGTAGCCGAAAGCAGAAAAGAGAAAGTGATGGGTACACGGAACGAAAGAGAAATCATGCTTTGCAATAAAAAGGCGATTTAATAAATAAAAGGAGTATTATGGAAACCTCTTCCCAGATCTACACCGAATTTCTCCCCATCAGCCGGGCCGACATGGAGGCCCGGGGGTGGGACCAGCTGGACTTCGTGGTGGTGGGCGGCGACGCCTATGTGGACCACCCCAGCTTTGGCACCGCCATCATCAGCCGCCTGCTGGAAGCCGAGGGCTACAAGGTGGGCGTGCTGGCCCAGCCCCGCTACACCGACTGCGAGGACTTCAAGCGCTTCGGTAAGCCGAAGTATGGCTTCTTCATCGGCGGCGGCAATGTGGACAGCATGGTGAGTCACTATTCCGTCGCAAAGATACCCCCGCGCGGAGGACGAGTATTCCCCCGGCGGCAAGGGCGGCGCACGGCCCGACCGCAGCGCCACCGTCTACACCAGACTTGCCAAGCAGGCATACCCTGACCTGCCCGTCATTCTGGGCGGCTGGAAGCCTCGCTCCGCCGCTTTGCCCACTACGACTACTGGCTGGACACCGTCCTGCCCAGTATCGCCGAAGACTCCGGTGCGGACATTATCAGCTTCGGCATGGGTGAACACCAGACTGTGGAGATCGCCCGCCGTCTAGCGGCAGGGGAGCCCGGTGGAGAGCATCACCGATGTGGACGGAACCTGCTACATGACCGACTTCGACCACCTGCCCGAGCGGTATGTGGAGTGCGCGGGCTTCAAGAAGGTCGCCTCCGATAAGGTGGCTTATGCAAAAGCCTGCCGCATCCAGATGGACAATCAGGACGTTGTCAGCGGCAATATCATCGTCCAGAAGCAGAGCGAGAAGTACCTCGTGCAGAACATCCCCGCAAAGCCCCTCGTCCGCTGGGAGCTGGATAAGGTCTACGCCCTGCCTTACACCCGCCGCTACCACCCCATCTACGAGGCCATGGGCGGTGTGCCTGCCATCCGCGAGGTGCAGTTCTCCATCATCCAGAACCGCGGCTGCTTCGGCGGCTGCAACTTCTGCGCCATCCAGCTGCATCAGGGGCGGCGTGTCACCAGCCGCAGCGCGGACAGCATCGTGGCAGAAGCCGAGCGCATGACCCACGAGCCGGATTTCAAGGGTTACATCCACGATGTGGGCGGCCCCACCGCAAACTTCCGCTTTCCCTCCTGCCCGGGAGCAGATGCTGCGGGGCATGTGCACCGGCGGCAAGCACTGTCTTGACCCCCACCACCTGCTCCCACATGATCGTGGACCACAGCGACTACCTGAAGATCCTGCGCCGGGTGCGGGAGCTGCCGGGCGTGTAAAAAGGTGTTCATCCGCAGCGGTATCCGGTTCGACTACCTGATGGCCGACCCGGACGACACCTTCTTCAAGGAACTGGTAGAGTACCATGTGTCCGGCCAGCTGAAGGTGGCTCCGGAGCACTGTGCCCCCAACACGCTGGCCTACATGGGCAAGCCGCCCATCGAGACCTTCAACAAGTTCAAGGATAAGTTCTATGAGCTGAGCAAAAAGGCCGGCAAAAAGCAGTATCTGGTGCCCTATCTGATGTCCAGCCACCCGGGCAGCACTCTCAAGGATGCAGTCTATCTGGCAGAATATCTTTACAAAAACCACATGCGTCCGGAACAGGTGCAGGATTTTTACCCCACCCCCGGCACTGTGAGCACCTGCATGTTCTACACCGGCCTTAACCCTTACACCCTGAAGCCGGTGTTTGTGGAAAAGACCCCTGAGGGCAAAGCACTGCAGCGGGCGCTGCTGCAATACTACGAGCCTCGCAACGCCGAGAAGGTAGTCAAGGCGCTGAAGATGACCCACCGGGAGGACCTGATCCCCCTGCTGGTGCCCGCCGCAGGCCGCCGCGCCGTGCAGCGCTCTGCCCGCCGGGCCGAAGCCGCCGATGTGACGATCCACAATGACGGCACCTATACGGTGCGCCCGAACCAGAAGGGCCATAACGGCAAGCCTGCCCACGGCCAGAACCGTGCCGCTGCACCGACAGGCCGTGCACCCAGCCCCGGCGCACGCTTTGCGCCCAATTCGGCACCCGCGCGCAAGCCAAAAAACGATCAACAGAAAGAGAACACAACGTGGAAAACTGGAAAGAAGAAAAAGTAAACGCGCCTAAGAAAGGCCTGTGGCAGCGCCTTGCTGCGCTGGCCGCTGCCGCCGCACTGGTGCTGAGCCTTGCGGGCTGCAGCGGGCTGCCGTCCGTCCCGGGCGGAAGCGCCGATGTAGTGCCGAACCCGTCCGCTTCTGCTGCGGCGGCTGTGGATACGGTGGACGCACCCTTGGAGGTGCATTTCATCGATGTGGGTCAGGCGCTGAGTGTGCTGGTGGAATGCGACGGACAGTTCATGCTCTACGACGGCGGCAATGTGGACGACGGCAGTCTCATCGTCTCTTACCTGCAGAGTCAGGGAGTGGAACAGCTGGAATATGTGTTCTGCTCCCACGCCCACGAGGATCATGTAGGCGGCTTGGCTGCCGCACTGGCCTACTTCCCGGCGTACCATGTGTACAGCCCGGTGACCGATGCCTCCACCAAGTGCTTTCAGGATTTTGTTAAATACACCCAACAGCAGGGCCTGCAGGTAGAGGTGCCCGCCGTGGGCACGATGTGGCCGCTGGGCGGCGCTACCGTGACCATGCTTGGCCCGGTGGCACAGTACAGCGACACCAACGATACCTCCCTCGTGCTGCGCATCGACTACGGCTCCACCAGCTTCCTGCTGACCGGCGACATGGAAAAGACGGCGGAGACCGACCTTGTGAACAGCGGTGCCAACCTCAGGGCCGATGTTCTTCAGGTGGGCCACCACGGTTCCAGCACCTCCACCAGCTACCTCTTCCTGAATGCGGTGCTGCCGGAAATGGGAGTCATCTCCTGCGGTGTGAACAACAAGTACGGCCACCCCCACGAGGAGACCCTGAGCATCCTGCGGGACGCCGGTGTGAACGTCTACCGCACCGACCTGCTGGGGACGATCACCGTTTCCAGTGACGGCCAGAACTACACGGTGGCAACGGAACACTTCGCCACCGACGCTGAGCTGAACCCCACCGACCCGGCAGCGTCCAGCGCGGCCCAGCAGGCGTACATCGGCAACGTGAACAGCAAAAAGTTCCATCTGCCCAGCTGCGCCAACCTCCCGGCAGAGAAGAACCAGATTTTATTCTCGAGCTATGATGAAGCTGTGGCCGCAGGCTACAGCCCCTGCTCGAGCTGCATCAAATAACAAATAGACAAAAGGGAAGCCCCACCGTCAGATGGGGCTTCCCTTTTGTTATAATATCAGCGTCCGCGGCCAGCTCCGCCGCCGTGGCTGCTGCCGCCGCCCATGCCGCCGAAGCCGCCGAAGCTGCCGCCGCCGCGCCCGGCTCCGCCAAAACCGGAGCCGCCGCCCATACCGCCAAAAACCGCCGAAACCGCCTCCACGGGGAGGCCGAGGCCCGCGCGGGCCTCTCGGGCCGCCGCCGTAGAAACCACCGCCGGGGCCGAAGTCATCGTAAGGGCCACGCGGAGGGCGCGGGCCTCTGTGCCGACGCCGTGCGCCGAACCAGCCAAAGGCCCCCAGTACCAGCCGAAAGAGTGGCCGAGAGGTGTGATAAAGATAAAGAAAACTGCGATGAACAGGATGATATAAGCAAGCATGGAGAAAATGCCGCCGATAAAGCTTTCCCAGATGGAGTAGTGCTTCTGGGGCGGGACAGGCTCGACAGAGGGCCGGGTGATCTGGGTGTCAGAGCCGTCGGAATAGATGGTCCCGCCGCTCAGAGTGACCCCGTACACCTCTGCGATGGTATTGGCCACATTGGTGGCGCAGGTGAGGACGGCTGCATCGTACTTCTTGGCGGCGAAATCGTCCTCCATGGTCTGCACGAGGGAGCTTGCCTGGTCGGCCAGCATGGTGCTGCGGAAGCCGTCGCCGTAGGTCAGATAGTAGTCGCCGTCGGCGTACTGGTCCGACTGCATCACCAGCAGGATGAGTATGCCGTTGTTCTTGCTGGAACTGCCGATGCCCCAGGTGTTGAAGGCTTCAGTAGCGTAGTCCTCGGTGGTGGCGCTTCCGGTGTAGTCCACGGTCAGCACGCCGATCTGTGCGCCATCGCAGCTGGAAGAGAGCTGTGCGTTGAGGGTCTCGAGCTCCGAGGTGGTGCTGTCGCTCAGCACACCGGCGTCGTCCACCACGCATTGATCTTTCGGCAGGCTGGGCAGCTGGATGTTGGCAGCCGAAGCCGCCGGTGCC
>ENA-OQKL01000305-OQKL01000305.1-human-gut-metagenome-genome-assembly--contig:-NODE-305-length-16671-cov-4.188648_pt1 | contig 16671 bp, 18 predicted proteins | sample MGYA00242779_ERZ504800 | MGnify/ENA primary metagenome ERZ504800 (study PRJEB26092, sample SAMD00036410) | human gut metagenome | host: Homo sapiens | study: EMG produced TPA metagenomics assembly of... | reverse complement strand
GAGGGCGTCACCTACAACCTCATCATCCCCGGCACCACCGACCTCAACACCGACCTCGTCGGCCGTTGCTTCATTGAGGACGTCGTGGCTCCCGATGGCACCGTGCTCTTTGAGCAGGACGGTTACATCGAGAAGGTCGCCGACATCCAGAAGATGGTCGATGCCGGCCTCAAGAAGGTCAAGCTTCGCGCGCTGCTCACCTGCCGCTCCAAGTACGGCGTGTGCCAGAAGTGCTACGGCTGGGATCTTTCCACCCGTCGTCCGGTCGCCATCGGTACCGCGGTCGGCATTATTGCCGCCCAGTCCATCGGCGAGCCCGGTACGCAGCTTACGATGCGTACCATTCACTCCGGCGGCGTCGCTGGCGTCGACGATATTACGCAGGGTCTGCCTACGGTCAGCCGTATGTTCGATATCGTCGGCAACGTCAACGAGAAGATTCTGGGTCGCGAGGCCGAGCTGGCTCCGTACTCCGGCCACCTCTCGATTAAGCCCGAGAAGTCCGAGTATGTGCTGACGCTCACCGACTCCGAGGACCACACCCGTGTCCTCGACGAGCGCCGCGTCCCCGCATCGGTGCGCTTTATGCCCGAGATCGAGGACGGCTGCGAGGTTCGCGCCGGCGACCAGATCACCAAGGGCTTCGTCAACTTCCGCAACCTGCGCAAGCTGACCGACATCGAGTCGACGATGCACACCTTCGTCGAGAGCGTCAAGGACGTCTACACCAGCCAGGGTGTCGACCTGAACGACAAGCACATCGAGGTGCTCGCACGTCAGATGCTGCGTCGCGTTCAGATCACCAACCCCGGCGACTCCAAGTACCTGCTTGGTCAGTACGTTGACCGCTACGAGTTCGCTGACGAGGTCGAGCGCGTTGCCCGTCTGGGCGGTCAGGCTCCCGTGGCCGAGCCCGTCATCCTGGGTACGCTCAAGGTCGCGTCCAACATCGACTCCTGGCTGTCGAGCGCTTCGTTCATCCGTACCGCTGGCGTCCTTACCGAGGCTGCCATCGAGGGCAAGGTCGATCACCTGCTCGACCTTAAGTCCAACGTCATCGTCGGTAAGAAGATCCCGGCCGGTACCGGCCTCAAGCCGTACGCCAACGCCAAGCTGACGTATCGCACGGCCGATGGCTACGTGGACATCGACGGCCCGGCTTCGCCCAACGCCAAGTCGCTGCCCGAGTGGGCTCCTGTGGAGCTCAAGGACCTGGACGAGCAGCTCCCGCAGCAGCTCGACTGGGCCGGCTACGACGAGTTCGGTGGTGCTGACGGTTCGTTCACCCGCAACGGCCACACCATCTCCGCCGAGAAGGCTCGCCTGTACCTGTTCGACGATCTGGGCGTGTCGCAGCGCTGGACCAACAAGTTCAGCGAGGTCGGCATCGAGACGGTCGGCGACCTGGTTGGCAAGTCCGAGGAGGATCTGCTGCGCATCGATGGTATCGGTGCCAAGGCGATCGAGGAGCTCCGTGACGGCCTGGAGGCCCACGACCTGCTCTACATTCTCGAGAACAACGACGATGTTGCCGACGAGGAAGACCTCTCGCAGCTGCTGCAGATGGTCTTTAGCCCCGACGGTCCGGACGATATCCTGCTGGGTACCTCCGCTCCGACGCATCACGCCGACGCTGACGAGGAGCTCCTGGGCGCCCCGATCGACGACAAGAAGGCTCCCGCCAACGGCGCCATCAACGAGGACATGGCTTCCCTCGACGAGCTGCTCAACCAGCTCGTGGACACCGACGATGCCGAAGAGGCCAAGGACAACGACGAGGAGTAACTTCCAAGTACGTTAACCGCGCTTATAAAGGCTCGCTTCCCAACAGGGGGGCGGGCCTTTTTTGTTGAAGAAAACCTGCCAAAAAGGGACAGGTTTATTTTGGTAGGTTTTTCCTGCTTGAATTTGAAACATTTCGTCCGGCAAGAGCGTATCTATGGTGAGGGCCTCATCAAGAATCATTAACGTCACCGGGAGGTGATTATGGAAGAACAAGCTTTTAGACAGGCGGTCGAAGATCACAGGGATGTCGTGTTTCGAATCGCATTGACGTATCTGCGCGATCGTGCCGATGCCGACGATGTCGCTCAAGACGTCTTTCTGAAGTTACTCAAAAGCGATGCGCAATTTGAAAGCTGGGAACATCTTCGTCGATGGCTTATCCGGGTCACGATCAATGAATGCAAATCTCTCTTTCGAAAGCCATGGAGGCGTGTGGAGGATATTGAGAACCTGGCCGATTCGCTTTCGACGGCGCAGGAGGAGACCAAGGCGGTCCTGTCAGACGTTATGCGACTTCCGGAACGATTCCGTGTTCCCATCATGCTCTATTACTATCTGGGCTTTTCGACCTCAGAGATTGCCGAGTTATTGCATGTGCCAGCCGCGACTGTTCGAACGCGTTTGGCTCGCGGCAGATCGAAGCTCAAGTTCATCCTAGAGGAGGGCGACCGTGAAATCCAATCAAATCAAGCAGGCCTTCGAGTCCGTCCAAGCCGATAGCGATCTTGCTGACCGTGTTCTTTATGCCGCTGCTGGTGAGCCGCTTCGCCGAAAGGGTCACGCGAAGCCTCTGTATGTTGCCGTGATCGGATGCCTTGCCGGAGTGCTGGCGACCGGAGGGGTCGCCTACGCCGTCGTCAATTCCAGATATTTTGCCTCAGCCTGGGGAAACCACGGCAACGGGGATTCCATTACCTGGACCAACGGCGGCTCATCGGGAACTAAATATACCTACACCAGAGAGTTTGGCGATGGCATCGCGCCCCAAAGCCTGGAAGGCGCAGTCCAGGAGGTTAATCTGTCCGTCGAGGGCAACGGCTATACGCTTGATATCCATGAGATGGCAATCGACCAAAACGGCTGCGGAGCCGTGACGTTTACGTTGTCCAATCCAAATGGAGTTAACTACTACAAGCCAGCAGCAGAGATTGGCGAACTTGTTCTCTATGGTGAAGAAGAGCAGGGCATCGGCACGCCCGATATGAAGTTCGGCGAGGAATGGCCTGACACACGCAGCACAATTGATAAGGACACATCAAGCGATACTGTCATTAATGGCACGATGTACTTTGCCGCTATGGATCGCGAGCGAGATTTGCAACATGCTGTCACCTGGAATATCCATTGGACCGAGGGTGAAGGTGAGAGTGCGAGGCGGTTTGAGGCGTCGACACCCGAGTTCAATATTGGAGCGTACGTCGATACAAAGGAACTCCGCTCCGGTGACTCGCCTCTTGAGATTAGCCCGTTTTCCATCCAGACGCACATCGATGATTTGGGCTATGAAGCAGTTGATAATAAGCTGACCGTCAGCTACAAGGATGGATCGGAGCAGATTATCGAAGATGACGACGCAGGGGTGTTCAACTTATATTTTTCTTATGGGCGCAATAGCGGAGAGAACATCTGGGTGCCAACGAAGTTGATTGATGTCGATCAAGTTGTCTCGGTAACCCTTGAAATTGTGAGGTATACATCAACAGGGGAGACCGAAACGAAAGAGCCCTTTACCATCGTCTATTCGTAAGATTTGGGGTCGCTTCCTACTAGGGGAAGCGGCCTCTTTTGCGTTAAATGGAAACGCCGCCGATTTCCATGCGACAGATGAGAGCAGATCACCGCTGGAGCGCGACGTTTCCCCAGATAAAACCGACCAAAATAAACCTGTCCCTTTTTGGCAGGTAGCGTTGCCTCGACGAGCATGTCGGATTCCCGGACCGGGCGGCCTGCGGTTTAAGTTTGTCGCGAGTTCCGCACGAGCCGGAGGCCACTTAATGTGGCCTCCGTGCGAGCCAGGACTGTAGAGCAGCAAACTTAACCCCTGTGCCGCCCGGGCCGGGAATCCACCCCCGCGCACAGGAGGGGATTCCTTTTGTGTAGGCTTTGCGGAAATATGCTCATTTTGGGATACGCCCGGCGGCGTGGTCTGTTGACGGCACAGCTAACGCCACGTATCCTATCGAACTGCGTGTTTCGTAGGGGGATGCTGACCCCTCGATTCAAGCCGTTGCACTTACAGAAAGCTGGAATCATTCGAGAAGGAGTACGCTTTGCCTACTATTAACCAGCTGGTTCGCCAGGGCCGTCGTTCCGTGCCCAAGAAGTCCAAGAACGCTGCTCTGCAGCACAACTCCCAGAAGCGCGGCGTGTGCACCCGCGTCTTCACCACGAGCCCCAAGAAGCCGAACTCGGCTCTTCGTAAGGTTGCCCGTGTTCGCCTCGTCAACGGCATCGAAGTTACTGCTTACATCCCGGGCGAAGGCCACAACCTGCAGGAGCACTCCATCGTGCTCGTCCGCGGTGGTCGTGTCCGTGACCTCCCTGGTGTCCGTTATCACGTCATCCGTGGCGCCTACGACGCTGCTCCGGTACAGAACCGTATGCAGGCCCGTTCCAAGTACGGTGCTAAGCGCCCCAAGGCCAAATAAGCCAGATAACGTTTTGATACTTTCGCCGTGTGCCGCCTAAGCGCCGCACGGTAGACACTTAAGGAGATTTCACATGCCGCGTCGTGCAGCAGCTAATCGTCGTGAGGTTCAGCCTGACGCCGTTTACAACAACCGCCTGGTGACTCAGCTCATCAACAAGGTCCTTCTTGACGGCAAGAAGGCCACCGCTGAGCGCATCGTTTACACCGCTTTCGAGATCGTTGCCGAGAAGTCGGAGGGTGGCGACGCTCTCGCTACCTTCAAGAAGGCTATGGACAACGTCAAGCCCACGCTCGAGGTTAAGCCCAAGCGTGTCGGTGGCGCTACCTATCAGGTCCCGATGGAGGTCAACTCCCGTCGTTCCACCGCTCTGGGTATCCGCTGGATCGTCAACTTCTCCCGCGCTCGCAAGGAGAAGACCATGGCCGAGCGTCTCGCCAACGAGATCCTCGACGCTTCCAACGGCCTGGGCGCTTCCGTCAAGAAGCGTGAGGACGTCTTCAAGATGGCCGAGGCCAACCGCGCGTTCTCTCACTATCGTTGGTAAGTTAAGGTAAGGAACTAACATGGCTAAGCCTAAGTACAAGCTTTCCGATACCCGTAACATCGGCATCATGGCCCACATCGATGCCGGTAAGACCACCACGACCGAGCGTATTCTTTACTACACCGGTAAGACCCACAAGATCGGTGAGGTCCATGAGGGCGCTGCCACCATGGACTGGATGGTTCAGGAGCAGGAGCGCGGCGTAACCATTACCTCCGCTGCTACCACGTGCTTCTGGAACAAGGACGGTAAGGACTACCGCATCCAGATCATCGACACCCCGGGCCACGTTGACTTCACCGCCGAGGTCGAGCGCTGCCTGCGCGTCCTCGATGGCGCTGTCGCCGTCTTCGACGCCGTTGCCGGCGTTCAGCCCCAGTCTGAGACCGTTTGGCGTCAGGCTTCCACCTTCAACGTCCCCCGCATCGCCTTCATCAACAAGTATGACCGCGTGGGCGCTGACTTCTTCAACGCTATCGAGACCATGAAGGATCGTCTCGACGCTAACGCCGTGGCCGCTCAGGTCCCGATGGGCGCCGAGGACAACTTCTGGGGCGTCATCGACCTGGTCACCATGACTGCATGGGACTTCAAGGCCGACGAGAAGGGTATGACCTACCCTGAGCCGATGGACGAGATCCCGGCTGAGTTTGCCGACATCGCTGCCACCAAGCGCGAGGAGCTCCTCGACGCTGCTGCCAGCTTTGACGACGAGCTCATGGAGAAGATCCTCATGGAGGAGGACTTCACCGTCGAGGAGCTCAAGGCTGCTCTGCGTAAGGGCGTTCTGGCCAACGAGCTCAACCTCGTCTTCGTGGGCTCCGCCTACAAGAACAAGGGCGTTCAGGAGCTGCTCGACGCTGTCGTCGACTACCTGCCCAGCCCGCTCGACGTTGAGGCCGTCACCGGTACCGATCCGGACACCGGCGAGGAGATCCAGCGTCATCCTTCCTTCGACGAGCCCTTCTCCGGCCTGGTCTTCAAGATCATGACCGACCCGTTCGTCGGTAAGCTCACCTATGTCCGCGTTTACTCCGGCCGCGCCGAGTCCGGCTCCTACGTGGTCAACGCTTCCAACGGTCAGCGCGAGCGCCTCGGCCGCATCCTCGAGATGAACGCCGCCGAGCGTATCGACCGTGACGACGCTGCCGCCGGCGACATCGTCGCTTGCGTCGGCTTCAAGAACTCCACCACCGGTGACACCCTGTGTGCCGAGGGCAAGGAGATCGTCCTCGAGAAGATCGAGTTCGCTAAGCCCGTTATCGACGTTGCCATCGAGCCCAAGACCAAGGCCGAGCAGGACAAGATGTCCCTGGCTCTGACCAAGCTCGCCGAGGAGGACCCGACCTTTACGGTGTCCACCAACCACGAGACCGGCCAGACCATCATCGCCGGCATGGGCGAGCTGCACCTCGAGATCATCGTCGACCGTCTGCTCCGCGAGTTCAAGGTTGACGCTAACGTTGGTAAGCCCCAGGTTGCCTACCGCGAGACCGCTGGTCACGACGTCGAGAAGGCTGAGGGCAAGTTCGTCCGTCAGTCCGGTGGTCGCGGTCAGTATGGCCACGCCGTCATCAAGCTCGAGAAGATGGAGGAGGGCTTCGGCTACGAGTTCGTCAACGCTATCGTCGGCGGCGTCGTGCCTAAGGAGTACATCCCGTCCATCGACAAGGGCATCCAGGAGGCCCTGAACACCGGTGTTATCGCCGGCTTCCCGGTCCTCGACGTTAAGGTCACCCTGTTCGACGGTTCTTACCACGAGGTCGACTCCTCCGAGGCCGCCTTCAAGATCGCCGGTTCCATGGCTATCAAGGACGCCCTCAAGAAGTCCGATCCGCAGCTGCTCGAGCCGATCATGGCTGTCGAGGTCGAGACCCCCGAGCAGTACATGGGCGACGTTATGGGCAACCTCTCCGGTCGCCGCGGCAAGATCGAGGGCATGGAGGATCGCAAGAACAGCAAGCTCATCCGTGCCAAGGTGCCGCTGGGCGAGATGTTCGGTTACGCTACCGACCTTCGCTCCCAGACCCAGGGCCGTGCATCCTACACGATGCAGTTCGACTCTTATGAGCCCGCGCCCAAGTCCATCGTGGACGAGGTCATGAGCAAGAACGCCTAAGTTCGAGCTCCCTGTTACGTAATCCGCGAGAGCATCTCTCGCACTCTTTGGAGGTTTAAGTTGGCTACCCAGAAGATCCGCATTCGCCTCAAGGGCTATGATCACGAGGTCGTCGATCAGTCCGCGAAGCTCATCGTCGAGACCGCTCAGAAGACCGGCGCTCGCGTTTCCGGTCCTGTCCCCCTGCCCACCGAGCGCAACCTGTACACGGTTATCCGCTCGCCGCACGTGAACAAGGACTCCCGTGAGCAGTTCGAGATGCGCACCCACAAGCGCCTCATCGACATCCTCGACCCCACCTCGGGCACCGTTGATTCGCTCATGCGTCTCGACCTCCCCGCTGGCGTCGACATCGACATCAAGCTCTAAGCGATATCGCTCATAGCTTAAAGGGCCCCGCTGCCGTTACGGTAGCGGGGCCCTTTTGTTTTGAGTTTAGATTTTGGGATAGCGAATTCGTCTGCCGAGCCGACGGCTGCGGCGCCCTATTCGCTCAGGGGGCGCAAGGATGCTTCTTCGAAGTGGAAGACGCACAAGCCGCTCTCGGTCTCAATGCATGCGCGGCCGCAATCGTCGACCGTTCTAAATATGCCTCGTGCCAGCTCGTCTCCAGCGGGGGAGCGGGCGATAACGTGCTTCCCGATCCAATTGAGGTGAGCGATATATTCGTCGTGGACGGGCGCGAGCGGACCGGCGTCTTCTTCCTTGGCGTTGAGGCGCTCTGCCCAGGTATCTACAGCGTCTATAACTGCGTGATAGACCTCATCGAGGAGCATGTCAACGGCGGGAACGCTCTCGTTGAGGTCCGAGAGGCTAATTGCCGCCAGGCCGCCATCGGGCACCTCTTGGGGCGTGTAGTTTACGTTGGCACCAATGCCGCAGACGGCGAAAGGTTTGCCTTCGTTATCGCGTGCGGCCTCGACCAGAATGCCGCCGAGCTTGCGTCCTCGCGCGACCAGGTCGTTGGGCCATTTAAGGCGAATCTCGTTTGCAAGACCCTGCTTTTCGAGTGCTTCGAGCACCGCTAGGCCGCTGACGGCGGCAAGACCAGAGTACTTTGCGGGATTAACGCATGGACGCAGGACAATCGAAAGCAATAGGTTGCCGGCGGTTGAATCCCACTTGTGGCCGCGCCGGCCGCGTCCTGCCGTTTGCGCGCGGGCGGCAAGTCCTGTGCCGTGCGGCGCACCCTGTTTTCCTGCCTCGAGCAGGTCATCGTTGGTCGATCCGGTTACGTCGACAATCGTTAATTGGGCATCCATAGCGGCTGCTACCTCCTTATTGAATAAGTGAATGACGCAATGGTGTCGAGAGATAGACACAATGTGAAGCCTTTGTTGCATTTGGACAATTTAATGTTAACACGTCAACAAAGACTGAAATGCGTTATCCTCTCTTGGTCGATGTAAACACGTCAACAACTCAAAGGAGGTTAGTGATGGGTTTCACGATTCTTGGAACAGGTTCGGCACTTCCTGAGCGCAGTGTTTCCAATGACGAGCTGTCTGAGTTCCTCGATACCTCGGATGAGTGGATTTTAACTCGCACAGGTATCAAGAGCCGCCACGTCTGCACCACCGAGTCACTTGACGACCTTGCCGTAGCGGCGAGCGAGCGGGCACTCCAGGTGTCCGGAATCGACGCGAGCCAGCTGGATCTGATCGTCTGCTCGACGACGACGGGTGACCACCTTGTTCCCGCTGAGGCGTGTGCCGTTGCTGAGCGACTAGGCGCGACGTGCCCTGCCTTCGATGTCTCGGCGGCTTGTGCCGGCTTCGTATTTGCGCTCGATGTCGCCGAGGGCTATATCGCCCGCGGTCGCGCCGAGCGCGTGCTTGTCGTTGCTGCCGAGCAGATGACGCGCGCGCTCGACTGGACCGACCGTGCCACCTGCGTGCTTTTTGGCGATGGGGCAGGCGCCGCAGTGATTGAAGCTGGGGGAGACAACCCCCTTGCCGTTGAGCTTTCGACGGCGCCCGACGTCGAGACGTTGCGCGTTCCCGGTCTGGTCGGTACCTCGCCGTTTAAGGCTTCCGCAGATAGCGCGAGCGTGCTGTCCATGAATGGCCGCCGCGTGTTCAAGTTCGGCGTCAACGCCATCTGCGACACGGTCCATAAGCTTGCGATCGATGCGGGCATTTTGGTCGAAGACATCGATCATTTTGTATTCCATCAGGCTAACGAACGAATCCTGAGCCAGGCGGTCAAGCGCCTGGGCGTGCCGGACGAGCGCGTGGTTCGCACGTTGCGCGAGACCGGCAACATTTCGAGCGCATGCATTCCGCTTGCCCTCGACCGGCTGGCAAACGCCGGTGCACTTCACACAGGCGACACCATCGCCTTGGTTGGATTTGGCGCCGGTCTGGATATAGGTGGCTATCTGCTTCGTTGGAAGTAGTCGCACATAGGAAATAAAAACGCCCTAGGGCACAACCAAAGGAGAACTACCATGGCAGATCAGAAGACCTTCGAGCGCGTTTGCGACGTTATCCGCGAGACCGCCGGTCTTGACGATGTCGAGATGAAGCCCGAGTCCACGCTCGAGGAGATTGGTCTCGACAGCCTGGGCACCGTCGAGATCCTCGTTGCCGTCGAGGACGAGTTTGGCATCCAGCTCGATACCGAGGAGAACCCCAAGACGGTCGGCGAGTTCGCCGATACGGTCGAGGCGGCATTGGAGAAGTAGAGATGCTCAAGACTCCTCTCTGCGATCTGCTCGGCATCGAAAAGCCCGTGTTCCAGGGCGGTATGGCCTGGATTGCCGATGCCTCGCTGGCGTCCGCAGTGTCCGAGGCGGGTGGCTTAGGCATCATCGCGGCCATGAACGCCGACGCCAACTGGCTTCGCGACCAGATTCATGAGCTGCGCGCCAAGACGGATAAGCCCTTTGGCGTGAACGTCATGCTCATGAGCCCGTTTGCCGACGAGGTTGCACAGGTCGTGATTGACGAGCGAGTGCCGGTCGTCGTGACGGGCGCCGGCAATCCCGCCAAGTACATGAAGGCGTGGAACGAGGCGGGCATCAAGGTCATCCCGGTCGTTGCCTCGGTGGCGCTGGCGCGCCTCGTGGCACGTCGTGGAGCCACGGCGGTTGTTGCCGAGGGTACCGAATCGGGTGGCCACATTGGCGAGACCTCGACGATGGCACTGGTGCCGCAGGTCGTCGATGCGGTTGACATTCCCGTCGTGGCCGCCGGCGGTATTGCCGACGGCCGCGGCGTGGCGGCCGCCTTTATGCTGGGCGCCGAAGGCGTGCAAGTGGGTACGCGCTTTCTGGTCGCAGACGAGTGCACCGTCTCGGAGCAGTACAAAGAGATGGTCCTGAAGGCCAACGACACTTCGACGCGTGCGACCGGTCGGTCGACGGGACATCCAGTGCGCGCCCTCAAGAGCCCCTTCACCAACGCCTATGCCAAGAGCGAGGGTTCCGGCGCGAGTGCCGAGGAGCTCGGTGCTATGGGAACCGGTGCGCTGCGTAAGGCCGCCAAGGACGGCAACTACGAAGAGGGTTCGTTTTTGTGTGGACAGATTGCCGGCATGGTCAACGAGCGCAAGAGCGCACGCGAAATCGTTGACGACCTGGTCGATGGCGCCGAGCACGTCCTGAAGGGTGCGTGCGCATGGGTGGCGTAGCGTTTTTGTTTGCCGGCCAGGGTGCCCAGCACCCCGCGATGGGCGTCGATCTGATCGAGACATCGCCGGCGGCCGCCGAGGTGTTCGCCATTGCCGATGAGGTGCGCCCGGGGACGAGCGAGCAGTGCCGGAGCGCCTCCAAGGAGGAGCTCTCGCAGACCGAGAATACGCAGCCTTGCGTGTTCGTTCATGACCTGGCAGCGGCTGCCGCACTGCGCGAGCGCGGCGTGGCGCCTGCCGCCTGTGCGGGATTCTCGCTGGGCGAGGTCGCCGCACTCAGCTTTGCGGGGGCATTCGATACGCGAGCGGGTTTTGAGCTCGTGTGTGAGCGCGCGGCATTGATGGCCACGGCGGCCGAGCGTCACCCTGGCGGCATGCGCGCCGTCATCAAACTTGATGCTGCGCAAGTCGAGAACCTGGCTGCGCAGGCCGGCGAGGACTGCTGGCCGGTCAACTACAACAGTCCCCAGCAGACGGTTGTGGCCGGAGCGCCCGATGCGCTGCAGACCCTCGACGCCCTAGTAAAACGAGGCTGGCGGCCGCGCCATGAAGGTCGCGGTGTCGGGTGCATTTCATAGCCCCTATATGGCCGAGGCGACCTGTGGCCTTGCCGCATATATTGAGGCCGGTCACGCGCCGTCCCCGTTGCTCATTCCTGTTTTGGCAAATATGACAGCGGCGCCCTATCCGGCGGACCCCCAGACGGCATCGGATGTCTTGGCCAATCAGGTGAGCAATGCCGTGCGCTGGGTCGATACGCTGCATGCTCTGCAGGATCAAGGCATCGACACATTTATTGAGGTCGGCCCCGGCAAAACGCTGTCCGGCCTGATCAAGCGTACGTTGAGCGACGTTCGTGTGTATTCGTGCGAGACGGCCGAGCAGGTCGCAGCTATTGCCGACGAGCTCGCATAGTCCACAGGGCTGTAACCCGAAAGGAATGACATGGGCAACTTGAACAACAGCGCGCTCGAGCGCAACGACTCACGTCGCGTGGCACTGGTCACGGGCGGCTCGCGGGGTATCGGCCGCGCCTGCGCTGTCGGTCTGGCGGAGGACGGCTTTGATATTGCCGTCGTCTATGCCGGCAGCGTCGATGCGGCGTGCGAGACGTGCGAAGCCTGCGAGGCGGCTGGCGCCGCGGCACGCGCATATCAATGCGACGTGGCCGACCCCGTTACCGTCAACGCGTGCGTGGAAGCGGTCCTCAACGACTTTGGCCCCATTTGGGCGCTCGTCAACAACGCTGGCATCACCCGCGATGGCCTGCTCATGCGCATGGGCGATGACGCCTTCGATCGCGTGCTCGATGTCAATCTTAAAGGAACGTTTAACACGACGCGCGCACTCACCAAGACCTTTATGCGCCAGCGTCGGCGGTTGCGTCGTCAACATGAGCTCGGTTGTGGGCCTGATGGGCAATGCCGGGTCAGGCCAACCTACGCTGCCTCCAAGGCGGGCGTGATCGGCCTGACCAAGGCGGTGGCGCGCGTAGCTTGCGCCCCGCGGCGTACGAGTGAACGCGGTCGCACCCGGGTTTGTCGAGACCGATATGACGGCAAAGCTATCGGATAAGGTGCGTGCGGCGTGCGAGGTAGCAGATTCCCCTGAGGCGCATGGCGCGCCCCGAGGAAGTGGCCGGCGTGGTGCGCTTTTTGGCGAGTGATGCGGCTGCCTACATTACGGGCGAGGTCGTGCGCGTCGACGGCGGAATGGCGATGTAGAAACCAGGGCCGAACAACGGCTTGAATGAGGAGACCATGATGGAACAGAGAGTTGCAATCACCGGCATCGGTGCCGTGTCGCCGCTCGGCAACACCGCGCTTGCCACCTGGGCGGCCATGTGCGCCGGCACGTGCGGCATCGGCCCGATCACGCACTTCGATACCGATGCGTTTGCCGTCAAGGTGGCAGCCGAGGTCAAGGGCTTTGACGGCAACGAGTACTGTGGCAAGCGTGACGCCAAGCATCTCGACCCCTGCGTTCAGTTTGCGATGGCGGCTTCGGACGAAGCCATGCACGATGCGGGCTTTGATGTCGAAGGCGCCATCGATCGCGAGCGCCTGGGCGTCTACGTGGGCTCGGGCGTGGGCGGCATGACGACGCTCGTCGACAACGTCCATACGATTGCCGAACGTGGGCCCCGCCGCGCATCGCCCTATATGATCGCGATGATGATCCCCAACATGGCATCGGGCAATATCGCAATCCGCCACAAGGCAAAGGGCCCGACCCTGCCCGTGGTGACCGCGTGCGCAACCTCGGCCCATGCGGTGGGCGAGGCGTTCCGCGCCATCAAGCACGGCTATGCCGACGCGATCCTCGCCGGCGGCGCCGAGGCCGCAATCATCCCCGATGCCGTTGCGGGCTTTACATCCTGCCGTGCTCTCACCACTAATCCTGACCCGTCGACGGCTTGCCGCCCGTTCGATGCAGACCGCGACGGCTTTGTGATGGGCGAGGGCGCCTGCGTGCTGGTTCTCGAGGGCATGGAGCATGCGCAGGCGCGCGGTGCGCACATTTATGCCGAGGTCGTGGGCTACGGCAACACCGATGATGCCTATCACATCACGAGCCCCGATCCCGAGGCTGCCGGCATTGCCCGTGCGATATCGCTGGCGGTGGTCGAGGGCGACGTTAAGCCTTCCGAGGGCCTTTACATCAACGCTCACGGCACCTCGACCAAGCTCAACGATTCGTCCGAGACGGCGGGCATAAAGCGTGCGCTCGGCGAGGACGCGGCACGCGCCGCACACGTCTCGTCGACCAAGTCGATGACCGGCCACATGATCGGTGCCACGGGTGCCATCGAGGTCATGGCCTGTGCCATGGCGCTCGAGCAGGGCGTGGTGCCTCCGACCATTAACTACCACACGCCCGATCCCGCCTGCGATCTTGACTACACGCCCAATCGCGCGGTTCGCGCCGACCTTACCTGGGCGCTTTCGACCAACCTAGGCTTTGGCGGGCACAACGCCGCCATCGCGCTGCGTAGATATACGAGGAGCTAGAGCATGGATTCCAAAAGACTTGCCGAGATAGCCGATGTGATGGAGGACCGCGGCCTCACGCGCGTGCGCGTTGAGGAGCCCGATGGCACCGCGGTCGAACTCGAGCGCGCGAGCGCCGCACAGCCGGTTGCCGTGCCCATGCCCATGCCGAGCGCTATGGCCGCTCCAGTTGCAGCTCCCACAGTCGCGCCTGCCGCACCGGAGCCCGCCGCGCAGACACCTGCCGCCGCACCGGAGCCCAAGGGCACCGAGGTGACCGCTCCCATGGTCGGCGTTTTCATGCTGCCCCGGCGCCGGGCGACGAACCGTTTGTGCACGTGGGCTCCAAGGTCAGGCTGGCGAGACCCTTTGCATCAGTCGAGGCCATGAAGGTTCTCAACGAGGTGACGGCAGAGGCGGATGGCGAGGTGCTCGAGATCTGCGTGGCCGACGGCGACCTCGTGGAGTTCGGCAGCTGCCTCATGAGGATCGGATAGGTGATATCCATGAACAAAGAAGAGCTCAAGAAGCTGTTACCGCATCGCGAGCCGATGCTTTTGCTCGACGAGGCCGAGCTGGTGGGCGACGAGGCCCACGGCAAGATCACGATCACGGGCGACGAGTACTTTTTGCAGGGGCATTTTCCGGGAAACCCGGTCGTCCCCGGCGTGATTCAGTGCGAGATGCTCGCCCAGAACTGCTGCGTGCTGCTGATGGGCGATGAGGAGGCGCGCGGCGCGACGCCGTTCTATACGAGCCTCGATAAGGTGCGCTTTAAGCGTCCGGTGCGCCCGGGCGACACGGTTGATCTGGTGTGCACCATCACGCGTGCGCGCGGGCCGTTCCGCTTTGCGACGGGTACTGCGAGCGTCAACGGTGAGGTTTGCTGCCGCGCCGATATGTCCTTTGCACTCATGCACGAAAGTTAAGGAAGGCTTCATGTTCGACAAAGTGCTCATTGCCAACCGTGGCGAAGTCGCGGTCCGTGTTATCCGCGCGTGCCGCGATATGGGCATCAAGACCGTCGCCGTCTATTCCACGGCCGATGCGGACGCGCTGCACGTGCAGCTTGCCGACGAGGCGTATTGCATCGGTGGCCCGCGTCTTGCCGAGAGCTACCTCAACGACGATGCCGTGCTCACCTGTGCCGTAAAGTCGGGAGCTAAGGCAATTCATCCCGGCTATGGCTTTTTCTCCGAGAAGGCGAGCTTCGTGCGCGACTGCGACAAGTATGGCTTGGCGTTTGTCGGTCCTTCGGCCAAGGTGATCGACAGCATGGGCGACAAGGACGCCGCACGTCGAACGGCTGCCGCGGCGGGCGTGCCCATCGTGCCGGGCTGCGATTTGCTCAAAAGTCCCGAGGAGGCAACGGCCGAGGCTGAGCGCATTGGCTGCCCCGTGCTTATTAAGGCGCGTGCGGGCGGCGGCGGTCGCGGTATTCGTAAGGTCGAGCGCGTGGAAGATGCGACAAAGGCCTTTATTGAAGCACGTGCCGAGGGTGAGGCCGTTTTTGGCGACGGCGAGTGCTACATGGAGAAGTTCGTCGCGCCGGCGCACCACGTCGAAGTGCAGATTATGGCCGATAAGCAGGGCCATGTGTTTTCGCTCGGCGAGCGCGAGTGCTCGGTGCAGCGCCGCAACCAAAAGCTGATCGAGGAGAGCCCCGCACCGTGCCTCGACGGACACGACGATATTCGCGCGCGCATGCACAAGGCCGCGCGCGACCTGGCCCGTGCCGTCGGCTACGAAGGGGCCGGTACCATCGAGTTCCTGTATTCGGACGACGGCAATTTCTACTTTATGGAAATGAACACGCGCTTGCAGGTGGAGCATCCGGTTACGGAGTTTGTGACCGATACCGACTTGGTCAAGTGGCAGCTGCGCGTGGCAGCCGGCCAGCCTCTGCCCTTTGAGCAGGAGGACATGCCGGTCCGCAACCACGCCATGGAGTGCCGCATCAATGCCGAAACGCCGGACTTTCTGCCGTCATGCGGAACGGTCACCGCGTTGCGTGTGCCGGGTGGTCCGCGCGTGCGCTGGGATTCCGCCATGTTTGCCGGTGCGAACGTTCCGCCGTACTACGACTCTATGCTCGGCAAGCTCATCGTGTGTGCGCCCACGCGTGACGGCGCCATTCGCAAGATGCGCTCGGCCCTGGGCGAGCTCGTGATTGAGGGCGTGAGCGAAAACAGCGAGCTTCAGCTCGACGTGCTGGCAAACGACGAGTTCTTGTCGGGCATGTATCACACCGATCTGATGGGGCATCTCTATGCTGATGAATAGAAAAGCGAAGACGGTCAACGTCCTCGAGGGGCCGATGACCGAGTCGTGCGCCGAGTTTCCCGCGCGCCACGTGTTTATCAAGTGCCCGGAGTGCCGCCGTGTGATCGATGAGGCACGCCTGCACGACAACCTCGAGGTCTGCCCTCGTTGTGGCAAACACTTTCGCGTGAGCGGCCGCGCGCGCCTGGGCATGACAGTCGACGAGGGCACGTTTGAGGAATGGGATGCCAATCTGGCGTCGGAGGACTTCCTCTCGTTTCCCGGCTATGCCGACAAGCTCAAGAGCGTGAGCGAGCGTTCGGGCGAGTGCGATGCCGTTGTGTGCGGCAGGGGCAAAATCTGCGGTTGCGATGCGGCGCTCTTCTTTATGGACGCCAACTTTATGATGGGCTCGATGGGTTCCGTGGTGGGCGAGAAGATCTGTCGCACATTTGAGCATGCGATCGAGCTGGGATTACCAGTTGTCGGCTTTACCGTTTCGGGCGGCGCGCGCATGCAAGAGGGCGTGACATCGCTTATGCAGATGGCCAAGATTTCTGCGGCGGTTAGGCGCCACAGCGAGGCGGGCGGCCTGTATATCACGGTGCTCACCGACCCCACGACTGGCGGCGTAACCGCGAGCTTTGCCATGGAGGGCGACATTATCCTGGCCGAGCCCGATGCCCT
>ENA-OQKL01000304-OQKL01000304.1-human-gut-metagenome-genome-assembly--contig:-NODE-304-length-16688-cov-2.933337_pt1 | contig 16688 bp, 17 predicted proteins | sample MGYA00242779_ERZ504800 | MGnify/ENA primary metagenome ERZ504800 (study PRJEB26092, sample SAMD00036410) | human gut metagenome | host: Homo sapiens | study: EMG produced TPA metagenomics assembly of... | reverse complement strand
TCACGGTCTCGGCCCGGAAAGCAGCGTGAACAAGGGTGCGCGTGCCGTGTTGGAATATAAGTTCAGCGAAGAGCTCACGCAGCGAAGTCGCTTTCCTGCAAAGTGACGTTGTACGACGCGAACGGCAATGACTTGACCCAACGGAGCTCATTTGAAGCTGAGCGACGACACGGTGGAGGTCTCCATTCCGGTGACGAGCCGACAGACGGTCAAGTTGGAAGCGGACGTGCGCAATATTCCGGACAGCTTTGCCTCGAACCGCATCACGATCGACCCGGCAGAAATTGAAATTGCCGGCGACGGTGAAACGGTCTCAAAGTACACGACCCTGACGCTCTCCACGCCAATCAACTTCCTGGACGTTACGCCGGAAAACAACACGTTCACGGTGGCTATCCCGGTGCCGAGCGGTGTGACAAATGTGACGCGAGTGGAAAACGCGACCGTTACATTCAACCTGAACGGTTACAAGGAAACGTCTGTGCTGACGAGCAACATCAGCGTCACCAACGTGCCGGAGGGTATGGAAGCAGAGCTTTCTACAAAGACGCTCACGCTGAAGATCATCGGCACGGCGGCGCAGATCTCGAAGCTGACGGGAGATTCCGTTTTCTGTACGGTGGATCTTTCCACGGTGACAGACCCGAGCGGCAGCATGGAAGCGCCGGTGACGGTGACGATTAACAATGCGGATTCCTGCTGGGCGACCGGCAGCTACACGGCGCATGTGACGCTTTCGCCGAAAACCGAATCTTCCACCAGCAATGCTTCGGAATAAATAAGCAAAATGAAAACCCGCCGAGCTGAAAAGTTTCGGCGGGTTTGTGGTTTTATGGGGAGAGTACATTCAGCGTAGCGCGATCATGTCACCGGTGACGTGCGAAAGCCAGTCTTTTACGGCGAACGGTACGCCGGTGGCTTTTAAAATAACGATCACCAAAATGATGGCGATGAGAATAAGCAGCACCTTAAGCGCAAATTGCGGGTTGCCGTGTTGGTGCTCGTCTTCGTGTTCCGGCACATGGTGTTCTTTAGCGGTCTGCTTGGCGGTTTCGGGTTTCCGTGTTTTTTCTTCCATAACGGCACCTCTTTTCTGCAAAGATACAGAATCTTTCATTTCCATTTTACCACATGCCTTTCCTGTTTTCTATAATTTATCGACTTTTTTCTTCGGGAAAAATCAACAAAAATTCGGGAAATAATTTTGCGCTGAGCGCGTATAAAACAAGACACTTTGGTGTCTTGTTCAGAAAACCCATACAGCCGGGCTTCCTACGGCTTGAACATCCGCCGGAAATTCAAGTCTACCTGTCCTGACGATTACGAACGCAAAAGTGTTTCGCCGTTTGCGGACGACGACTCAAGGCACTGTCTTGAGAATCCGTAAACTTTCTTGAAGAAAGTTTAATCAAAGACTTTGTTCGTCGCTTTGCCGACAGATGGAGAATGTGTTTTCTTTTTCTACAAACAGTTTCGCAGATAATTGTGAAATTCTGTTGAATAACCGGCAAAAAAATGCTAAAATATTCTTTTAGAAATGAAACGAATTTACATAGGACACGGTTGCCGCGCAGTAGTTGGGGTTGCGCGGAAAATCGGGCTTTTGATTTAAAGGGTGAAGCAAAATGATCTTGCGAAAATGGGAGGTGCGTCCTCTCGATAAGGAACGCGCGGCGGCGTTTGCACAGACGTATGGCGTGCCGTTCTTCCTCGCGATGCTGATGAATATTCGCGGCCTTGACGATGCCGCGCATCTGCGGGAATTTCTTGGCGAGGGCGAGCCGCTCTCCGACCCGTTTCTTTTAAAAGATATGGACAAAGCCGCGGCGCGTATTACCCGCGCGGTGGACAACATGGAAAAAATCGCGGTTTACGGGGATTACGATGCCGACGGCGTGACTTCGACCGCCATGCTGTATTCGTACCTTGAAACGCGTGGTGCGGACGTAATCTTCTACATACCGCAGCGCGAGGGCGAAGGCTACGGCATGAACATCGGCGCCGTGGAATACTTAAAAGAGCAAGGTGTGTCGCTCATTGTCACGGTCGACAACGGCATTTCCTCCGTGCAGGAGGTAGCGCGCGCGAACGAGCTTGGCATTGATGTGGTCGTCACCGATCATCACCGCCCGCAGGAGATATTGCCCGATGCTGTGGCGGTCGTGGACGCATACCGACCGGATGACACAAGCCCCTATAAGCATTTTTCCGGTGTAGGCATCGCGTTTAAATTGCTTATGGCGCTGGAGGACGGAGCGGGCGACGTGGAAGATCTGTTAGAAGCATACAGCGATCTCGCGGCCATCGGCACCATCGGCGATATTGTGCCGTTGACGGGCGAAAACCGTACGCTGATCCGCGCGGGTCTTGAGCGTCTTTCACAGAGCGACCGCCCGGGCGTGCAGGCACTTTTGGAAAACGCAGGCGTTGCAGGGAAGGCACTGACGAGCACGAATGTGGCGTTTACGCTTGTGCCGCGCATCAACGCGACGGGCCGTATGGGCGCGCCGGAACGCGCCGTGCGCTTGCTCATCAGCGGCTATGAAGAGGAAGCCGAGGTACTGAGTGAGGAAATTTGCGCCGATAACGAGGAACGCCGCCGTGTGGAAGCAGAGATTGCCGAAGCGGCGTTTGCGGATATCGAAGCGAAAGGATACATGAAAGACCGCGTGGTCGTGGTGGACGGTGAAAACTGGCACCATGGTGTTATCGGCATTGTGGCGTCCCGTGTGACGGAGCGCTGCGGCAAGCCGTGCATGATCATTTCGCGCGGCGAAACAGAGGCGAAGGGCAGCGGCAGAAGCATTGAGGGTTTCTCGCTGTTTGAAGCCATCTGCGCGTGCGGCGACTTGCTCATCAAATTCGGCGGACATCCCATGGCGGCGGGTATCACGTTGAAGCCCGAAAACATCGAAGCGTTCCGCAAGCGCATCAATCAGTATGCGGCGGAGCACTTCCCGCAGATGCCCACGCAGACGGTCACACTGGACTGCAAGCTGAACCCGGCGGCACTTTCGGTTTCCATGGCGCAAAGCCTGACGCAGTTGGAGCCGTTTGGAAACGGCAACCCGCAGCCGGTGTTCGGTTTGTTCAACATGGAGCTTTCCAATGTCACACCGGTCGGCGGCGGGGGTCATCTGCGCCTGACCTTAGAAAAGAACGGCGCGGTCATCACGGCGATGCGTTTTAATACAAAGCCCGAGGAGCTGCCGTACCACATCGGCGATAAGATCGACCTTGCGGTGCAGCTGGAGGCGCGCGAATTTCGCGGCCAGCCGTCGCTGACTGTCATCGTGCGCGATATGAAGTTTGCAGCGTTCAATACGGAAAAGAATATAGCGTCACTTGCGAGCTTTGAAAAGTGGCAGCGCGGCGAGGTGCTTTCCGCGGAGGATAAAAACAGATTATACCCCGACCGCGCGTGCTTAGCGGCCATTTACCGCGCACTGCGCACGGTAAACGGTAAAGAGACGGACCAGGTTCGGTTTGTTTCGCAGTTTGGAAAAGATATGACACTGGGACTCTTTAAAACGGCGCTTCTTGTATTTGAGGAGCGCGGCTTGGTACACAGCGAAATTGCAGACGATACATTTACGGCAACGCTCATCGAAACGAGCGGCAAAACAGATATTACACGTTCCCCGGTGCTTTTGGCACTGCAATAAGGGAACGGAAGGAGTGAAAAACGATGGAAGAAGCAGCAAAAACGTATGCGGACCTTGTGTCACTGATCGAAAAAAGCGAAAAAGAATATGACCTCGCGTTGATCGAAAAAGCGTATCAGTTCGCGGAGGCAGCGCATCAGGGACAGGTGCGGCGCTCCGGCGAGCCGTACATCATCCACCCCATTGCGGTGGCGTATAAGCTTGTGGAATTCGGCATGGATACCCCGTCCGTCGTGGCAGGTCTGCTGCATGACGTCATTGAGGACACGCCGGTTACGTATGACGACATTGTGAAAGCGTTCGGTAAGGAGATTGCAAACCTGACGGACGGCGTGACAAAGCTCGGCAAGATCCCGTTCTCCTCCCGTGAAGAGCAGCAGGCGGAAAACCTGCGCAAAATGCTCATTGCGATGAGCGAGGATATCCGCGTGATCATTATTAAATTTGCGGACCGCATGCACAATTTAGCGACGCTCGAATACGTAGCGCCGCAGAAGCAGCGCGACAAGGCGCTGGAATGTCTTGAGGTGTACGCTCCCATTGCGCACCGTCTCGGCATGCGTAAGGTTAAGGAATACATGGAGGACGTTTCTTTAAAGTACCTTGACCCTGTTGCGTATAAGGAGATTGAAGATAACCTTGAGGCGCGCAGCACAAAGCGCAAGCAGTTTATTGAGACAACGAAAGAAATGATCCGCAGTCGTGTGGAGCCGCTTATCCCGGGCGTATATATTGAAGGGCGCGTAAAAAGCGTCAACGGCATTTATCGCAAGATGTTCATTCAGGGTAAGAGCTTTGACGAAATTTACGACGTGTTCGCCCTGCGCGTAATCGTCGATACCATCAACGATTGCTATAATGTGCTCGGTATCATCCACGATATGTTCACCCCGCTGCCGAACCGCTTTAAGGACTACATTTCCACGCCGAAGCAGAACATGTACCAGTCCTTGCACACGACGGTCATCAGCAAAGAGGGCATCCCGTTCGAGGTGCAGATTCGCACGTGGGAAATGCACCACACGGCAGAATACGGCATCGCGGCGCACTGGAAGTATAAGCTCGGCATGACGAGCGGCAACGAAAAGCCCGACTCGCTGGAGGGCCGCTTGCAGTGGATCCGCAACATGCTCGATAACCAGTCCGAAAGTGAAGATATCACTGACCTTGTGCGCTCCATCAAGACCGATCTTGCGCCGGAAGAGGTGTTCGTCTTCACCCCGAAAGGTGATGTTATCAACCTGCCGATGGGCTCTACGGTTATCGATTTTGCGTATGCCATTCATTCCGCCGTCGGCAACCGCATGATCGGTGCAAAGGTTGACCAGAAGATCGTGCCGCTCGATTACAAGGTAAAAACGGGCGAGATCATTGAGATTTTGACGACGAAGGAGGTCGGCCGCGGCCCGAACCGCGACTGGCTTTCCATCGTGCGTACAAGCGAAGCACGCAATAAGATCCGCGCGTGGTTCAAGAAAGAAAAGCGCGATGAGAACATCGTAGAGGGCAAGGCGGAGTTGGAGCGCGAATTTAAGCGCAACGGCATCGTGATGAGCGACGAGCTGATGCAGTTCATGCTGGAAAGCGCCGGCCGCCGCCACAGCTGCGTCACGCCCGATGATTTCTATGCGGCCATCGGCTACGGCGGCATACAGCTTTGGAAGCTTCTGCCGCGCGTAAAAGAGGAATACCAAAAGACCCACAAGCCTGCACCCGAACCGCAGCAGGAGATTGCGCAGCAGACCCCGCCGCCGAACCTCAACAAGAAAGCGGCAGGCGGCGTGCTCGTAGAGGGTATGGACAACTGTCTCATCAAGTTCTCCCGCTGCTGCAACCCGCTGCCGGGCGATGAGATTGTCGGCTTCATCACGCGCGGTTTCGGCGTTTCCATCCACAAACGCAGCTGCTCGAACGTGCCGAAGGATTTCTCGCAGGCGCCGGAGCCGGAGCGCTGGGTGCGTGCGCACTGGGCGGGTGAAGTCAAGGAAGAGTTCAAGTCTACGCTGCATATTGTGGCGACCGACCGTTCCGGCCTGCTCGCAGACGTGACCCAGCAGCTTTTCAATATGCACATTTTCATTCACTCGCTCAACTCCCGCGAGGTCAAAAATTCGGAGAATGCCGTCATTTCGGCAACGATTACCATCAACGGCCTTTCGCATCTGCAGACCGTTATCGACCGCTTGCAGAAGATTAAGGGCGTAATCTCTATTGACCGCAGCTAAAGGTAAACAAAGATATGAAATATAAATGTATAACGGGCGGGCCTATTTCGGAAAATTGCTACCTGCTCATCGACGAAAAAACGAATCAGGCGGCGGTCGTTGACCCCGGCTTTTTGAACGACGCTCTGTTAAATGAAATTAAAAAATATACGGTGCAAAGAATTTTGCTGACACACGGCCATTTTGACCACATTTGGGAGGCTGACCGCCTGCACGAGATGCTCGGTGTGCCGGTGTGCGCCTATGAGACGGAAGCGGCGTTTGCAGCGGACGATAAGCAAAACGGCTCGCTTCTCATGATGTACGAGTCCGTCACCTGCAAAGTGCACGAGGCTTTCAAAGACGGTGAAACATTTCAGATCGGCGAAGTGCCGGTCACGGTGCTGCACACGCCCGGCCACACCGCGGGCGGCGTGAGCTACATTACGCCGGACGCCGTGTTTACGGGCGATACGCTGATGGGCTACTCCGTCGGGCGGTGCGACCTGCCAACCGGCAACAGTGCCGAGCTGCGCGAGTCTCTGAAAAAGCTTGCGGCGCTGTCCGGAAATCCCGATATCTGCGGCGGCCACGGCCCCGTGACGACGCTGGAAGACGAAAAGCGCCGAAATCCGTATTTATAAAGGAAAATGTATGGTTTTATATATTATCGATCACCCTTATCATTATGAGGCGGAAAACCTCTGCCGCGTGTTTTACCCGTTTGACAAAGTCACGGTACAGCACGAATTTATGCCGAGCGATGAAAACCGCACGGTGTACACCGCCGAAGAAAACGGCGAATATATCGTGCGCATTGAAGACGCAGACGGCAAAACGGAGCGCAAAGCAAAAGTAGGCGCAGAGACCGAATACGGCATGGTGTCTTTATTATTTGATGCATTTTGCGCCCACACGGGCAAAATGCCGCGCTGGGGCATGCTGACGGGTATTCACCCCATTAAGCTTCTGCGCCAGCTGACCGAACAGCACGGCGAAGCGGAAGCGGCAAGGCTGTTCCGCGAAAAATACTTCGTCTCAAACGAAAAAACGGCACTTGCGGTGCGCACCCTGCGCGCACAAAAGCCCATTACGGATAAAGTGCGTGAAAACGACTACTCTTTGTACATTTCCGTGCCGTTCTGCCCCACGCGCTGCGCGTACTGCTCATTCGTTTCGCAGAGCGTGGAAAAGGCCAAGAAACAGATCCCGGAATATCACCGCCTGCTTTTGGAAGAGCTGAAAGAGACGGCGAAAGTCGCTGATGCTTTGGGCTTAAATCTGCGCGCTGTGTATGTCGGGGGCGGCACACCCACGACGTTCTCCGCAGAGCAGCTTTCCGAGATGATCCGCGTTGTGAAAGATTCGTTCGACATGTCGCAGTGCGAGGAACTTACGGTGGAGGCCGGCCGCCCGGATACCATTGACCGTGCAAAGCTGGATGCGCTGCTTAAAAGCGGCGTTTCGCGTATCAGCATCAACCCGCAAACCTTGCAGGACAACGTACTCGAAAACATCGGCCGCCGCCATACGGCGCAGCAGACTGTGGATGCGTTTCACCTCGCGCGGGAAGCGGGCTTTACGAATATCAATATGGACCTCATTGTCGGCTTGCCGGGTGACACGTATGAGACGTTCTGTGACACAATCGAAAAGGTCATTGCGCTTGACCCTGAGAACGTGACGGTGCACGCGCTCGCATTGAAGCGCTCCTCGTTCATCACGCAGAGCGGCGAGATCAACAAGGCCCACGCCGATGCCGCGCTTGCCGACCGCATGATGGCTTATGCCGAAAAGCGGCTGACAGAGCGGGGGCTTGAGCCGTATTATCTCTATCGCCAAAGCCGCATGGCGGGCAATTTGGAGAATACGGGCTGGGCAAAGCCGGGCACCGAGTGTGCATATAATATTTTCACGATGGATGAGACCGAAACGGTGCTGGCGTGTGGCGCAGGCGGCGTGACGAAGCTTAAGAACCCGTATTCCGAAGATCTTTCACGCATTTTTAACTTCAAATATTCGTATGAATATATCAGCCGTTATCTGGAGATTCTCGAACGAAAGGAGGGCATCGCGAAGCAATATGAGCAATTTCGCAAGCGGTTACATTAAATATATCAATCACTTAGAGCAGATTAACGACGCGGCGCTTTTGAACCCGCAGGTCATGATCGATGAGGTGAGGATTCCTATCACGAGCACATCGAAAACATTGCGCGCAACATTGTGACGCATTACAAAACCGCGAAGGTGTGCATGCTGGCGGGGCCGTCCTCCAGCGGCAAGACGACCACGGCGCATTTATTGCAGCGCGAGCTCGGCAAGCTCGGGTGTGCACGCCGAGATTGTCTCGCTTGACGAGTTTTTACCTTGGCCCGGACGAAACGCCCGTGCTGCCGAACGGCGAAAAGGACTATGAGACCGTGGACGCGCTCGACATTGCGCTTATTCAGGATTGTTTGAATTCCGTCATTCACAGCGGCTCCTGCCTTTTGCCGGAGTACGATTTTACAACGAAGACCCGAACATTGGCGGCAAGAAAGCTCGATGTCAGCGACCGCGGGTTCGTCATCATGGAGGGTCTGCACGCGCTGAACCCTATTTTTACGCGTGATCTGCCGGAGGGCAGCACCATAAAGCTGTATGTCAGCGTGAAGCAGCAGATCAAGGACATCAACGGCGAGGTCATTTCGCCGATGGATATTCGCCTTGTGCGCCGCATCTCGCGTGATATCCGTTCCCGCGATACCATGCCGGAGCGCACCATCGCCATGTGGGATAATGTGGTGGCGGGCGAAGATAAATACATCCGCCCGTACCGCCTTTCCGCGGACTACACGGTGAACTCCATTCATATCTATGAACCGTGTGTGCTGCGCAGGCTTGTCATTCCGCTTCTGCGCGAAATCCCGGAGGATAACCCGTGTTACCGTAAGGCGCGCGATTTAGATGCCCGTCTGATGCGCTTTGAGCCCATTGATGCCGAGCTGGTGCCTGCAAACTCCATGCTGCGTGAATTTTTGGGTCCGAAAGTAGAAAACGGTACGAATTAAGGTTATTGTCAGGAAAAATTTAACCTTTGTTTACAAAATTGCCGGTTTGTCATTTGCTTTTTGACACAAATTGCGCTATAATGGGACTAAAGAAAGGTACATGAAACGGTGTGCTTCTTAAAGGTTCCGTTTCCAAACCACAAAAGGAGAATTTGTTATGGGAATTTTTGATGATGTTGTTGTCAACGCAAAATCCGCTGCACAGACCGTAGGCAAAATGGCAGGCCAGTTTGTGGATATGTCCAAGCTGCGCATCAATATGTCCGAGCTGAACGGCGAGATCACGAAGCGCTATCAGGAGCTTGGCCGCTTCATTTACGAGGCCAAGAAGGCCGGCTCCGCAGACGAAGCCGAGCTTGCAGACCAGATCGCCGGTATCGATGATCTGTATGCACAGCTTTCCGCGGTTTCCGCACAGTACGCTTCCATGCAGAATAAAGTGACTTGCCCGGCATGTGGCAAGAAGATGCCGACGGATTCCATGTTCTGCAGCCACTGCGGCGCAAAGCTGGAGAACGCACCGGCAGAGCCGGAAGAAGCTGCCGAAGCAGTCGAGAAGGCCGAAGTCCCCGCAGAGCCGGAGACGACGGAAGTCACAATCGAGACAGAGAAGACGGCTGAGCCGACCGAGGAAGTCAAGACCGAGAAAACGACCGAGGAATAATTGAAAACGCGGGCCCGGCCTGCAAGGACGTAAAACCAGAAGGAAAGAGGTGCCCCCCTCTTTCCTTTTCTTTCGCCGAGAAACTTTTTTTGAAACGGAAGGGTTTTATGGAGCAAAAACGGCCCGCGGCGCGCGTGCAGCAGGGATTTCTACACGGCGCGTTCATTTTAATGTTCGGCGTTCTTCTGGTGAAGGCCATTGGGGCGTTGTTTAAAATCCCGTTATCGAGTATCATCACGGAAGACGGTATGGGATACTTCAGCACGGCGTACAGTTTTTTTAACGTGCTGTTCAGCCTTTCCACCGTCGGTTTTCCCGTGGCAGTGGCGCGGCTGACTGCGGCGGAGGACGCCTTAGGGCATTTTCGTGACGTGCGGCAAATCAAAGCGGCGGCGCTGCCGGTGTTTTCGGTCATCGGCGTTCTCTGTGCTCTGCTGATGGCAAGTTTTGCACCGCTTTATACGCACTTGGTGCAAAGCCCCGGCGCACTTTTCTCCATGTTGGCGCTTGCGCCGTGTGCCGCGCTGTGTAGTATTTCCTCCGTGTACCGCGGTTATTTTGAGGGCCTGCGCAATATGCTGCCTACGGCGCGTTCGCAGGTTGCGGAATCGCTCGGCAAGCTTATTTTCGGGCTTTCCGGCGCGATTTCTGTGATGCATATGGGCACACGGGAGCTGCAAGTGAGCGGCACGGTATTCGGCTGTACCGTGAAAAGTGAAGCAGATGGCTGTCAGCTTGTCTGCGCTTTAGGTGCTGCTGCCGCAATCCTCGGCGTGACGCTCGGCGCGGTGCTGGGGCTTTTGACGCTTGTCTTCCAAAGTCGCAGGGACGGCGTCACAAAAGCGATGCTGCAACGCGCGCCGAAGCCGAAAAGCAAGCGTATTTGGGCCGGAAAATTGCTGCGCACTGCACTGCCCATTTCGCTTGGGGCAGTCGCCATGAGCTTTTCCGGACTCATTGATGCGTCATTTTTGCAGACGCGTGTCGCCTATGCCGTGCAGACAGACCCCGCAGCGTTGCTTTCCATGTACGCCGGCGCGATCCCCAAAGGGAATCTCGCCGCGCCGGAAACCGTGCCGAACTACCTTTTCGGCTGCTACAATATGGCGCTGACACTCTTTTTGCTCGTGCCAAGCGTAACGCAGTCGTTCGGGGTCAGCGCGCTGCCGAGCGTGACACGGGCATTCCAGACGGGGGATTTGCGGAAACTGAAGCGCACCGTGGAAGCGGTGCTGCGTATCACGTTTTTGACGGCACTGCCGATGGGGTGGGGATTTCCGTTTTGGCGCAGCCCACCGCACTACTGATCTACGGTGCACGGCCGGGCACGGTCATCGTGGGGCGCGTGCTGACGACCTTGGGCGCGGCGTCCGTTTTTGCGGCGCTGTGCGGGCCGCTGAACAGCATCTTGCAGGCGATGGGCCATGTGGAGCTGCCCGTGGTGCTGACGCTCATTGGGCTATTCGTAAAAGCCGTGCTCGATTACACGCTCGCTGCTGTGCCGCGTGTGAACGTGCTTGGCGGCGCTGTCGGCACGCTCGTATGCTATGCGCTCGCAAGTGTGTTGGCGTGCATTGCGATACGGCGTATTGCAGGCGTGAAAATGATTTCTTTTCCACTTTTAAAAACGCCGTTTCTGGCATCCGTTTGCTGTGGCGTGGCGGCTCTTTTAACACACAAAGCATGGTGTGCGGTGCTGCCGGAATCGCGTTTTTCCGCGCTGCCTGCGGTGTTTTTGGGGGCGCTTATCTATGTTGTTTTCCTGCTGATTGCACGCGGGATCTGTGAAGAAGACATCAAAGCACTGCCAAACGGAGAAAAAATTACAAAAAGACTTGAAAAATACTTGCAAAAAGCAGGGGGATAGGGTAAAATATGAAAGCTGCGTTGAAATATGTAGGAAAATCCCGTTATACACTGGAAGATCTCAAGGAGATCATCACGATTCTGCGTGCGCCGGACGGCTGCCCGTGGGACCGCGAGCAGGATCACAAGAGCATCCGCCGCGATTTTCTGGAGGAGTGCTACGAAGCGATAGAAGCCATCGATACGGAAGACCCCGTGCTGCTGCGCGAGGAGCTTGGTGATGTGCTTTTTCAGGTGGCGTTCCACAGTGAGCTCGAGCGTGAAGCCGGTCGGTTCGACTTGGACGATGTGATCAGCGACGTTGCTGCCAAAATGGTACAGCGACACCCGCATGTGTTTGCCGATGTGACGGCGGACACGACCGAGCAGGTGCTGACAAACTGGGATCAGATTAAGCGCGAGACGAAAAAACAGAAGTCCGACCGCGAGGTGCTTGAAAGCGTAACGCCTGCCATGCCCGCTTTGATGCGTACCCAGAAGGTACTGAAAAAGGCGGCGAAAATGGGCGCGGATAACGGCACGACCGATGACCTGCGCGAAAGCGTTTGCAAAGCTGTAAGCGGTGCAACCGAAGAAAACGGCGCGGAATCGATTGGCAAAGCGCTTTTCAATTTAACGGAGCTTGCACGCCGTCTCGGCGTAGATGCAGAGCAGGCGCTGTCTGAAGCCTGCCGCGCGTACATTGAGCAGTTCGGCGCAGAAAAATAAAGCAATTCACGCTCCGGCGATGGTTCGCGCCGTGGGTGATGAAGATAAATCTAAAAATTTGGAGGTTATTCATAATGAATAAAACAGAACTCATTGCTGCTGTTGCAGAAAAGGCTACCATTTCCAAGAAAGACGCGGAAAACGCTGTTTCCGCTGTTATCGCTTCCATCACAGAGTCCCTCGCAGGCGGCGAGAAGGTTCAGATCGCAGGTTTCGGCACCTTTGAAGTTCGCGAGAGAGGCGAGCGCGTTGGCCGTGACCCGAGAACGAGCGCTGAGATCGTGATCCCGGCTTCCAAGGCTCCGGCATTCAAGGCCGGCAAGGCCCTGAAGGAATCTGTCAATAAGTAATTTTGGCAAATAATTTGTGATGGAACGGATCCCGAAGTGGGTCCGTTCTTCTGTTATAGGCAGCTTTATGCCTCCATGTATTAAAGAAAAGGAGTTTGAACATGAGACTGGATAAATACTTGAAGGTTTCCCGCATTATCAAGCGCCGCACCGTGGCAAACGAAGCCTGCGACGCCGGTCGAGTCGTCGTCAACGGCAAGATTGCCCGCGCTTCCTACGATGTGAAGGTGAACGATGTTATCGAGCTCACGCTCGGCGCGCGCACCGTGAAGGCCCGCGTCGTTTCCGTGAATGAATATGCAAAAAAAGACGAAGCGGCTATGATGTACGAGATCATCGAAGAAAAGTAAGTTTTTTTGACTGTGCTTTTAACATGCTGAGCTGCTCTTGTGCATAAATATTCGCTGCTTGTTCGGTCTTTTTCCGAAAATCGCTGCATATAAATAGGCGATACAGCATAAAAGAGGATCGGTGATACAGTGGCACAGACGGCAAGCGCAAAAGCACATTCTTTGCACATTGAAAACCGCTCGCGTCTTACGGCAAGCGGCGTTACGCGCGTGGATTTTTTCAGCGAGACGCTCATCACGGTGCAGACGGCAGATGGAAGGTTGCACATTAAGGGCGAAGGGCTGTACATTGAAAACATGAGCGCCGAAACAGGCGAGTTGCTCGTAAAGGGCCGCGTGCTGGCGCTTTCGTACACAGACGGCGTGCGCCCGACGGGCGTTTTGAAAAGGCTTTTAAAATGAGCGGCATTCCGGCAGAAACGCTGTTGCTGTGCCTTGTGTGCGGCGTTCTTCTGGGGTTTGTGTTTGCCGTGCTGGAGTTTTTGCGCCTGCTGTTCTCTCTCGGCAAAATCGCGGCAGCGGTTACGGATGTGCTGTTTTGTCTTTTTGCCGCCGTCGTCACGTTTTTGCTGTCCCTTGCGGTCAGCGTCGGGCACGCGCGCTTTTTCAGATCGCCTGCGAAGTCATCGGCTTTTATGCGTGCAGGTCACGGTGACGCACGGCATTTGCCGCTTTTGCCGTATGCAGAGCGCCGCTTGCACGGCTTTAGAAACCGAATTTTGCAAAATACGCGCAAGGACGGCGGAAAAAGGTGGAAGCATTGCTAAAAAGCGGGAAAAAACACAAATCATTTCTGAACAAATCGTAAAAAAAGCGTAAAAAAGGACTTGAATAATGACGGCGCATCATTATATAATGGAACAAGAAAAGCAGCCGAACGCTCGGCATAAGGAAAGGGGAGGAATCCCATGGAAGAAGTCAAGATTAAACGCTATAAGGGCAGCCTCCTTTTAAAGGTCGCCGTGTTCTGTTTTGCGTGCTTCATGGTCACTATGCTCGTCGGGCAGCAGATCTCCATCAGCCAGAAAAAGGACGAACTGCAGCAGTTGAAAAACGAGCTTAAGGAACAGCAGGTCGTCAATGACGAGCTGCGCTATGACCTGAATGAAGAGAACGCAGACAACACAGACTATGCGGAGAAGGTGGCACGCCGCGAACTGGACTATGTAAAGCCCGGCGAGCGTGTGTTCTACAATGTAGGCGGCAACAACTAACAAATTTGAAATCCCGGAGGAAAATTAGAGGGTATGCAAGAAACAAAGCTTGAGGTCGGAGCAATTTTTGAGGGCAAGGTAACGGGCATCACAAAGTTCGGCGCATTCGTCGATCTCGGTAACGGCAAGACCGGTATGGTGCACATTTCAGAGGTTGCCCCGGGTCTTCGTAAAGGAGATTCGCGATTTCGTCACGGAAGGCCAGACCGTGAAGGTCAAGATCATCGGCATCAATGAAGACGGCAAGATCAGCCTTTCCATGAAAAAGGCAGACGAAAACGCGCAGCAGCAGCGCCCCCCCGCGCCGCCGCGATGAGAACGGCAGACCCCCGCGCCAGAACAACTATCACCGCCGCGAAGCTTCTGCCCCGGTGCAGAGCCCCGCAAGACCGGGCGATTATGAGTGGCGCGCGCGCGAAAACTCCGGCTCTTTTGAAGATATGATGTCCCGCTTTAAGCAGATGAGCGATGAGAAGATCTCGGACCTCAAGCGTGCAGAAAATAAGCGCGGCGGCGGTTATTCCCGCAAGGGCCCGCGCAACAACTAAAGTAAAGCAGAAACGGCGCTGTTCTTCGGAACGGCGCTTTTTGTTTTATGAGAAATTTAAATCGCAAACAAATTGTTTATAAATCTTGAAAATTTTATTTTTCTATTGCAATTTTTGTTCAAATGATTTATACTGTAGGTACAGAGAACGGCAGAAGCCGTAAGCTGAATAATGAAAGCCGAGTCTTTCAGAAAGGATGTGTTTTTTCCGTAGATGAAAAAAGCACATCCCTTTGTGCTTTTTGCGGAAAAAACCGGTAGACGTATGAACATCAAGATCGTTGGCAGAAAAGTGAACCTGAGAGAGAATTTTAAGGAACTGGTGCAGCGCAAGCTCTCTAAGTTTGACCGCATCTTTGATGAAGACGCGGATGCTACCGTAACCGTAACGCTGGAAAAGAATCGCCAGACCGTGGAGATTATGATTAAGCAGCGCGGCATGCTGTACCGTGCAGAAGCCACTGCGTCGGAAATGAACGAAGCGTTGGATGATGTTGTGGCGGCACTGGGCAACCAGATCCGTAGAAATAAAAAACGCCTTGAGCGCGCACAGAAGATGCAGCCCGTGGAGCTGCCGGATACGTACTACGATATGCCGGATGAGGAAGACGAACCGGAAATCGCAAAGCGTAAGACGTTCTATGTGAAGGTCATGACGGTGGAAGAAGCCATTTTGCAGATGGAAATGCTGGGCCACACGTTCTTCATGTACCGTGACGGCGACACCGGCGAGATTGATGTGGTGTATAAGCGCCGCGACGGCAAGTACGGCGTGCTGGAGCCGGAAGGCTGATTGAAACTAAAATAGAAATTTAATTTGTCGATTATTGGCGGCGCCTCACTTGAGGCGTCGCTTTTTTTCATTTTTTAACGGAATTTGCGATATTTGTATATATACAATATCCCGAAAATGCTTGAGAAATCGGGTACAAAATGCTATAATGCCCGTGAAATTTGCAGACAGGCATTTAAAACGTTACGGTATATGAAAAATAAAGTGTTTCGGAGGTCTATATGGAGGAGACGCAAAAGGAAAAGCAAGCGGTGCCGGAGCCCATCGACATCATCACGCTTTTGCACGATGTGCTGCGCGGTGTGAAAAAGCTGTGGTGGGCGTGCCTTTTGCTCACGGTGCTGTGCGCCGCGGGCTCGTGGTACACGGCAAAGCGCGCGTATCGCCCGCTGTACCGCGCGGCGGCTTCGTTCACGGTCGCCACCGGCAGCGGGGAAAGCGGCGGGTTCAGCTACGGGTTTTATTACAATACCGCCACGGCTTCGCAACTCGCGCGCACGTTTCCGTACATACTCGAAAGCGAGCTCTTAACGGATGGCATCAAGCAGGCGCTCGGCACGGATTCTATTACAGCTTCGCTTTCGGCGAGCGCAGTGGAGGATTCCAACCTGTTCACGCTGACCGCGACGGCGCGAATGCCGAAAGCACGTTGAATGTCCTGAACGCCGCTATTGATTGTTACCCGGAGGCCGCACGCTACGTGCTGGGCGACATTAAGCTCCATATGCTGAGCGCCCCAAGCCTGCCGACCGCGCCGTATAATATATTCGACGGCAAACGTGCGGCGTTGACGGGCGCGGCGTACGGCCTGCTTTTTGGCGCAGGACTGATCCTGCTGTACGGCTGCACACGGCGCACCGTGCGGCGCGAGGAGGAGATTGCATCTAAGCTGCATCTTTTGTGTCTCGGCACGCTGCCGAAGGTCGTTTTTAAAAAGCGAAGCAAGAGTAGGCGCGAAACGATCACCCTTACGAACCCGCATGTGCCGGAGCATTACCGCGAGGCTGCGCGCGGGCTTGCCATGCGCCTTGAACGTCGCATGGCGGCATCGGGCGACAAGGTGCTGCTGTTTTGCGGTACGTTGCCCGGGGAAGGCGTGCGCACCACGGCGATGACTGCCGCGCATGTGCTGGGCGAAATGGGCAAAAGCGTGGTACTGATCGATTTAGATTTAAAGCGCGGCATGGATAAACTTTTGCCGGGGCTGGAAGCGTGTCTTTTTGGGCACTGCCCGGCACAGGAGGTGCTGCATCGGCGCGGTGCAGAGCCGTATC
>ENA-OQKL01000301-OQKL01000301.1-human-gut-metagenome-genome-assembly--contig:-NODE-301-length-16829-cov-3.554664_pt1 | contig 16829 bp, 17 predicted proteins | sample MGYA00242779_ERZ504800 | MGnify/ENA primary metagenome ERZ504800 (study PRJEB26092, sample SAMD00036410) | human gut metagenome | host: Homo sapiens | study: EMG produced TPA metagenomics assembly of... | reverse complement strand
GAGAAAATCGTTGTGCATGAGTGCAGCTATGACGAGAACAAGACCCGCAGACAGGACATTGAGATTTATTATTCTTTTGTTGGCAAGGTGGACTTGCCCGAATAACCGCCCGACCTATCCGACACAATGCGCAAGTGCCGGATAGGAACGGCAAAATTTTTTACACTTCTATTACTTCTTTATCACACATTAGTAAAAAGCCAGGGTATGAAACAGTTGATGGCTGGCGGCGGTGTCGCCCTCATCGGCATCACCCTTGTACCTCTGCTCTCCGGCCTGTTCGGTTGATCGTCTGGCGGTGATCGCTTATGGGCGGCATACTCGACAAACTCGATGAATGGCTCCGAGGGCTGCTCATCGAGGGAATCACGGGAAACCTGTCGGGCATGTTCGATACGGTCAATACCAAAGTAGGCGAGATCGCCGGTGAAGTGGGACAGACGCCGCTGGCATGGAACAGCGGCGTCTTTTCTATGATCCGCAACCTCTCTGAAACGGTGATCGTTCCAATCGCCGGGGTTATCCTGACATTCGTAATGTGTTATGAGCTGATCCAGCTTGTGACAGAGAAAAACAATCTGCACGATGTAGATACCTGGATGTTCTTCAAGTGGATTTTCAAGACCTTCTGCGCAGTTCTCATTGTGACGAACACATGGAATATTGTCATGGGTATCTTTGATGTGGGGCAAAGCGTTGTGAACAGCAGCGCAGGTGTCATCATCGGGAATACCTCCATTGATATCAGCAGCGTTATCACGGATATGGAGGCGCAGCTTGAAGCCCTGGGCACGGGAGAACTGTTCGGGCTGTGGTTCCAGTCCCTTTTCGTGGGGCTTACCATGAACGCCCTTTCCATCTGTATCATGCTTGTCATTTACGGCCGCATGATCGAGGTGTATTTGACAACTTCCATTGGACCGATCCCGCTTGCCACTATGACAAACCGGGATTGGAGCCATACAGGACAGAACTACTTGAAATCCCTGTTTGCATTGGCGTTCCAGGCATTTCTAATCATGGTGTGCGTGGCGATACTCTGTTTTGGTACAGAGTATCGCCACGGACGGAAATATCTCAGGCGCGATATGGGCCTGCATGGGCTACACGGTCCTGCTGTGCTTCGCCCTGTTCAAGACCGGCAGCCTCTCTAAGAGCCTGTTCGGAGCGCATTAAGGAGGCTTGATAAATTGGCGTATGTAACCATTCCAAAGGATTTGACGAAAGTAAAATCCAAAGTGCTGTTTGGGCTTACCAAACGGCAGCTTATATGTTTCGGAGCGGCGGCACTCATCGGAGTACCGCTTTTCTTTTTGCTCAGACGCACGGCCAGCAACAGCGCCGCCGCGTTCTGCATGATTATCGTCATGCTCCCGTTCTTTCTACTCGCCATGTATGAGCGGCACGGCCAACCCCTGGAGGTAGTAGCCGGACAGGTCATCCGCTGTATGTTCCTGCGGACGAAAGAACGACCTTACCAGACAAACAATTTCTACGCAGCCCTGGAGCGGCAGGCCCAGGCGGAAAAGGAGGTGAAAGCCATTGTTCAGAAAGCGAAAGCCAGAGCCGCAGGCACGGCAGACGGCAAAACCAGCGGTAAAGCTGACCGCCGCAGAAAAGCGTGAGATCAGCCGTATCCTGGAAACCGCCAGAGGCGACGGCAAGGTACATTCCGCACAGGACACCTTACCGTTCCGCCAGATGTACCCGGACGGTCTGTGCAAGCTGGACGATCACACCTGGTCGAAGTGTATCGAGTTCGAGGATGTGAATTATCAGCTTGCAAAGCCTGACGACCAGACGGCGATCTTTGAAGCCCTCTGCGATATGTATAACGCCCATGACGCTTCTATCGGGATGCAGCTCTCCCTTGTGAGCCGCCGCATGAACCGGGAGGATTTTGTGAATCGTATCGAGATCGCAGCGCAGGGAGATCACTTCGACCATATCCGTGAGCTTTACACGCAAATGCTCCGCAAGCAGCTTGAACGGGGCAACAACGGTCTTATCAAAACAAAGTATCTGACCCTCACCATCGAGGCACGGGACAGCAAAACCGCACGGGCACGATTTTCCCGGATCGTCATGGACGCCCTTAACCATTTCAAGGTCATGGGTGCTTTGGCAAAGGAGCTTGGCGGCAAGGAGTGGCTGGAAATGCTCCACGGCATCCTGCACCCGGACGGGGAACGGTTTGCCTTTGAATGGAGCTGGCTTGCCCCTTCCGGCCTGTCGGTCCAGGATTTTATCGCACCTTCTTCTTTCCGCTTCGGTGAAGCAAGGAAGTTCACGATGGCGGATAAATTCTGTGCTGTGTCCTTTCTGCAGATCAACGCACCGGAAATGGATGACCGTATGCTCACTGAACTGCTGGATACGGACAGCGGGCTGCTTGTCAGCCTCCATATCCGCAGCATGGATCAGAACGAGGCGATCAAAACGGTCAAGCGGAAGATCACCGACATTGACAGTATGAAGATCGACGCACAGAAAAAGGCGGTGCGGGAAGGTTTCGATATGGATATCATCCCCACTGACCTTGCCACCTACGCAGGCGAGGCAAAGAATATCCTCCGTGACCTGCAAAGCAGAAATGAGCGAATGTTCCTGATGACCTTCCTGGTGGTAAATTTTGCAGACAGCAAGCAAAAGCTGGAGAATGATCTTCTCCGTGCGGCAAGCGTGGCGCAGAAATATAACTGTTCCCTGGTACGGCTGGACTTTCAGCAGGAGGACGGCTTCGTGTCGGCTCTGCCCCTGGGTGTCAACCGCATTAAGATACAGCGTGGGCTTACCACTTCGGCGGTGGCGGTGTTCGTTCCCTTCACCACACAGGAGATTTTCCACGGCGGCGAAGCTCTCTACTACGGGCTCAATGCCACTTCCGGCAACATGATCCTTGCTGACCGCAAAAAGCTGAAAACACCCAACGGCATGATCTTAGGCACACCCGGCAGCGGTAAGAGCTTTTCCGCAAAGCGTTCCATCGTGGGTGTGTTCCTGAACACAAAGGACGATATCCTGATCTGCGACCCGGAGGCGGAATATTTTCCGCTGGTGAACCGTCTGGAAGGACAGGTCATCAAAATCTCACCTACCAGCACGCAGTATGTGAACCCTATGGATATTAACCTCAATTACAGCGAGGATGATAACCCGCTGGCGCTGAAATCTGACTTTATCTTGTCGTTCTGCGAACTGGCGGCAGGTGGCCGGAACGGTCTGGACCCGGTGGAAAAGACGGTCATTGACCGTGCCGTGCGGATCGTATATCGCCCCTATATCGCAGACCCCCGCCCGGAGAATATGCCGCTGTTGGAAGATTTGTATGACGAGATCAAGCGGCAGCCGGAGCCGGAGGCACAGCGGATCGCGGCGGCACTGGAACTGTATGTGCATGGCAGCCTGAATGTTTTTAACCACCGTACCAACGTGGATATCAACAACCGCATTGTCTGCTTCGATATCAAGGAGCTGGGAAAGCAGCTCAAAAGCCTGGGTATGCTGGTGATCCAGGACCAGGTATGGAACCGTGTTTCCCAAAACCGGGATCAGGGTAAATCCACCTGGTACTTCGTGGACGAGTTCCACCTTCTGCTGCGGGGCGAGGTTGGTTCCTGGAGCGTGGAGATTTGGAAACGCTTTCGCAAATGGGGCGGTATCCCCACGGGAATTACGCAGAACATCAAGGACCTGCTTTCCTCCCCAGAGATCGAGAACATCTTTGAAAACAGCGATTTTGTGTACCTTCTGAACCAGGCCAGCGGAGACAGGAAAATCCTTTGCGAGCGCCTGAATATCTCCAACCAGCAGGCGGCACATATCAGCAACGCAGGCCCCGGCGAGGGGCTGATCTTCTTCGGCAATGTGATCCTGCCTTTTGTGGATGACTTCCCGAAGGACAATGAACTTTACAGCATTATGACAACAAAACTTGGTGAAACCGGGAAAGGAGAAAACGAACATGAGTGATCCCCGCTATTTGCATACGGAAGAAAAACAGGAGGGCGAAACCTTCTTTGATGTGATGAACCGGCTGATTGCCAGAAGCAAGACGGTCACGGCGGATATGGAGGCGGTTCTTACGGAGCTGGAAAGTGAGATCGAACCGTTCCGTGCACCGAAGGGTCATGAATAAACTGACCCATGTGAGCCTGTTTTCCGGCATTGGCGGTCTGGACCTGGCGGCGGAGGCTGCTGGGTTTGAAACCGTCTGCCAGTGTGAGTGGGCGGATTTTCCGCACTCCGTCCTCTCCGCACGATGGCCGGATGTTCCCAGGTTCCGGGATATCACTACTTTCACGAAGGAGGCGTTTTTTGAAAAAACAGGACTTGAAACAGTTACCGTCATCTCAGGCGGCTTTCCCTGTCAGCCCTTCTCCACCGCCGGAAAACGGAAGGGCTTTGCGGATGAACGCTACCTGTGGCCGGAAATGTGCCGCATTATTACCGAGCTGCGGCCCCGTTGGGTGCTTGGGGAAAATGTTGCTGGCTTCATCAATATGGGGCTCGACAAAACGATCTTTGACCTGGCAAAAGCGGGATACGCTGTTCTCCCATTCGTATTTCCGGCTTGCGGCGTCGGCGCATGGCATGAGCGCCAGCGAACTTTTATCGTCGCGGCTGATGTTTCCCACACCCCTTGCCTCCGACAACAACACCGCCAGGGACGCGGCAAGCCTGGATGTGTTCCTGGCGGACAATGGGATATTCCGCAAGAGGAACCGAAACGGGGCGATCTGGAGCCTCAGCCTGTCGGCGGCGGTATTCTATCTGACCCCGGTGGCGTCGGACGGTTTCCGCTCGACCTTGAAGCCGTCGGCCTTCGATCCGGCGAAGAAGGACGGGAACCTTTCAGCGCAGATCATCTCCCAGGAACGGCCGGTGTCCGAAACATCGGCGCTGAACCCGGATTGGGTGGAATGGCTCATGGGCTTCCCGAAAGGATGGACGGACGTATCCTCTGGACCGCCGAACCGGAAGGAATCCCCCGCATGACCGAGCGCATGGATGACCGTGCACTGCGGCTGAAAACTTTGGGCAATGCGGTCTGCCCGCCCCAGGCCTATCCCATTTTCCGCTATATCGCCATGATTGAGAATGGCACCTGCGGCGACTTTTGCCCCTATGGAAAGGAAGGTGACTGCCTATGAGGGAACTGAAAGCGACCGATAAGATCACGCAGAAAATGACCCGTGACGGTGCGGTATCGGAAAACCTTGCCACGGGAGAGGTGGAACATATCAGCAGCCGGGAACCGGAAACGGAGTTGTCCGCTTCTTCGGAAGAATCTGCTGGCACGGCTGCTGACCTTGCCCTGCGTGCGGCGGAGCACCATGAGAAGAAAACCGCACGAAAGGCGGAAAAGGCTGACACCCAGGCGGTGCGGGATGGTTCTGCTGCAAGGCAGCGCCCGTCCTCCCGCCTGCAATTTACCGAGGAAGAACGTGCCGATCCCGCACTTGGAAAGTATATCGACCGTTCCGACCGTGCGGCGGACAGGCTGGACGCGGCAAATGCGGCTATCCCCACAAAGAAAGTTCTCCGTACCGAGCGTGTTTTTGACGAGACCGCCGGAAAAGGCAAAACGCAGCTTCACTTTGAAGAAATGGAGAAACGCCCCAACGGACGCCTGCGGCACAATCCGCTTTCCCGGCCGGTCCATGAGATCGTCCACGCCGCCCATGCGAAGGTGCATGAGGTGGAACAGGAAAATGTGGGTGTTGAGGCCGGACACAAGGGCGAGGTGCTGACGGAACGCGGGCTTGCCTACGGAAAAGGCAAAGTCCGTGCCGCCGTCCACCATCACCGCACAAAGCCCTGGCGTGACGCGGCGAAGGCAGAGCAGGCTTCTTTTAAGGCAAACGCCGAATACCTTTATCAAAAGGCACTGCATGATGATCCTGCATTGGCAGCTTCTAACCCGGTATCTCGTTTTCTGCAGAAACAGCGGATCAAGCGGAACTATGCAAAAGAGCTGCGGCAGGCAGAGAAAACCGCAAAGAACACAGCGGCCACGGCGAAAAGTGCGGCGCAGAAAGCAAAGGACGCCTTCAAGGAAACATTCCTCTACATCAAGCACCATAGCCGGACGGTGCTGCTGGTGATCGGCATTGGCGCCTGTGTTGCTCTGCTGTTTGGCGGAGTTTCTTCCTGTTCCATGATGGCGGGCTCTGGCGTGGGTGGTGTATTTACTTCCTCTTATCTCTCCGAGGATGCGGATATGCTGGCTGCGGAGGCGGCCTACTGCGAGTTGGAGCAGGAACTTCAATATGAGCTGGACCACTATGAGACTCTGCACCCGGATATGACGAATACCGTTTTGATCTGGACGAGATCGAACATGACCCTTATGTGCTGATTTCCATTCTCACGGCATTCCATGAAGGGGTGTTCACCATCGACGAGGTTCAGGCGGAATTGCAAATGCTCTTTGAAAAGCAGTACATCCTGACGCAGACCGTGGAGGTGGAGGTACGCTATCGGACGGAGACACGGACAGACAGCGAAGGAAACGACTATGACGTGGAAGTACCATACAACTACTATATTTGCAATGTGAAGCTGGAAAACTTCGACCTTTCCCATGTGCCGGTCTACATCATGGACGAAGAAACGCTTTCCCTGTATGCGGTCTATATGGCGACGCTGGGGAACCGGGAAGATTTGTTCCCAGGCTCCGGCTATGTAGACAAGTACACCAAACCGCCAACCACCTATGATATCCCGCCTTCCGCACTGGAAGATGAAACCTTTGCGGCGCTCATTACCGAGGCAGAGAAGTACATCGGATATCCTTATGTCTGGGGCGGCAGCAATCCCAACACTTCTTTTGATTGCTCCGGCTTCGTGTCCTGGGTGCTGACGCAAAGCGGCGTCTGCAATACGGGCAGGCTGGGAGCCCAAGGACTCTACAATATTTCCAACCCCGGTATCCTCTGCCAACGCAAGACCCGGCGACCTGATCGTTTTTCGTCGGTACTTACGATACACCGGGCGTTTCCCATGTGGGTATCTATGTGGGCGGTGGAAAAATGCTGCACTGCGGTGACCCCATCCAATATGCAGATATCAACACAAGCTACTGGCAATCCCACTTTTACGCTTTCGGGCGACCGCCCTACAACTTAAAAAACGATATGGAGGTAATTTGATTTATGGCAACGACACAGAAGATCCGCAATGACATTGCGAAAACCAAAGAAAAGATCGCGGAACAGCAGAAACGCCTTCGCGCGCTGGAGGCGCAGCTTGCGGAGGAAGAAAATCTGGAAATCGTCCGCATGGTGAAAGCCGTGAAGATGGATAACAAGGAACTGACCGCCTTCCTGAAAGCCTATGCCAGCGGTATGATCTCCCTGCCGGAAGGTATGCTGCAGGAGGGCAACACCGAGAATGAGGAAACGGAGGAATACGAGGATGAAGCATAACTTTATGACAAAAATGGTATCGGCTCTTTTGGCGGTGGTGCTCAGCACTGCCGCTTTTTCTGTCACCGCCTTTGCCAGCGGTGGCGAGGAAACCACAGAGCCCGTGACTGAACAGGAAACGGCCGGGGATGTCTCTGATCTGCTTTCCGCTCTGGCAGGCAGCCAGGTCACGGTATCTGTCACCGAGAACGGTATCCAGTTCAGTTCCGGCGAAAATGACTCCGGGCAGACCGGCACCGTCACCACGGGCGGCGGCAATCTGAATGTCCGCACGGGCGCTGGAATGGATTATACCGCCTTCACCCAACTTCCCAACGGAACAACCGTGAAAGTGATCGGCACGGACGGCGACTGGCTGAAGGTCATCCTGCCGGAGAAAGTCGGCTATGTCTATTCCGGCTACATGACGGTAAGTGACGGCGAGGCTGGTTCCGGGGAAGGTTCTTTCTCTCTGGACGCGGAAACGCTGGAAAACCTGCTGGGTATGCTGGGCGGTGGTTTGAATGGCGGTGCCGCCCTGACACCGGATGGGAACCTGTCGCTGATCGACGATATCGGCAGCCCTACTGCCAGCGGCAAGCAGTTTATTACAGTAGAAACGAAGAACGGCAATGTGTTCTATCTCATTATTGACCGTGACGACGAGGGCAAGGAAACCGTGCATTTTCTGAACCAGGTGGATGAAGCCGACCTCATGGCACTCACGGAGGATGGAGAAAAGGCGGAAACACCTATTGTCTGCACCTGTACGGAGAAGTGCCAGGCCGGAGCGGTCAATACCGCTTGCCCGGTCTGCGTAAAAAACCTTAGTGAATGTGTTGGCACAGAACAGAAAGCTGCGGAGCCCACCGAGCCGGAGAATCCGAAGCCTGAAAAGAAAAGCAATACCGGGGCGATCCTGGCGGTGCTGCTGATCCTTGCAGCCGGAGGCGGCGCAGCAGTCTATTTCCTGGTGCTGAAACCGAAGCAGGGAAAGAAAGTTCCCGCTGATCTGGATGATTTCGACCTGGAGGATGAAGAAGAATATCTGACTGAGGACGAGGAAACGGAGGAAAAGAATGAGTAAACTGATTATCGCAGAAAAACCAAGTGTAGCAAAATCTATCGCGTCGGCCCTGGGTGCTTCATCCAGGGCCGATGGCTTTTATGAGGGCAGCGGCCTTCTCGTATCCTGGTGCGTGGGACACCTGGTATCCCCGATGGATGCGGGCGGCTATGACGAGAATTTCAAGAAATGGCGCTATGACGATCTCCCCATTCTGCCGGAGCCGTTCCGCTATGTGCTGGCATCGGGTAAAGAGGACGCCTTTGAAAATCTCCGTGCTCTGATGAATCGCTCCGACGTGGATACCATTGTCAATGCCTGTGACGCCGGGCGTGAAGGTGAACTGATCTTCCGGCTGGTGTATGAAATGACCGGCTGCCGCAAGCCGGTTCTTCGGCTCTGGATTTCCTCGATGGAGGACAGCGCTATCCGGGAGGGCTTTTCTGATCTGCGTCCCGGTGCCGATTATGAAGCCCTGTATCAATCAGCCCTCTGCCGCCAGAAAGCGGATTGGCTGGTGGGGATCAATGCCACGCGCCTTTTCTCCGTTCTCTATCACCGCACCTTGAATGTGGGCCGTGTGCAAACACCCACGCTGGCAATGCTGGCGGAGCGTGACGCAAAGATCACGCTGTTTCACAAGGAAAAATATCATCTGCTGCGCCTGACGCTGGATGGAGCCGAGGCGGTGTCGGAGAAATTCACCGATTCGGCAGCGGCGGAACAGGCAGCGGTCATGTGCAAGGGTGCGACCGTCACCTGTACCTCTGTTACCCGTGAGCAGAAGAAAGAGCAACCGCCGAAACTCTATGACCTTACCACCTTGCAGCGTGAGGCGAACCGCCTGTTCGGATACACGGCGAAGCAGACTCTCGACTACGCACAGAGCCTCTACGAAAAGAAGCTGCTGACCTATCCCCGCACGGACAGCCGGTATCTGACTTCCGACATGGCGGAAACGGCATCCTGTGTGATCCACCTGGCGGCAAAGCTGCCGCCCTTTGATGGTTGCACAAACTTCTTCCCGCTGGTGGAGGCCATGATCTCCGACAAGGAGGTATCTGACCATCACGCCATTATCCCGACCATGGAGATTGAAAAATCGGATATCAAGGCTTTGCCTCTGGGCGAGCGCAACTTGTTTCTGTTGGTCTGCTGCAAGCTGCTGTGTGCGTCGGCAAGTCCGTATGAGTATGAGGCAGTCACCGCCACCTTTGACTGCGGCGGCCATTCCTTCACCGCAAAGGGCAAGCGCATCCTTGCCGAAGGCTGGCGAGAGATCGACCGCATTTTCCGTGCCTTTCTGAAAGAAAAGCCTGCGGATGGGGACGGCGGCACGCTCCCGGACTTCACCGAAGGGCAGACTTTTGACGGCGCGAAGGTTTCCGTTACCGAGCATTTCACCCAGCCGCCGAAGCCCTACACCGAAGATACCCTCCTGTCCGCTATGGAAAATGCGGGTAAGGACGATATCCCCGACGAGGCGGAGCGAAAGGGACTTGGCACGCCTGCAACCAGGGCGGCAATCATCGAAAAGCTGGTGGCAGCCGGATTTGTGGAACGCAAGGGCAAGAGCCTGATCCCCACAAAAGCCGGTATCAACCTTGTCACGGTCCTGCCGGAGCCGCTGACCTCTCCCATGCTGACGGCGGAATGGGAACAAAAATTGACGGAGATCGCAAAGGGCGGCGCTGACCCGGATACCTTCATGGACGGTATCCGCACGATGGTCCAGGAGATCGTGTCCACCTATTCCTGCATTTCCGAGGATGGCAAAAAGCTGTTTGCCCCGGAGAAGGAAGTGATCGGCACCTGCCCCCGCTGCGGCCAGCCGGTCTATGAGGGCAAGAAGAACTTTGCGTGTTCGGATCGGTCCTGCGGTTTCGTCCTCTGGAAAAACGACCGCTTCTGGACGAGCCGCAAGAAGGAACTGACAAAGAAGATGGCAGCGGACCTTTTAAAAAAGGGACGTACCAATGTCAAGGAAATGTGGTCTGAAAAGAAACAGGCTGCTTATGACGCTGCGGTGATTCTGGATGACACGGGCGGCAAGTACATCAATTTTAAGCTGGAATTTCCGAAAAGAAAGGTTGGTGCTGATGGCAGAAAATAAGACTTTGGAACATTTACCCGAAGTGAGGGCGGCGGTGGCTGCCCTCTCCCCGGAGGATCGGGAACTGTTGGCGGCGGTGCAGGTCTCGCCCTTCAAGCTGACAGCACCGGAACAGTTCAAGGAGTTTGCTGACAACATCGACTATTTCGTATTTGAGCCAAACATCCACGACCTGAACGATCTGGGCTGGCGGTATCTGGCACAGCACATGGATACGCCGTTACCCCCGGAACTTCTGAAAGCAATCGACCCTGTTCCTTTTGGCAAGTACGCCATGCAGGAGGAACAGGGCCATTTTACGGAACACGGATATATTTCTCTCTCCGGCGACGAGTGGAACCATGAGCGCCCTGCGGAGCCGGAGAAAAAGCCCTCCATCCGGGAACGGCTGGAACAGGGCAAGAAGGAATGTGCGGAGAAAAACAAGGCACAGCCACACAAGGAAAAGGCTGCGCCGGAACTGTAAGGAGGTGCTGATATGCCGTATTACGATCACGACAAGGATTATCCCTTTGCCGCCTTTATCACCAATCTTGGGAAGTACAATGAGGGCGAGCTTGTGGGCGAGTGGGTGAAGTTTCCCACCACCGCCGAGGAATTGAAGGAAGTATTTAAGCGTATCGGGATCGGCCAGAAGGATGACTTCGGCCAGCCCTATGAGGAATGGTTCATCACGGACTATGACTGCTATGTGGACGGTCTTTACAGCAAGCTGGGTGAATATGAGAATCTGGACGAGCTGAATTATCTGGCGTCGAAGCTGGATGAAATGAGCGAAAGCGAATACGCACAGTTTCAGGCCGGTATGGAAATGGGCGACCATTGCGGCAGCCTGCAGGAGATCATCAACCTCACCGAGAATCTGGATTGCTATGAGGTTTACCCCGATATCCATGACTATGACGATCTGGGCCGCTATTACATCGAAGAACTGGACGTTATGCAGGTGCCAGAGCATTTGCAGAATTACATCGACTATGAGGCCTACGGTCGGGACGTTGCGTTGGAGGAAAACGGCACCTTCACGGATCAGGGCTATGTGCGTGATACGGGTGACAGTTTCCATGAGTATTACGACGGTGAGCGTGGCAGTATCCCCGACGAGTACCGGGTAATGACTTTTCAGGACGATCTTCCCGAAGAAGAAAAATCTGAATGGGCTATGGATATTGCCTTTGACATGGACGAGTTTTTCCGTCAGAACGATCCGCAGTATGCGGCGGAGCACCCGGAGGCACAGGCTGCCAAGGAGGAACTTTACGAAAACCTGATGGCAGGGCGCATTTCCGCTCTGGATGAAAAGCTGGCGGCGCTGGGGCAGACGCAGGAGGACTATCTTCCTTCGGAGATCGAAAAATTCAAGGATGCCACGGGCTATGAGGAATTTCTTGATTTTGATCCGGCGGAGGTCAAGGCCGCTTTGGAGGACCCGGAGAAGTCCCATGCGGATGAAATGCTGTCCGCTGCGGAGAAGGTTGCCTCGGAAAAGATGACTGTGCTTGTAGTGGAACCTATGAAGGAACCCTATGTGAAGGAGATCGACCCCGACCTTCATTCCCTGCAGGCAGAGGTTGGCGGTGATATTGGGGCAACCTATCCCTATTCTGACCCGGTGGCGCTGGTCTGCAATGATGAAGGAAAGCTCATCGGGCTTGATCTGAACCGTGGGCTGCGGGATGAAAATGGAGAAATTTATGATATCGTAGCAGGGACTTTTTTGGTGGTTGGGCTTGGTGAGGAAGATTTTGCCTCCCTGTCCCCTGAACTGATTCAGAAATACACGGAACAGTTCAAAACGCCAGAACGATTTATGCAGATCAATGGCAATATCGTTGTTCTTCCTGTCCCAGCAGAGAAGCAAGACCTCACTTTTCTGCCAGACCGTTTTGAGACCGGCGAGCGTGTGCAGACACCGAGGGGCAGCTTTCAGGTGACGGCCATGAGCCGGGAGCAGATGGAGGCGGCCGGTTACGGTGTCCACCATATTTCCGATGATGGAAAGTATCTTATCATGGGAAACGGCACACGGGCCTTTGCCGTGGCAGCGGAGCAGCCGGAAAAGGACAATCCTCTCCGCACGGCAGAAATGACGCTGGAGGATGACTACGGCATGATCGACGGCGTTATCAACAACGGCAGACGCGGCGAGGAACTGGAGAAGGCGCAGGAACACGCGGAGCAGACGAAGCCGGAGAAGCCTTCCATCCGTGAGCGGTTAGAGGACGCCAAACGGGAGTGTGCCGAGCATAAGCCACCGGAGGGCAAGAAGCCCGGCCGTGATGTGCCGGAGCATGACTGCCTATGAGCCGAAGCAAGAAATGGCGGCTGGAATGGGCGTTCTTCCTGGGTGACAACGGCAGGCGGCAGTATAACCATATCTGTAAAAAATGTGTTCACGGCTGCAAGCAGAGTTTCCGGGCGTGTCTGGTCGCTTGCCCGCATTACAGTTCCAAACGGTCTAAAATCTGTGAGGATAAGGGGGCGAAAAACGCAGAATAATTCCCTGTATTCGTATTTTCAAAGGGAGCCTTTATGATTTTTCATGTGTCGGTCTGCTTGCTGGAACATGGAGAAAAAGGCTTGATTTCAAACACTTTCTGATACATAAAACGGGAGTACAGCTTTTCGGTTTGTCCGATTGACTGTACTCCCGCTTTTTTATTTGTTTTCGTCATTATCAGGTTTTTCCGTTTCCGCTACACTTTCTATCATGTCAACGACTACGGCATTAAGCTGTGCGGCGTTCTGCGATGTAATGACTGGTCGCCCGGTATCCTTTTCAATATCCTGTCGAACCTGACCGGCATAGCTGCCGCCACGACGGGCAATCTTCTGACTTTCAGAAAATCCTTCCGGCTGATGTGCTTTTGACAGTTCTGTGGTTGTTGCCTCTGCAAGCATATTCAGAACAATTTCCATCGTACTCATATTATCACGGAGGTTTTCCTTTTTCAGACCTTTTAATTTCTTATATTGCCGAGTAGTCATGCCGGACCATGCTTTCGTAATCTCATCGGTGAGAATGGCATACTCTTTTCCTTGCTGCACGCCACGCTCCTGCCATTCAGCGGTAAGCTCGTTACGGACACGGATGGAAAGGAGCCGCTGATGAATCCAGTCTGTATCATAGCCTTTTTTCTGATAGGTTTCCAATGCACGGTCGATTGCCTGTTCCGGGTCGATCGTTTCTTCAATGCGTTCACGACCAACCTGGGCAAGCCAGAGTTTGAACGGTTCAGCTTTAGGTGACGGAATTGACTGAATAATGCGTAAAAGCTGTTCAGCCGTTGCCGCTAGCACCTTACGCTTTTTGCCTGTTGCGCCCATCATTGCTACCTGGGGACAATTTGTCCCCAGGTAGCTTGCAAGCTGTTCGTCACGCTTACGCATTTTTTTGAGATAGTCTGTTGGATTGGAACTATCTGTCAGGACAGCGATAACATCCACAACGGAGAAATACCATTCTTCCTGTTCTTCGTCCCATGCGGTGCGTATTTTTCTATCTTCAAAAAGCTGGATGGAATTATTTTCGTCCATGCGCTTCAACCTCCTTAGAGTATGTATTTTAATTTTAACATGAAAGGGTTTCTATTTCTATAAGAGAAGCAAATTTCGCCGTAGTAGGCGTTGTGGGAATGTGCGTAAACTGCCAGGATTGTGAGGCTGTGGGAAAGCTGTTTGCAGACCTGTGGGAAAAGGCTTGTCTTTTTCCATCAGGCTGTGAATGGCTTTTCCATCGGCACGAGCGGCAGTTTTCCATATTTCCATGACGCAAGAAAATCATCCAACGATCAGCCAGTACACCGTCAGCGGCACATACCACACTGCCACGATCAGCCGCCATGTCAGAACGAAACCACCGATCACACCGCCGATAATAAAGTTCAGTGCAAACAGGGCGATCCCTCCACCCAGGGAGCCGCCGCCCGGCACGATCCAGAGGCACATCCGATGGAGTCCAAACGGCAGCCCACAGAGTATCCAGAGCCATACATAGTCAAGCTCTCCGTTCTTCACGCAGGCAGATTTGAAGATACAATACAGGATCAGTGCCATGGTCACGGGCAATACGCTTTTGAAGAAAAATGCTTTGATTGCTTCGCTTCTTGTCATCGGTAAAACCTCCTTCCGCAGTTCCATTATACAGGATGCCGGGAGCTGCGCCCAGCGTCTTTCAAAGAAATTTATTCCAGTTCATGCCGCCGCTGTTGTTCCTGGTCCTTTGGAACGGCCAGCAGCGCATCCACATTCTGCTTGACGGTATCGTATTCCTGTGTTTCGGTTCTTGCGGTTTTGAACTCCGTAAGGAGCCGTTCCTTTTCTGCGTTGAGATTAGCAAGCTCCGTTTTCATGCTTTCAGTTGTCGGCAGCGGCACAGCCCCCAGCCGTTTCAATTCTCTGGCGGCCGCTTCAAAAAGGATGATTTCGCTCTCATGCCCCCGCAGAAACTTTTCCTTATCGCCGGATTTACGGTAACGGTCGTAGATCGGTTTCAACTGGCGATAGGTGGTAGCGTGCTTCATCACAAGGGTAAGTTCGGCACTTCTGCTTTCTATTCGCTTGATCTCCGTATGAGTGGTATCCCTGCGCTCAGACACGGCGGCCAACTTGCTTTCCAGTTCTCCATAGCTGCTTATCCCGTGTTCGGTCAGGAAATTCATGGTCTTGGCGGCTTGTTTCAGATTGTTCAACTTCGCCCAATGGGTGAAGCCTGCGCTCTGCTGTGCCTTAATGTTATTCTGGATATCAATGAGCAGGCTGATCTTCCCGTTCTGCTGTTTCAGCTGGCGGGAAGGTCTGGAGCGTCCAGCAATCCGGGCGGCAAGGGCTTCTTCGGTGTAATCCACACCAAGGGTTTTCAGACGGGTGAACCGTTCCTGATCCGGTGCTTTGGCGGAGATATACTTGCCGCGCTTAATCTCATAACCTTCTCTCTGCAGGCGGCGAAGCAGTTCTTCTAAATCGGAACAGGCTGGTAGGAGCCGGTCGATGGCCGCTTTTAGCTTCGCCTTATAGCTGATGCCGTTCTGTGTGGCCTGATGTTCAATATAGCTCTTGCCCTTGTCCTGTCCGGGAATGATGACGGACAAGCCGTGTTCCTTGCAAAGCCGGTCGGAGGTGCGGCGGATATCGTGATAGCTTCGCTTGTTGGAATGATAGTGCTTGTGATCCGCAAAGCTGACCGCATTGAAAATCAGGTGGTTATGAACATGATCTTTGTCTATGTGGGTGGTAAGGACAAACTCATACTTGCCGCCCAGGATTTCTTTTGCAAGCTCCATGCCGATTTCATGGGCCTGCTCCGGCGTGACTTCCCCAGGCTGAAAGGCTTGGATCAGATGGCGGCCCAGGTTCGTTCCCTTGTCGATGGCATGGCGACGGGTCCAGGAAAATTCGATATCCGCAGTTTCGGCAGTGCAGCCATAGGAGGATACAAGCAGCTTTCCGTCCGTCTTTTCCGGGTTGCAGATATAGTCAATGGCTGCTTTCAGCGTTGACTTGATAGGATGTGTCTTTGTAACTGCCATATCTCGTCCAGCCTTTCTCGTATCTCGTCCATATCGGCCTGATACGCAGGGCCTCCGGCATTGATCCGCTTGGCAATCTGATTGATGTTCCGGCCAATGGCAGCAAGCTCTTTGGTGAACGCCTTGATATCTGCGGTGTCCGTATAGATGATATATCCGTCAATCGCCATCTTGCGGAGGTAGGCACCATATCTGCGTGTGGGTAGCTGGCTCATTTTCTCGTCTATGAGCCGTTTTTCGTCCTCCGTAACATAGAATTTCATTTGGATATTCCGCTTTCGGTTTGCCATGCGCCGCCTCCGTTCTTCATAAGGGTTTGGGATTATCCCAACAAGCAATTTTGAATTTTCGGGTAAGGGACCTGAAAATCTCAAAATTCGCAAGCGGGTACTCGCTTGCTGTGCTTGCTACTGTAACCCTACCCTCATTCTCCCTCTACTAATACTACAATTTGAAACGGAGATTTTGGCTATTTTCATCTAAAAATCTTTAATAGCATGGGCGTTCATCAAAATTTGACACAGGAGAAATTATCACATATACTTAATGGTAATTAGTTATAATGAGCCAAAAGGAGGCATTGGTGGTGCTGACCTATGAAAAACAAGCACTCTCTGGTGCGATTGAAGTATTATTGCGGTCTGAATTGCCAGACGAATTTGAAGGGACAAAGTTATACGGCTCTCCCGAAGAAGATGAACTACGGCAGGACT
>ENA-OQKL01000300-OQKL01000300.1-human-gut-metagenome-genome-assembly--contig:-NODE-300-length-16840-cov-5.700592_pt1 | contig 16840 bp, 15 predicted proteins | sample MGYA00242779_ERZ504800 | MGnify/ENA primary metagenome ERZ504800 (study PRJEB26092, sample SAMD00036410) | human gut metagenome | host: Homo sapiens | study: EMG produced TPA metagenomics assembly of... | reverse complement strand
TTGTTCAAAGCTAAAAATTCATCAACGCTCTACGCTAAAAACAGTCCGCCGGACTGTTTTCTTAACGCTCGCCTTCGAGTCCCTGTTCACGCATAACGGTAAAATAAAAAGAAAGCACTCGTTTGAGTACTTTCTTTTTTGGTGCGCCAACAGGGACTCGAACCCCGGACCGACCGGTTATGAGCCGGTAGCTCTAACCAACTGAGCTATTGGCGCGTATTCTGTTTTCATTTGACAAATAGTTTATGCAATGTCAAATATCGTAATCAGCTTACGCAAAAAATATTATATCAAACTTTCCTTTGATTGTCAATGATTTTTATGCCGTAATATTCATTGTGGTTTTGCACAGTAAATTTAAATAAACTTACTTTTCACTTGTTCAAATCAACTGCTTGTGTTATAATTGCCTTATACGGACGGTGAAGATACACTTGACCGAAAAACAATTTGGAGGTTTTTAATATGGCAGAAATAAAAGCGTTCAGAGGAATGCGTTACAACACGGAAAAAGCAGGCGAGATTTCTCAACTTTGCTGTCCGCCTTATGACATCATAAGCGAGGAACAAAGACTCGGTTATATCAGTGAAAACGAGTATAATATCATTCGGCTTGAGCTTCCGAAAGAGGGCGAAAACCCGTATCAGACAGCAAGAGAAATCCTTGATATGTGGCGGAACAGGGGTGTTCTTGTGAGCGAGGACAAGCCTGCAATCTATGTTTATGAGGAAGAATTTACGGCTTACGGCGAACGCAAGAGCATCAAGGGTATCATCGCCCGTGTTCATCTTGAAGAGTTTGAAAAGGGAATCATTCTTCCGCACGAGTTCACTCTTTCAAAGGCTAAAGAGGACAGACTTAATCTTATGAAAGCAACAAACTGCAATTTCAGTCAGATTTATGCCCTTTATATGGACAGCAAGCATACAACCCTCGCAACAATTGATAATGAATCTAAGAACGCACCAAAGCTTGAATTTACCGACGGTGAGGGTGTTACTCACAGACTTTGGATTGTTACGGATGAAAATGTAATCGCAAAGCTTTGTGCAGATTTTGCCGACAGAAAGCTCTATATTGCAGACGGTCACCATCGCTATGAAACCGCTCTAAACTATCGAAACTACTGCCGTGAAAACGGTCTTTCAAAGGTTGGCGATCCTTGTGATTATCAGATGATTTACCTTGTTGACATGGAACATCCGGGACTTGTTGTATTCCCGACACACCGCCTTGTGCGTGATTTGCCGGACTTTAATGTTGAAAAAGTTCTTGACGGTTGCAGGGAATATTTTGATGTTACCGAAATGAACGGTACGGACAATATGGAAAGCGAGCTTGCAAAGCTCTATGACGAGGGCAAAAAGGCATTTGGATTCTATGTCGGAAACGGAAAATGGTACAGGCTTGTGCTGAAAAATCTTGACATTATGGACAAGCTTCTTCCCGAATTGAGCGAACCGTCAAGACAGCTTGATGTTACCGTTCTCCATTCACTTGTGCTTGAAAGAATTTTCGGCATTGATAAGGAAAATATGGCAAATCAGATTAACCTTACATACACAAAGTTCTTCTCGGAGGCTGTTGAGGGCGTTGACAACGGCAAGTTCCAATGCTCGTTTGTGCTTAATCCGACAAGAGTAACCGAAATCCGTGATGTTGCCACCGCCGGCGAAAAGATGCCGCAGAAGTCAACATATTTCTATCCGAAGATGATTACGGGCATGGTTATGAACGATATCGGAGTTGAATAATGAACGAAAAGATGCGTAGAAAAGACAGGGAAACTACCGAAGAAAGAGCCTATGAAATCCTGAAAAACGGTGAATACGGCATTTTGTCAACAATCGGCGAGGACGGCTATCCCTACGGTGTGCCTGTAAATTTTGCCGTTGAGGGCAACAAAATTTATTTCCATTGCGCTCCGAATTCGGGCTTGAAACTGAAAAATGTTGAATACAGCAACAAGGTTTCGTTTTGCACGGTTCAAAACAACAGAATTGACGGAGCAAAACTGACTTCAAAATACGAAAGTGCGGTTGTGTTTGGTACGATTGCAAAATCGGTTGAAAACAAGAACAGAGGTCTTGAACTGATTGTTGAAAAATATGCTCCCGAATTTATCGAAAGCGGAAAAAGGTGCATAGAGAAATCGGGCAGTATGACAGGCGTTTATGAAATCACAATCGAAAAAATCACGGGCAAGGAAAATAAATAGTTTATTTATAATTGTTTAAGGGCAGAATATGAAAGAGGTGAGTATATGAAAATTCTTGTTGTTTTTACGGGCGGTACAATCGGCTGTGTGCGTAAGGGCGAGGTGCTTTCGCCCGACAATGAGCAGAAATATATGCTCACGCAGATGTATCTTGACAGGTACGGCGATGTTGATTTTGACACGGCTGAGCCTTATACCGTCCTCAGCGAAAATCTTGAGGGCTGTCACATGAACAGGCTTGCCGACTGTCTGCAAAGCTATGATTTGAACAGCTATGACGGCGTTGTTGTAACTCACGGAACGGACACTTTGCAATATACCTCTGCATTTCTTGCTTATATTTTTGACGGCTTAAATGTGCCGATTGTGCTTGTTTCGGCAAATTATCCGCTTGATGACAGCCATTCAAACGGCTTTGAAAATTTTGTCGGTGCGATTGACTTTATAAAATCAGGCAGCGGAAACGGTGTTTTTGTTTCGTATAAAAATGCTGATTTGCCCATGACAATTCACAGAGCGTCAAGACTGCTTGCACATTCGGCATACAGCGACGAACTGCACAGTATTTTTGACGAGAGCTATGGTAAAATTCAGAACGGAATTTTTGTGAAGAACATCCGTTACAAGGCATTAAAAAGCAAGTTCACTTTTGATGAAAGCGTCCGACTTTCGGATAACAGCAATGTGCTGAAAATTTCCGCAACGGTTGGTATGCAGTATCCTGAAATTACGGAAAATGTAAAAGCCGTTTTACTTGAGGGATTCCATTCGGGTACGCTGAATACAGACGGTAAGGCCTTGAACGACTTTTGTCAAAAAGCAAAAGCAATGAATATTCCCGTATTTTTGACGGGTGCGTGCAAGGGCTTTTATTACGAAAGCAAGCTGAAATTTGACAGGCTTAATATAACAGTTCTGCCTCCTGCATCACCGATTGCAATGTACATCAAGCTGTGGCTTTTGCCAAAAAGTGAATTTGACAAGGCTTTTTTGCCCTGTGCAGAAGATTTTTACGATAACGATTGACAATTTACAGATATAAAAATAAGGACAAATGACTTGATGGTCATTTGTCCTTTTAGGTTATTGTATTAAATTATTCGTCTTTGCTTTTATCTTTGAAATTATCTTCTGTGATGTTGTAGGTTGCACCGACAACTTCCTGAGTAAGATACTTTTCGTTTTCGGCAAGCTTTTCCGAACGGTTGTCTGCCTCCTCATTTTCTTTACCCGGCCATTTCTTGTAAACCACCTTGAGAAGAATAGGTGTTGCAAGCGATGAAACGATGATAAGAATAATAATAGGAGCAAAAAACTGCGGTGCCATAAGACCTGTGTCAAGTCCCTTCTTGGCAACGATAAGACCAACCTCACCACGGTTCATCATACCTACGCCGATTTTGAGCGAGTCAGGCATATTGAATTTGCAAAGCTTTGCCGTACCGCCGCAGCCGATAACCTTTGTCAAAAGTGCAACTGCAACGAGTGCAATTGAGAACCAGAGCATTGAAAGGTTGAAATCGTTAAAGCTTGTCTGAAGTCCGATACTTGCAAAGAATACAGGTCCGAAAATCATGTACGAGCTGACATCCATCTTTCTTTCGATGTACTGTGAATCCTTGATGTTACAGAGGATAATACCTGCAACATATGCGCCTGTGATGTCTGCAATTCCGAAAAATTCTTCCGCACAATATGCACACGCAAAGCAGAGAACAAGACCGAAAATCGGAATTCTTCTTGAGTGCGGCCAGAGTTTGTCGAGCCACTTGAAGAGAAAATAAAGTGCAAAGCCGAGTATAAATGCAAGAACAAAGAAAAGTACAATGTTGATGCAAACGGACGCAGGCTGAACATCGGGGCTTTTGAAACCGATTACAACGGTGAGAAGTACGATGCCGATAACATCGTCTATAATTGCGGCTGAAAGAATTGTTGTTGCAACCCTTCCTTTCAGGTGTCCCATTTCTTTAAGAGCCTGAACAGTAATACTAACCGAGGTTGCCGCAAGGATTGTTCCCATAAATACAGCCTCAAGCATCGCAAGGTCACCGTCACCAAAGCCGAATACAAGGTAAACAGCCGCACCGCCTGCAACCGAAACGATTACACCGGCAAACGCAACAAGCAAGGCAACAGGTCCTGTTTTGATAAGCTCTTTAAGATCCGTTCCCAGACCTGCCGAGAACATCAGCAAAATAACGCCGATTTCAGCCATACCTGAGATGAATCCGTCATACGAAACAAAATTAAGCATACAAGGTCCTACGATAAGACCTGCAATAATCTCACCCACAACCTGTGGTGCGCCGAGCTTTCTGGCAACAATACCGAGAAGCTTTGCCGCAACAAGGATTATGGCAAGATTCTTCAGAATATCAAGTGTGTTAATTTCCATAACTTCTTTTTCGGACAGACTTCAAACGCCTCATAAACGGCAGTCTGACCGACTCTCCTTTCTCTCTTATAAAACCGAATATATTCTATCACAATCGACAGCAATTTTAAATAAATATTTTGAAGTTCGACAAAAATCGCACTTTGCACAAATTAATGAATAATACAGCTTGAAAAATATGCAAAAAGTATTTTTATGCATTATTGCTTTTAAGGTTTGGAATGCTTGCTTTTATGAGTTTTGTCATATGCTCGGAAATCACTGAAACCGATTCAATAAGTTCATCCGAATAATCGTTTGTGTTCTCCTGATTTTCAACAAAGGCATAGTATCCGCCGTAGATTGCGTAGTCAAGAAGTGTGCAGAATTTCTTATCGTTTATATATTCCGGGCAGTTCTCGAAAATCATATTTTTCAATGATTTTGAAAGCTTTACTATAAGATTGGGATGTTGTGAACCGGAAAAAACCGTGTTTGTCAGTGCCTTGTTTTCGGTCATTGCACCCAGAAGATTGCGATAAAATTTTACGGGCTCGTCAATCATCATCTGCGGATAGTTTATGGTACTTACAATGCCGTCAACTACCTCGCTCTCAATTTTATCCGAAAGGTCGAACATATCCTCATAATATGTGTAGAAGGTAGATTTATTGATGAGTGCTTTTTCACAAAGCTCCTTAACGGTAATTTTGCGCAGTTCTTTTTTTGAACGCAGATTTACAAATGCGTCAAAAATACTTTTCTTGCTTTTCATAACTCTTATGTCCAAAGATAATCACCTGATTTTAAAATTAGTCGGTTTTCCAACGAAAGTAGCGTAATTGTCGCTTGTTTATGCTTTCGTTATTGTATATTATAACAGTATGGGATAAGTGTGTCAAAAATAAAAATTACGGATGAAACACGCATTCTCTGACTATTTTTTGGAACGATTTTCACAGCAACTGACAATATTTCAGACAAACCGACAAAATTATTTACATAAAAATCGTTTTTACCACTTGTATATTTGTTGAAAATATATTATACTATACTTGTATTATTGAAGAACTGCCTACAATCGCAGAAAAGAGGGTTACTATGGCTTTTAAAATCAATGACGAAAGAGCGCCGCTTGATCAGTTTTTACAAGGCGAATCTGTTCGTGCTTATGAATTTTTAGGCTCACACTTTGTGAACTGGGACGGCCGTCAGGGCGTTGTTTTCAGAGTATGGGCACCGAACGCATTGTCCGTTTCGGTGGTCGGTGATTTTAACGACTGGAACAATGACGCAAACTTTATGTACAAAATCTCGGACGGCGGCGTCTGGGAGTTGTTTATTGAGGGAATTCCCGAGTTTGCCTGCTATAAATATTGTGTCGAAACCCCGTGGCATGAGAGAAGACTCAAAACCGATCCTTATGCTTTTCATTGCCAGACTCGTCCTGACAACGCATCCCGTGTTTACGAAATTGACGGCTACGAGTGGCATGATGAAAAGTGGTATGACTACAAAAAAGAGCATCCGCACAAGAATATGCCTGTCAATGTTTACGAGGTAAACGCAGGTTCTTGGCGTAAGTATGAGGACGGCAATGTTTTCAGCTATCGCAAGCTTGCTGATGAGCTTATTCCTTATGTTAAGAATATGGGCTACACTCACATTGAGTTTATGCCTCTTACAGAATATCCGTTTGACGGCAGCTGGGGATATCAGGTTACAGGCTACTTTGCCGCAACATCCCGTTACGGTGAGCCGAAAGACCTTATGTATTTTGTGGACAGATGTCATGAAGAGGGCATCGGCGTTATCCTTGACTGGGTTCCTGCCCACTTCCCGAAGGACGCACACGGTCTTGGCAGATTTGACGGTACAGGCTGTTATGAATATGAAGATCCCCGTATCGGCGAACACAAGGAATGGGGTACATATATCTTCAATTACGGCAGATATGAGGTAACAAGCTTCCTCCTTTCATCTGCAATGTTCTGGCTTGACAAGTATCATGTTGACGGTATCCGTGTTGACGCCGTTGCATCAATGCTTTATCTTGACTACAACAGAAATGACGGAGAGTGGATTGCAAACGCATACGGCGGAAGAGAAAACCTTGTTGCCGTAGATTTCCTGCAGAAGCTCAACACGGTTGTACATATGTTCCACCCCGAGGCTATGATGATTGCCGAAGAAAGTACGGCATGGCCGAATGTTACACGCTATCCGATTAAGGATATGGGACTCGGCTTTGACTACAAGTGGAATATGGGTTGGATGAACGATATGCTTTCGTACATCTCGCTTGATCCGTTGTGGAGAAATTATCACCACGACACCCTTACATTCAGCATGGTTTATGCTTTTTCCGAGAACTTCATGCTCCCGATTTCTCATGATGAAGTTGTTTACGGCAAGGGTTCTCTCATCAATAAAATGCCCGGCGACTATGACATGAAGTTCAGCGGTGTGAGAGGCTTTGTGGCATATATGATGGCTCACCCGGGTAAGAAGCTTATGTTCATGGGCAGTGAAATCGGTCAGTTTGACGAGTGGAATGCGAACGAGGAGCTTGAATGGAACCTTCTTTCATTTGAAAAGCACCGTCAGCTTAACCTTTTCTTTGCTGAGGTAAACAAGTTCTATCGTGATGTTCCTGCCATGCATGAGAACGACTATGATTGGGACGGTTTCCAGTGGATTGCACTTGATGACTACAAGAACAGCATCATTTCGTTCCGCAGAATTGCTTATGACGGCAGTGAAATCATCTGCGTATGTAACTTCCAGCCTGTTCAGCACGATAACTATGTTGTTGGTGTTCCCGAATACGGTATTTATGAAGAAGTGTTCAACTCCGAGGCTGAAGAATTCGGCGGTTGCGGAATCAGAAACGAGGGCGAGCTCAAGGCTAAAAAGAAGAAAGACCACGAGCTCAACTATTCAATGGAAATCACAGTTCCGCCGCTTGCTGTTATGTATTTCAAGCTTAAAAAGAAGCTGGCTCTTCCCGTAAAGAAAAAGACTACGGCAAAGAAGGACGCCGCTCTTGCAAAGCTTAAAGCCGAAAAGGCAAAGAAATCGGCAAAGGCTGCTCCGAAAAAGGAAGATAAGGCAGAAAAAGTAAAGGCTGAAGCAAAGTCTGCAAAGGCAGAAGCAACCGCTGAAAAGGTTGAAAAGAAAGCCGAACCCGCTTCCGAAAAGCCCGTTAAAAAGGCAGTAAAGGCAGTTAAGGAGGAAACTCCTGCTCCTGCTGAGGTTGAGAAAAAAGCAGAAAAAGCAGTTAAGGTCGAAAAGGCTGAAAAAGTCGAGAAAACCGAAACTGCCGTAAAGGCTGAAAGCAAAACCGTAAAAGCTGAAAAGCCTGCCGAAAAGAAAACAACAGCTAAAAAATAATCAAAATATTACAAATCATTTGTGCCGACGGATTTTTCTGTCGGCATTTTTGTTTGCCCGAAAACGCATTACATACAAAATTTTTGTAAAGTCTATTGTTATTGTGACCGTATTTGTGGTATAATCATTTAAATACGGAATGCCGAAAATTGTCGTTTGAACGGCACAAAATTGTCGGCTGATTTTAATTTTGATTATTACGGAGAATTTTATATGAAAATCGACAACAAAAAGGCAAGAATAATTCTTGCGGTTATTATTGCGGTGAGCCTTGTCATAAGCACGGTTTATATGTTTTCAAAACAGGGTTTTCACGAGGACGAGCTTCTGACCTATAACCTTGCAAATTCCTCAAAACAGCTTAATGTTAACGGCGGTTGGAACAGTCCCGAGGATTTCAACGAGTATCTTGCCGTGTCGCCCGATGACAGATTCGACTATGCTCAGGTATATGAAAATCAGATTATAGATGCGTCGCATCCGCCTCTCTATTACGCACTTGTTCACACGGTCTGTTCATTCTTTCCTGGCGTGTTCTCAAAATGGCTTGCCTATTCAATAAATGTGCTTGCCATGGCAGGCATTTTGATTATGCTTTATAAAATCGGACGGAAAATCACGGGCAACAATCTTTATGCCTTGATCGGTGTGGGGGCATATGCTCTGAGTATTGCGTGTATTACCACGACAATTTATCTCAGAATGTACGCAACGCTTACCTTTTGGGTGCTTGCGTTCGTTTATATGAGCATAAAGCTCTATGAAAAAAAGAACACCGTCGGCATAAAGGACTGCATTCTGCTTGCAGTTACAGTGCTTTGCGGTGTGCTTACCCAGTATTATTTCATCCTCTTTGCAGGACTTACGGGACTTGTTTTCCTTGTGCTCAAAATCAAGGAAAAGTGCGGTAAAGACCTTATTAAGTACATTATTGCGGCTGTTGTGGGGGCAGGACTTGCACTCTGCATTTATCCGTACATAATCTCGAATGTACTCGGCGGCAACCGTGGACTCAGTTCACTTGATATGTCGGCGCTTGATATGGTTACGGTTGTAACATATGTTTTCTACAAGCTTTGCACCTATGTTCAGATTCTTGCAAAGGATATGTTCATCAATCAGGTTTGGCTGCTCGGACTTTGTACAGCCGCAGTTATCGGATTCGGAATTTATTTCCGTTTTGTGAAAAAGGTAAAAATTCCTAAAAAGGCGATGTTTGCCGTAGTTCCGGCAGTTTGCTATTTCATCGGCATTTCACTTGTTTCACCGTTTAACAGCGACCGCTATGTTATGGCGTCACTTCCGCTGATTGCGATGCTTTTTGCATTCTCGTTCATCAGAATTTTCACACTTTTCAAAAATCAGAAGATACGCCTTGCCGTGCCTGCATGCATTTTGCTTGCGTCAGTCACAGCGTTTGTTACGGTTAAGCCCTATTACACATACGGCAAAACAAATCTCTATGAGCCAAAGACAGACAACTGCATTTTTGTCGGAACTGCAATGCTTGAATGGAACAAGTGTATTGACAAGTTTATGAACTACGACAGCACAATGATTGTTCAGAGTTCAAAGTTCTCTCCGACTCTCGGTGATGAGCTTGAAGAATTTGCCGAAAAACGAGGAGTTATCACCAACGGAAAGGTTTCTTCGCTTGCCGAGGCATTTATGTTTAACGGCGACACAAATAAGCAGGAAACCGACAGCATGGAAAAACTCAAAACGGACAAAAAGCTTGCGTCACTTGACGAGGTAACGGTTTATGTTTCCCGCCTTGCAGACAAAGATGATGTGCTTAAATACATAACGGAAAACACAAAATTTAAGAATTATGAGCTTATTCAGGCTGATTACAGCTTTGAAGATTTCTACAACTGGTACGACTATTTTGTTGAAACCGAGTCGTATTGCAATGTTTATCGTTTTTATTAACAGAGGTGTTTAAAATGAATTCGGATAAAATCGATCGCAAAAATTCTATCGGTGTAGCATTTTCGGGCGGCGGACTTCAAGGTATTGCTCACATCGGTGCTGTTCAGGCTCTTTATGAACTCGGAATCCATCCGCAGTATGTTTCGGGTACAAGCTCGGGTGCGGCAATGGCGGCAATCGTTGCAATGGGCTGTGATTCCGATGAAATGAAAAGAGTTGCAAAAAAGCATTGGAAAACTCTTGCCGAAATCGACAACGGCCTTATTTTCAAATCTCTTGCACAGCTTATTCTAAATAAAAAGATTCAGAAAGACGGCATCAAGTCGGGTGAACTGATTGAAGATGTTATCCGTGACATTATGAATGAAAAAGGTATAACAGGCTTTGAAAATCTTCCGATTAACCTTTCAATCTGTACGGTTGACACGCTTACAACCGATGAATGTATTTTTACAACCAAGGAAGAAAATCTTGAAAACGAGCATATTCACTACATAACAGGCGCTCCGCTTGAAACTGCTGTTCGTGCAAGTATGTCGTTCCCTGCAATTTACACAACCTGTCCTTATGACAAGTACAACTTTATTGACGGCGGTTCAAAGGACAATTTGCCCGTAAAAATTTTGCGTGATATGGGCGTCGGCAAGGTTCTTGCAATCGGCTTTGATATTATGACCTACAATCCCGACGCAGGCCTTGGCGGTCTTATTAAGGTTATTTGGCGTGCGCTTGATGTTTATTCAATTGACGGCACAAGAGAGTCAAAGAAAATGGCTGACCTCGCAATTGATATCAAGAACGAAAACACACAGCTTTTCTCAATGGACAGCATTGACGAAACCATTCAGGAGGGCTACGATGCGATTATGGCTCACAAGGACGAAATTTAAAGGTTTCGGTGAGCAAAACAGTGCGGAATAATTAAGATTAAAGAGGACTTCTTTTTTGAGAAGTCCTTTTGATGTAGATGAAACGAGGATTTTATGTTAAAAATTTTAAATAAAACCCGAAAGGTATCGGGCAAAATGTCCGTACCAAAACAAATTATGACAACATTCTTTGCTCTGCTTTTTGGCGGTGGCATGGGAATTGTCGCAAAGTTTCTTGATTTGAACAGACTGCCGAGCTTTCTCGATTGGCTTGATTTGTCAAACTTTTTGGGCAGAACAGCACCGTGGATTTTTATTGCCGTGTGCCTTGCCGTATTCAGCAAATCCCCCTTAAAAGCAGGAATTAATGTTTTTGCGTTTTTTGTGGGAATGTTAATAGGGTACTATGTGTGGACAAGTGTTTTTGCAGGATTTTATCCCGATATTCCGTACCTTATGAGGTGGCTGATTCTTGCTGTTGTATCGCCGTTTTTGGCATTTCTGATTTGGTATGCAAGGGGACGGGGTGCGCTTGCAATCGGAATTTCTTCCGTACTCATAGCAATATTCTGTTGCTTTGCATTTAATCTCAACTTTGCCGATTTCAGAATTCTGTACCTCCCCGAATTTATACTTTGGCTTGCAAGCATCGGAATTTTGTTCAAGGATGTAAAACAGAGTGCATTTTCTCTGCTGATTTCAATTCCCGTTGCCCTTTCGCTTGAATACACGGGACTTCTCGGAATTATCGGCATTGGTTGATATTTTTAAATCTCTGTTGTATAATCTAAGTGCAGATTATTTGCATCTCTAAAGTGATGTAAATAATCATAGAAATTCAAAATGTGAAAAATGTAAAAAATTTGCAGGAGGGTGATTTTTTGTGAATATCAGCGTTGGCGACAGAGTTGAAATGAAAAAACAGCACCCATGCGGCTGCAAAACCTTTGAAATTCTGCGTGTGGGAATGGATTTTAAGATAAAATGCGAAAAATGCGGCAGAGAGGTTATGGCGCCCCGTGCAAAGATTGAAAAAAATATTAAAAAAATTTTGACGGAGTAAGATATATATGTTTGAAAAAATCGAAATATTTGACAAAAGGTACTCCGAGCTTTCCGAAAGGCTCTACCAGCCGTCAGTAGCGGGCAATCCCGAGGAATATCAGAAAATTATGAAGGAAATCAAGTCGATTGAGGAAATCGTTTTGACCTACCGTAAATACAAAGAGGCTGTTCAGACCGAAAAAGACAGCCTTGAAATTCTTGAGGAAACAAGCGACAAAGAGCTTAAAGAGCTTGCTCAGATCGAGCTTGACGAGGCTAAGGATAATATCAAAAATCTTGCGGAAGATTTGAAAATTCTGCTTTTGCCGAAGGATCCGAACGATGAACGAAATGTTATCGTTGAAATCCGTGGCGGTGCAGGCGGTGAGGAATCGGCTCTGTTCAGTGCGGTTCTGTTCAGAATGTACTCGATGTATGCCGAAAAAAAGGGCTTTAAAATCGAGATTATCAATGCCAATGAAACCGAAATCGGCGGTTACAAGGAAATTTCCTTTATGATTGAGGGCGAGGGTGCATACTCACGCTTTAAGTACGAAAGCGGTGTTCACCGTGTTCAGCGAGTACCCGAAACCGAAAGTCAGGGCAGAGTTCACACATCGACAACAACCGTTGCGGTTTTGCCGGAGGCAGAAGATGTTGAGCTTGAAATTGATCCGAATGACCTCAAAATTGACACCTTCCGTTCAAGCGGTGCAGGCGGTCAGCATATCAACAAAACAAGTTCCGCAATCCGAATCACTCACTTGCCTACAGGTATGGTAGTTGAGTGTCAGGACGAGAGAAGTCAGTACAAGAACAAGGACAAGGCTCTTAAAGTTCTCAAAAGCCGGCTTCTCAAGGAAAAACAGGACAAACAGGCGAGTGAAATTGCCGAAAACAGAAAAATGCAGGTAGGTACGGGCGACCGCAGTGAGCGAATCCGCACATATAACTATCCGCAGGGCAGAGTAACCGACCACAGAATCGGTCTTACTCTCTACAAGCTTGAAGAAATTCTCAACGGCAGCCTTGACGAAGTGATTGACGCACTTGTTGCCGCTGACAGAGCCGAAAAGCTCAAAGAAAGTATGGAAAAATAATCCGGTGATAATTGTGAAAACATTGTTGTTAAAAAATACAGAGGAAGATATAAAAACCGCCGCAGAGCTGCTTAAAAACGGCGGTGTTGTAGGAATCCCGACCGAAACAGTTTACGGACTTGCGGCTGACGCACTCAACCCCGAGGCCGTAAAGAAGATTTTTAAAGCAAAGGGCAGACCCGGGGATAATCCGCTGATTGTCCACATCTGCGATTTTTCCGATATTGAAAGACTTAACCTTGTGACGAAGATCCCCGATACGGCAAAAAAACTTGCCGATGCGTTCTGGCCGGGACCGCTCACAATGATTATGAAGAAGTCGGATGTTATTCCGAATGAAGTTTCGGCAGGACTTGACACGGTTGCAATCCGTTTTCCAAGCCACAAAACCGCACAGGCGATTATCCGTGAATCGGGTACGGTTCTTGCCGCACCTTCGGCAAATATTTCGGGCTCACCCAGTCCGACAACCGCACAGCATGTTATGAACGATATGGACGGCAAAATCGACGCTGTTCTTGACGGCGGTGCAAGTGAGGTAGGTCTTGAAAGCACGGTAATCACTCTTGCAGGAGATGTTCCGAGGGTACTTCGCCCGGGCGGAATTACGGTTGAAATGCTCGAGAGTGTCCTCGGCAAGGTTGAAGTTGATGATGCGGTTTTGCACAAACTTGCAGACAATGTTAAGGTTGCAAGCCCCGGTATGAAGTACAAGCACTATGCGCCAAGGGCGAGAGTAATACTTCTTAATTGCAACGATGAGCAATATATTGATTATGTAAACAAAAAGGCGGCTGAAGGAGTTGCGGCGCTCTGTTGCGACGAGGATATTCCGCTTTTGAAAACTCCCGTTTTCTCTCTCGGAAAACGAAACGACTATACAAGACAGGCTCACACGCTTTTTGACGAGCTTCGCAGAATTGATGAGGACGACAGCGTTAAGGTTGTATATTCAAGATTGCCAAAAACGAACGGCGTCGGAATGGCTGTTTACAACCGTCTTATAAGAGCGGCAGGCTTTGAGGTGATTGACCTTGAACAGAATTAAAATTGTCGGTCTTACGGGACAGAGCGGTGCGGGAAAAAGCACGGTTTCGGCATATTTTGCCAAAAACGGAATGTGCGTTATAAATGCTGACGAGATTGTAAAAAAACTTTACACTCCCGATTCCGTATGCTTAAAGGCTGTTTCGGGTGTTTTCGGTCAGGATATTATCCTTTCTGACGGCAACATTGACAGACCGTTGCTTGCCAAAAGGGCATTTTCAAGCAAAGAAAACACACATTTGCTCAATTCAATTGTTCATCCGTTTGTTACATATGAATTTATGCAGATGGCGAAACAGGCTCAGACAGACGGCAAAAGCGTTGTGATTTATGACGCTCCTCAGCTTTTTGAAAGCGGTGCCGATGTGTTTTGCGACCTTATTGTAAGCGTTACCGCTAAAAAAGAAATAAGGCTTGAGCGAATCTGCAAAAGGGATAACATTGACATTTCCCGTGCAGAGCTAAGAATGTCTGCACAGCTTGACGAGGAATTTTTCAGAAGTCACAGCGACATTGTTATTGAAAACAATTTTTCTATAGAGCAAGTCGAGCTTGCCGCACAAAAGGCGGCAGAGGCTATTAACAACCTGATGAGGTGATAGGATGCCCCAATCAAGGCAATATAAAAAGAAAAAAAGTGCAGGAAAGGCGATTTTGGCATGGATAATTGTGCTTGCAATTCTTGCGGCGGGAGTATTTGTGTTTGTTTCGGCCTTTTACGAGGACGCAAAGAAAAAGCTTGATGAGATGAATTATCCACGCACCTACAGCACATATGTTGAAAAAGCCGCCAAGGATTATGACCTTGATCCCGCGTTGATATATGCCGTAATCCACACGGAAAGCGGCTTTGACTCGAAAGCCGAATCGGGCGTCGGAGCAAAGGGTGTTATGCAGATGATGCCATCGTCATTTGAGTGGCTGCAGGAGCAAAGAGGTTGTGCGGGACAGTACACCGAGGATGATCTGTTTGACCCCGAAATCTGTATTGATTACGGAAGTTATCTTTTAAAATATTTTTACGATTATTACGGCACGGAATGCTCGGCAATTGCCGCATATAATGCCGGCTTTGTTGTAAGCGACTGGCTCAACGATACTAATTACAGTTCGGACGGAAAAAATCTTGATTCCATTCCGTATCCCGAAACAGAGAATTATGTTGACAAGGTTGAAAGTGCCAAGGAAATGTATATAAAACTTTATTATTCACAATCTAATTAAGTGCAAAGATGTTCCGATGCCTTTGGCGGCGGATTTCAAAATAAAATGGTTTTGCCGTGTTTTACGGCACAGAAAGGACGGTTATTATGGCTGAAGAAAAGTCAAAGACAACTTTATTAAAGGAAAAAATTATGATGACCGAACCGAAGGGCGTTAAGGCTCTTTCGGAGGAAGAAATTAAAAAGGCAGACAGCTTTTGCGATGGTTACAAAAAGTTTCTTGATAACTCACCCGTTGAGCGTGAGGCTGTTCGCTATACTGTTGAGCTTGCCAAAAAAGCAGGTTTTGCAGAGTATGAGCAGGACAAAGAATATAAGGCCGGCGACAGGCTTTATTATGTCAACCGTGACAAGGCTGTTGCTCTTGCCGTAATCGGTAAAAACGGTGTTAAGAACGGTGCAAGGCTTGCAATCGCTCATATTGATTCCCCGAGAGTTGACCTCAAACCGAATCCTCTTTTTGAGGCAAACAATCTTGCTTTCTTTAAGACTCATTACTACGGCGGTCTTAAAAAATATCAGTGGACAACAATTCCGCTTTCACTTCACGGTTCGGTTGTAAAGCTTGACGGTACAAGAGTTGACATCTGCTGGGGCGATGATGAGAACGAAAGCTGTTTCTGCATTACAGACCTTCTTCCGCACCTTGCAAGAGAGCAGGCGTCAAAGCCAATGGCAAAGGCAATTGAGGGCGAAAACCTCAATGTTATCCTCGGCTCTCGTCCGTATGATGCAGACAGCGACGAAAAAGACCTTGTAAAGCTCAATGTAATGGCTGTACTCAATGAGAAGTACGGTATCTGCGAGGGCGATTTTCTTTCGGCTGAGCTCTGCCTTATCCCGTCTTTCAAGTCAAGAGATATCGGTTTTGACAGAAGCATGATCGGCGGTTACGGCCATGATGATAAGGTTTGTGCTTATCCGGCTGTTATGGCGGCTCTTGATGTTGAAATGCCCGAGCAGACTTGTATAACATATCTTACAGACAAAGAAGAAACAGGCAGTGACGGCAACACAGGTATGCAGAGCGACTTCCTCCGTTTCTTCATCTATGACCTTGCAAAGCAGGACGGTGTTGACGGCTACCGTGTTCTTTCAAAAAGCACCTGTCTTTCTGCCGATGTAAATGCCGCATTTGATCCGACTTATGCGTCTGCATATGAGGCTAACAACTGCTCATACATTAACAATGGTGTAATTATTTCAAAATACACAGGTCACGGCGGAAAGTATGACACATCAGATGCGTCTGCCGAATATATGGGAAAAATCAGAGCTATGCTTGAGAACAACGATATTCTCTGGCAGGTCGGTGAACTCGGCAAGGTTGACGGCGGCGGCGGCGGAACAATCGCAAAGTATGTTGCCAATATGAATGTCGATGTTGTTGACCTCGGTGTTCCCGTGCTTTCAATGCATGCTCCGTTTGAAATTGTTTCCAAGACAGATGTTTATATGGCATACAGAGCATTTTTCACTTTTTTTGATACAAAGATTAATTTCGGAAAAAAACTCAAAAAACACTTAGATTTTTGCACCGAGTTGTGATATACATACTACTTGCGGCTGATGAAAGGTCCGCATATGCGCCGGTAGACTCAGTCTGGATAGAGTGTCTGACTACGAATCGAGAAGG
>ENA-OQKL01000298-OQKL01000298.1-human-gut-metagenome-genome-assembly--contig:-NODE-298-length-16925-cov-3.236516_pt1 | contig 16925 bp, 15 predicted proteins | sample MGYA00242779_ERZ504800 | MGnify/ENA primary metagenome ERZ504800 (study PRJEB26092, sample SAMD00036410) | human gut metagenome | host: Homo sapiens | study: EMG produced TPA metagenomics assembly of... | reverse complement strand
AGCAATCGAGACCCCGTGATGACTTTAGCCGTACGTTCTTAAAAGCGGCATCCGTAAACATTCTGAAGTTTTCATGGTTTTTCATACCTTGCGTTTCTCGGTTTTGAATCTAACCACAGTTATACCGAGGTGCAGAGGAAATTGCTAAGACGCTAAGAACGTTAAAAAGTTTTGCGCAAGCGTTTTTCAAAAGCTTGCAGGTTCTTAGGGCAGCGCCCTAAGCCGTCGTCCACAGCCGACAAAACACCTTTTACCTACACCAAAACTAGGTAAACCCAGTTGCATGGGTTTCCTAAAAAGGCGAAGCCTTTTGATAAAAAGCCCAGACAGAGAAAAAGCTCTCCGAAAGTGATTTTCGAAGAGCTTTCAATATACTTCTATTGACGCAGTTGTTACATCATCTCGCGCTTGCGCTTTTGTTTTTTCCAGATGATGATGGCGATGTAGACTGCGAGGAAGACTAAGATGATGGCGATGAGAACCGCGGATTGGCCGGGGCCGCCCATTTTGACCTCTGCCCAGAGTGTATCGAGCAGATTGCTCGTCTCGCTCGGGAGATTGACGAAAACCTCCGTGCGGTCGAGCACGTCCTGATCCGGGTAGTAGATGGGATTTGCGACGGCGTCGGGATCAAGATAGTCTTTCGCGGCGGTCTCCGGGGTGCGTAGCCGACGAAATCCATGTTCGCACCGGAAATTTCGGGGTCACACATGAAGTTGATGTACAGTTCGGCTTCTTTTTTGTGCTCGGCCGTTGCCGGGATGCACATGGCATCGACAAAGTAGTTCGTGCCCTCTTCCGGGACGATGAACTTGATGTTTTCGTGTTTTCGACAAGCGTGCCGGCATCGCCGGAATAGTACGGTGCAAGCCACGCTTCACCGCTTTCCATTTTGTCAAAAATCTGATCCATGACGTACGCCTGTACGAGGGGCTTCTGCTCTTTTAAAAGCATAGCCGCCTGCTCCCACTCGCTTTCGTCGGTGGAATTGAGGGAGAAGCCGAGGCGCTCCTGTGCGATGGCGAACGCGTCGCGCGGGTTATCGAACATCAAAATCTTGCCGCTGTACTGCTCGTCCCACAAAATAGACCAGCTGGTGACGGGCTCGGTGACATAATCGGTATTATAGAACAGGCCGACGGTGCCCCATGTGTACGGCACGGAGAATTTGTTTTCGGGGTCGTAATCGGGGTTTCGGAACTGCTCGTCGATGTACTCGAAATTCGGGATATTGCTGAAATCCAGCTCCGCGAGCATGTTCTCGTTCATGAGCTTTGAGATCATGTAATCGGACGGGACAATGACATCGTAGCTTGCGCCGCCGCCTGCGAGTTTGGAGTACAGCGACTCGTTGCTGTCGAACGTGGTGTAGTTGACCTCGATGCCGGTGCGACGGGTGAACTCGGCATTGACGTCAAGCGAGCCCTCGGTGCCGTTTGAAATATACTCGCCCCAGTTGTAGACATTGATGGTCACACCGGTGGGCTCTGCGGTGGGGTATTCTTCGGAAAAATCCCAGTCGTCGGCTTCATCGGCAAAGGCGGGCACGCCTGCGGTGCAGAACACCAGAAGCGCAAAAAAGATGGCAAAAAATTTCTTTTTCATCAGGCACGCTCCCTTTCTGCCTTTTTGGCACGGCGCTCTTCACGTCCCTGGCGGACATTGATGATGATGAGCAAGAGCATGATGCACACAAAGAGCACGGTGGAAAGCGCGTTGATCTCCGGGGAGATGCGCTTTCTCGTCATGGAATAAATGTAGATGGGCAGCGTCTGCGTGGTGCCGCTTGTGAAGTAGCTGATGACGAAATCATCGATGGAGAGCGTGAACGCCATGATCATGCCGGTGACGATGCCGGGCATGATCTCCGGCAGCACGACTTTAAAGAACGCGCGTACCGGCGGGCAGCCGAGATCCTGCGCGGCCTCGAAGAGGTTCGGGTTCATCTGGCGCAGCTTCGGCAGAACGGACAGGATGACATACGGCAGGCAGAACGTGATGTGCGCGATGATGAGCGACGCCATGCCGAGGCTTTTGCCGCCGAACAGGCTGACTGCCGCGACGAACAGAAGCATCATGGAAACACCGGTGACGATTTCCGGGTTGACCATGGGAAAATTGGTGATGTTCATCATGACCTTTTTCGGCATACGCTTCATGCGGTTGATACCGACCGCCGCCATGGTGCCGAGTACAGTGGAAGCGAACGCGGAAACGACGGCGATGATCAATGTATTGAGCAGCGCCTCCAGAATATAGCGATCCTCAAACAGGCGCTGATACCAGCGCAGTGTAAAGCCGGAAAACTGGGTGCGGCTTGCGGTATCCGTATCGTTGAACGAGAAGATGATGAGCACGATGATGGGCGCGTAAAGAAAGATGAAAATGAGCGCCGTATAGACTTTGGAAGCCGTTTTCACAGAATCATACCTCCTCCCACATTTTCACCGTCGTCGAACTGGTTCATGATGCCCATGCAGATGAGAATGATGACCATGAGGACAAAGTGAAATGGCAGAGCCGAGGTTCGGGTTATACGCCGAGCCGAGGAACTGCATATCGATGAGGTCGCCGATGAGCAGGTTTCCGCCGCCACCGAGCATTTTAGAGATAATAAATGTGGAAACAGCGGGCACGAACACCATGGTAACGCCGGAAATGACACCGGGCATGCTCATGGGCAGGACAACTTTAAGGAAGACATTGCGGTTGTTTGCACCGAGATCCTGCGCAGCTTCGATAACGCTGTTGTCGATTTTGGTGAGCACAGAGTAAATGGGCAGGATCATGTACGGGATGTAGTTATACACCATGCCGAGGACGACTGCGCCCGCGGTGTTGATCATGTGGATGCGCGGCAGACCGACGGCGGCGAGCATATTGTTGATGAGGCCGTTATCCTCAAGGAGGGACATCCATGCGTAGGTGCGCAGCAGGAAGTTCATCCACATGGGCAGCATGATGAGCAAAATGAGGAAGCTCTGGCGGTTCGGCGCCGCTTTGGCGATGGTATACGCGAGCGGGTAGCCGAGCAGAAGCGAAATAAACGTTGCGAGTGCGCCGAGCCAGATGGAACGCAGGAAGACGTTGGAATACTGGCCGACGCGCGCGATGTTATCTAACGTAAAAGCGCCGCTTTTATCGGTAAAGGCAAAGAATGCCACAAGACCCATGGGCACGATGATGAACAGCGTCATCCAGATCGTGTATGGGGCAGAGATGAGCTTAGTCCTCATGTTCGCTGCCCTCCTCCTGGAGCGCTTCCTCCATTTCGTCACTGAACGTGCTGTAATCGCCCATAGTGCCGGAGTAAACGGACTTCGCCATGACGTGAATGTCGTCCGGGGTGAGCGCAAGGCCAATCTTATCGCCGACGTTGGCGCTGTCGGTCGTCTGGATCATCCACTTAAAGCCGTCAACATCGACGATAATCTCATAGTGTACGCCCTTAAACGTGACGCTGGTGACGACGCCGTTGATGTGTGCGGCGGCGGAGCCGGTGGGCACGATGTCGATATCCTCCGGGCGGATGACGACGTCGACCGGGGCCATTTTGCCGAAGCCTCTGTCGAGCGACTTGAAGCGCTGACCGGCGACCTCGACGAGATAGTCTTCGATCATGGTGCCGTCGAGAATATTGCTTTCGCCGATGAAGTCCGCAACGAAGGCGTTTTTCGGTTCGTTGTAGATGTCAATCGGCGAGCCGATCTGCTGAATTTCGCCCTTATCCATGACGACGACCGTGTCACTCATGGAGAGCGCTTCCTCCTGGTCGTGCGTGACGAAAATGAACGTGATGCCGATGGCCTGCTGGATTTTTTTGAGTTCGTTCTGCATATCCTTGCGCAGCTTTAAATCGAGCGCGGAAAGCGGCTCATCGAGGAGGAGCACCTTCGGCTCGTTTGCGAGGGCGCGCGCAATGGCGACACGCTGCTGCTGACCGCCGGAAAGCTGGCCGACACCGCGGTGCGCCATGCCGTTCAGGTTCACCATATGCAGCATTTCGGTGACGGTCTTTTGAATTTCGTCTTCTTTCTTGCCTTTGAGACGCATGCCGAACGCGATGTTTTCATAGACGTTCAGGTGCGGGAAAAGCGCGTACTTTTGGAAAATCGTATTGACGGCGCGCTTATGCGGTGGCACGTTATTGATCTTCTCGTCACCAAAAAAGACATCGCCGCTATCCGGTGTGACGAAGCCGCCGATGGTGCGCAAAACCGTGGTTTTGCCGCAGCCGGAGGGTCCGAGCAGTGTTACGAACTCGCCGTCACCGATGGTGAGGTTGAAGTTCTTTAAGACCTGCTCGCCGTCAAACGATACTGCAATGTCTTTGAGCGTGATGATTGGTTTTAACATGGAAAGCATCCCCTTTGCGGTTTGGTGGGACCCTTGTCCCCCGAAAGTTGCGCGGTCTCAGTGAATCACACACCCCGGCTGCATGATGCGTACTGCTTCCGCAAAGGATTTTTCACGGCCGCAGGCTTTCGCCCGCGATCCGGCCGCGGCAGAAACACTTTTCCGAACAGGATAAAAGCAACACAACGCTTTGTGTGTTGCCCGTTTTAGCGACCTTTCCGGAACAGCCGATTTTATTTGGTTTTAGATGCAAACGCAATACGTTCAGTTTACGGAAAAAGTCAGGATTTGTCAACCGCTTTTGCGTAAAATATGAATAAAGTTTGACGATGGATTTGTGTGCATTTTTAAAAATGGGATTTTCAGGAATGTCAAAAAGAGATTTATGCGGGTTTGCGAAAAAAAGAGCGCCGCCCGAGAACCGAGCGGCGCCGAAAAGAGAGGAAAAGTATGTTTTTCCTTATGATCGGATTTATAAAGTGGAATGTGCGCGGCCTTGAAACGCAGTGTCATTCAGAGTGCGGTCACGCATGGGGCAATAAGCACGGGCCGAATGCACACGACGGCGGCGCATGGGGCGCACGGCAAACGAGAGACCTAAAAGCGCCAGCAGCACAACGGCCAAAAACGGCAGAATGCCCTTTGCAGACCACTTCGTGCCCGCCTGCGCGGAAGCGTTGACGACGACGGCCTTCGGTTCTGCGGCCTCGGGCGCAGCCGCAGAGGCGGCGCTTTCGACGTCATCAGTATCGACCGAAGTCCCCGTGAGGCTGTGCAGGGCAGTGCTGAGCATTTTATCTGCCATATCTCTGCCCTCTGCGCGCGCGACGGCTTCCAGCTGCGCGGCGACGGCGGTGTAATCGTCCCGGAGGTCTTCCGTCGGTTCGGCGGAGACGGTTTCGGTATCCGTTATCGCTTCATCGGTCTCATCCGCCAAAACGGGTGCGGCGGCGAGCAAAGCGATAAGCAAGGCCAAGAGCACCGGCACGGCATGACGCAGTGTGCGAAGAATGGCGCTTGCCGCCTCAACACTGTTTTCGGTTTTTATCTGCATTTCTGCCGCCTGCATGCACTTCTCACCTGACATTCAAAAATTACAAAGCAATAACATTTGTTACACTTCTGTTACATTTTAGCATACAGAGCGCTGAAAAGTCAAGAGGAAATGATTTGAAAAGTGCATAAAAAAGCCCCGTTTTTCTTGAAAACGGAGCTTTCGTTACAAAAGTTACAAGTTATGCCATAACAATGACGCTAAGCACGATATAGACGGCGTAGGCGGCGAGCATTAAAACGCCCTGCCAGCGCGAGAACTTCTTCGTGATGAGTGTGGGCACGACAGACAGAATGCCGATGATGAGACATGCCGGGATATCGACCATGGCGACGGTAGGCGACGCGGGGAGCTTGCTTCCGTAGATGAGCGCACATACGGGCAGAATCAAGGTCAGATCGATGATATTTGCGCCGATGATGTTGCCTGCGGAGAGCGAGCCCTGCTTTTTCGCGATGGCGGTGAGCGTGGTGACAAGCTCCGGCAGAGACGTGCCGATGGCGATGATGGTGACGGAGATGACGCGATCCGAAACGCCGCACATGGAAGCGAGCGCGGAGCCGTTATCGACAAGGAGCTGTGCACCGGCGACCGTGCCGACCGCACCGATGAGGAACTTGACAACATTGGTGATGACGGCTTTTTTCGTGACGGGCTCATCGAGCTGCTGACCCTTTGCCCCGCCCTTGACGGCGACGACGGCCTCGTGGATGTTGTCGTACATGGCAATGACGAAAATGATGATGAGCAAAATGCTGGCAACCACGCCGACGCCGTTATCAAACAGTGAGAAACATACGGTGACAGCGGCAGCCACGAGCATGAGAATCATTTTGAGCATGTAATCTTTGCGGCGGATTGCCATAGGAATGGCGACAAGCGCGATACCCATGATGAGACCGAGGTTCGCCGTGACGCTGCCGATGGCGTTGCCGATGGACATATCCACCATGCCGATGCCGCTGCCGGGCGAAAGTGCCTCTGCGGCACGTGCGTCAAGCGCCGCAAAGATGGAGACAAGCAGCTCCGGCAAAGTGGTCGCGAAGCTGACGACCGTTGCGCCGACAATAAGCTTCGGAATGCCGGAGGCTTCCGCCATCCACGATGCGGCATCCACAAAGAAATCGCCGCCCTTGATGATGAGCACGAGACCCACGATGAGCAGCAAGACTGTAATTGCAATTTCCATTTGCAAATTCCCCTTTTTTACGCTTTCAGAGCGTTTTCGTTTTCTTCTTCCGCAAGATTATGCGGAGAAAGACATTATTTCTATTATAGCGGGGAACCGCGGGAAAATCCAGTCTTATTTGCCTTTTTTGTCAAATTTTACGGTTTTATTCGTCGGACCCAAGGCTGCGGACGAGCTCTTCGAGCTTTTCGGCCTGTTCGTACGGAATATCGCACCACGGGCCGTCGTCCTTTTTATAGAACAGATTGCCGTAAACCGTGATCGTACTCGTTTCGCCGTTTGCGTATTCCAGCGTGAAAATGTTAGCCGAGCCGCCGTATGCGTTCGGGTCGTCGCTCGTTTCCGCCGCGTTCTTTAAGAGAAGCAGCGGCATGATCTGCCCGATTTTTTCCTCGTCTGTGAAGACCTTCACGTCGCTTACGGGCTGTGTTTCTGCCGTGATGCGCACAGGCAAAACGACCTTGCCGCCGATGGCGGGCGCGGTGCCCTGATCTGCGCCGTCTGCCTGCGCGGTCTCGGCGGCGCCTGTGACTTTCGTTTCGTCGCCGGTGTAATCGGCTATGCCGCCGAGGTGCTGCGCGATGAAGCCCCAGCCGAGCAGCAGACACACGCACGCGGCGAGCGCGGCACACCATTGCAGCGTGACATTTTTCACGTGCGGCAGCTTGCGGCTGCCGTCCGCTTCCGCGATATATTCTTCCTTTACACCGCCGAGGGCCTTGAACAAATCGATACCTGTCATACTGTTCCCGCCTTTCTTTAAAGCCAGATGTCTGCCTTTTGGAGATAATTCCGCAGCTTTTCACGCGTGCGGTGGAGGGACGTTTTGACGCGGCTTTCGCCGCAGCCGTACTTTTCGGCGATGGCTTTTACGGAATCCATATACCAGTAACGGCGCATGAAAAAGAGCCGGGCATCGACGGGGAGCGTCGAGAGAAAGCTGTTTAAGGCTTCGGCAATCTCGCGGCTTTCCGCTTCCCTTGCTGCTGTTGGGTCTGCGATGCACGCCGAAAGCTCCTCCGTGAGCGCGGAGACCTCTGCGCTGCGCTTTTTCGCGCGGAGCTTGTCTAACTTATCGCACGCGATGTTGCGGCAGATGCGCGCCAGAAATGCAAAGAGCGCGAGCGGGCGCTGCGGCGGCATGGCATTCCATGCGCCGAGGTACGTATCGTTGACGCACTCCTCGGCATCCTCTGCTTCGGGCAGAATGCGCCCGGAGAGCGTGTGGAGCTTTGCCCCGTACTTTGCGTCCGTTTCGTGCACGGCGCTTTCGCTGCGCGCCCAGTAGAGCTCGATGATCTCATGGTCTTCCTTCATGCTTTTGTCCTCCCTTCCCCTTCACTTTATAAGTAGGCGTTTTATATCGGCAGGTTACACGGATTTTGAAATTTTCGATAAAAGCTTGTCCGGAGACTAATGAATCAGCCGCAACTTTTGCGGGTTAGCCGTATTCAATACGGGTTTAGCCGCGCATTTCGAGGTACTCGTCGTAGGTGGTAACGCGGTCGAACGTGCCGCCCTCGGGCAGAATTTCGATGATGCGGTTCGCGACGGTCTGGGTGAACTCGTGGTCGTGCGATGCGAACAGCACGACACCCTTGAAATCGATGAGGCCGTTGTTGACGGCAGTGATGGACTCGAGGTCGAGGTGGTTCGTGGGCTGGTCGAGCAGGAGTACATTGCTGCCGAACATCATCATGCGCGAGAGCATGCAGCGCACCTTTTCGCCGCCGGAAAGCACCTGCACGGGCTTATAGACGTCTCGCCGGAGAACAGCATTTTGCCGAGGAAACCGCGCAGATACGTTTCGGTGGTGCTTTGGAATATTGCTCGAGCCAGCGGATGATAGAATCTTCCGTATCGGTGAAATAGGCGGAATTATCCTGCGGGAAATAGGACTGACTCGTCGAAACGCCCCACTTGAATGTGCCGGCATCCGGCTCCAGCTCGCCCATTAAGATTTTGAAAAGCGTCGGCACGGCGAACTCGTTTGATGCGGTGAACGCGATTTTATCCGTGCGGCCGACGGTGAACGTGACGTTATCAAGCACCTTTACGCCGTCTACGGTCTTTGTAAGGCCCGAGACGGTGAGGACATCTTTGCCGAGCTCTCTGTCCATCGTAAAGCCGACATACGGGTAGCGGCGGGAGGACGCGGGCATTTCTTCGACGGTGATCTTATCGAGCAGCTTCTTTCTGGACGTCGCCTGACGGGACTTCGATTTATTTGCGGAGAAGCGCTGGATGAAGTTCTGGAGCTCCTTGATTTTTTCCTCCGCCTTGCGGTTCTGGTCGCGCATCATGCGCTGCATGAGCTGGCTCGACTCATACCAGAAGTCGTAGTTGCCGACGTACATTTTGATCTTGCCGTAATCGACATCGACAATATGGGTGCAGACGTTATTTAAAAAGTGGCGGTCATGGGAGACAACGATGACGGTGCCCTCGTACTCAATGAGAAAATCCTCTAACCATGTGATGGCTTTGGCGTCGAGGCCGTTCGTCGGTTCGTCAAGGAGAATCATATCCGGCTGGCCGAACAGCGCGCGGGCCAAGAGCACTTTAACCTTTTCGGTCTGGTTCAGAGTGCTCATGGTGTTATACATATCGTTGCTGTCGAGGCCGAGGCCCTGCATGAGCTTTGCGGCTTCGGTCTCGGCGTCCCAACCGTTAAGCTCGGAGAATTCGGCTTCAAGCTCGGCGGCACGGTTGCCGTCTTCTTCATCAAAATCGGGCTTTGCGTACAGCGCGTCTTTTTCCTGTGCGATCTCATACAGCCTTGCATTGCCCTGCATGATGGTATCAAAAATGGTTTGGTCTTCGTAAGCAAAGTGGTCCTGTTTCAGAACGGACATTCTGTATTTGGGGTCAAACGTGACCTCGCCCTTACTGGGCTCTAAATCGCCGGACAAAATACGCAGGAAGGTGGATTTACCCGCGCCGTTTGCGCCGATGATGCCGTAGCAGTTGCCCGGCAAAAACTGGAGATTGACGTTTGAAAAGAGGTTCTGACCATCAAAATTGATGGCGACCCCGTTGACATTCAGCATAGTTTGGTTCCTTTCAAATGGTGCTTTTATATTTTTCTTTTTATCTCAGTGCAAACCGCTCCACGGCTTCCGCGAAACCGTCTTCGATACACGGTGCGACGACGGCATCGGCAATCGCTTTCGCTTCCTCTATGCCGTTGCCGACGACGGCGGCGAAGCCTGCGGCTTTCAGCATGCCGAGGTCGTTGCCGTTATCGCCCGCCGCCATGGCGTTTTTGGGATCGATGCCGAGAACCTTGCAGAGCGAATACAGTGCGGTGCCCTTATCGCAGCCCTTTTTATTGATCTCGATGTTATCGACGTTCGAGAATGTAAGCTCGATGCCGCCTAACTTTTGCAGGCGGGCCAAAATTTCCGGGCGGACGCTTTCCGGGATGAACATCATATTGATCTTTTCCGGCTCGGCGTGCGTTTCTTTTAAATACGCGGAGAGGTTGTCCGTGAACGTATAATCTTTTGTGAGGAAGTAATATTTTTCTTCAGGAAAGCCGAAAACGGTGCGGGCTTTATCCGGGTTGCCGCGCTTTGTAACGCCGCGCCCGTGCACGTAGTATTCCACATAAAGCTCGTAATCGTCAAAAATTTTCTGCACTTCGAGCGCGGTCTCGGTTGGAATGAGATCGGTGCAGAGCACTTTGTTTTCCAGAATATCCCACACGGCGCCGCCGTTTGAGGTGATGGCGTAGCGAATAAACGGCAGCTCGGTGAGGCACGGCGGAATAAAATTGCGCACGCGTCCTGTGGCCGGGACGACCAGAATGCCTGCGTCGTTCGCCTTTTCCATGGCGCGGCGGTTGCGCTCTGAAAGTTCCGCGAAGCCGTGCAGCGTGGTGCCGTCCAGATCGAACGCGATGAGCTTGATGTTTCTTTTTGCTTCTGTGTTTTCCATATATACAGATATGGACTGCCGTGCAGTCCATTGCGCTCCTTTCCGAAAGTCATACCAATTAAATATACTGTAAAACCCGGAATAAAACAAGGGCTTATGCGAAATTTTGCAATTTCTCGTCGAAAGTTCGCGTTTTTTTGAAAACGGTTGTTTTCGGCACTATGCAATGCTATACTGAGGCCAACAAAGGACAAGGAGTTGTTTATTATGGATATGGCAAAACCGGACATGACCAAAATGCGCCGCGCCGACCGCGCGATTTCCCGCGAGGATGCGCTTGCGGTCATTGACCGCTGCGCTTACGGCACACTTTCCCTTATTGCGACGGACGGCACGCCGTATGCGGTGGCACTGAACGTGGTGCGTGACGGCAAGAAGCTGTTCTTCCACAGCGCGCCGGAGGGGCTGAAGGTCGACTCTCTGCGCGAAAATCCGCAGGTTTGCCTGCTGTTTGTGGAAAACCCGACGATCTACGAAAAGGGGCTGACGACGCTCTATACCTCCACTGTGGTGCGCGGCAAAGTGACAGAAATAACCGATTTCGATGAAAAACGCCGTGCGCTGCGTCTGCTTTGCGACCGTTTTGTGCCGAGTTTGACGAAAGAGGAAACCGGCTGCGTGGAGACGGGGCCGAAATCGACGGGTGTGTGGTGCATTGAGATTGAGTCTGTCACCGGCAAGCAGAACCGCCGCATGGGCTGATTTTTAAGAGATATAGAATTGTATAAGGCACAAATGTGTTTCGTAGTGTCGAAAAATTCGTGCTGCGGAACATTTCTTTGTGGAATTTGTTGAAAGAAGCGACCAAATATGGTATACTGAAAAAAATTGTGTGCGATTTAGGGGTTCGTGCACACAAACTTGGAAAAGTGAGGCGTTTTAAAATGCTTTTACCGGTCGTTTTTCTGTGCAATGCACTTTTATTATTGACGGTTTTAAACAGCCGCTTTCGGCTGCTGGCGGAGGCCATTGTTTCGGGCGGCGTGTTTGTGCTTTCTATTTTGCTGAATCTGCTGCTCTCCCCTGCCTTTAACGACGCGACGGGGCAGTTCGGCAACGGCATGAATGTGCTCTTATTGCTGGTTGCGGCGGTATTCCTCTACACGAACAATTTGGCGCAGAAGCTGAGCCTTTCTCTTTTGATGATCTGCAACTACGCATTTTTGCTTCCCGTGACGACCACGCTTTTGAAAGCGCTGCCGTTTGCGGGCGACGGCATATGGTCGGCGGTCATCGGCGGCTTACTGTACATTGTGCTGACATTCCTCTCTTTTATGACGCTGGCACACCCGTTTCGCTATTTTGCACAGCGCGGCGTTTCGGTGCTGTCTGTGGGTCTGTGTGTCTCCCTGACAATATGTTTATTCTGTGCAAACGGAATTTTGCCGGCGTTTTTCGGGCTGAACAGCGTAACGCAGCGCCTTATTCTGACAGCGGCGCTGTACCTTGTTTTGGCGTTTACGGTGCGTGCGGCGTTTAACGCGGCAAAGTACCAGGAGAACGCCTGCACGGCGGAGCATCGCGAGCAGCTGCTCGGCGCGGAGGCGGATTATTTCCGCGCGATGGTGGGCAACGTGACAAACGCAAAGAACGCGCAGGAGCACCATGATTTTGTTTTGCATGAGATCGCGGCTGAGGCGCAGGACGGCAGCTGCGAAGGCGTACTGAATATCATCAAAAAGGAAACAGTCCTGCACGATCCGTATTTACAGCGATATAGCGAAAACCCGTATGTGAATGCAGTACTGGCAGGCAAGGCGGCCTACGCGGCACACTGCGGCATCGTTTTGGAAAGCAATGTGGAGCTTGGCGCGGTGCGGCTGAAAACCATTGAATTCTGCGCGATTCTGAACGACATGCTGACGCACGCCATCGACTGCGCGGAGCACTCCGGCGCAGAGGAGCCACGCGTGCGCATCACGGCGCTGCCGGTGGAAAACCGCATCACGTTTGAGGCGGTGTACTCGGCGCAGAAAAAGCAGAAAAAGCGCACACCGGCGACGAAGAGCTCCGTGAATGACCTTGTACATAAGCTGTTTGAGCCGAAAAAGCCGCAGGTGCTCGGCATGGAAGTGGTACGCGGCATTTTGGAGCGGTACAGCGGCGCGATGGATCTTTCCGCGGCGGGCGGTTCCGAAATCTTGCGCATCATCATCAATAATTGACGGTTTTAAATTTACTCTAAGGGGATAAAACATGGCGGACAAAAAGGGAATTCTTTATAACGAGGCCGCAAAGGCGTATTTTTACGGCGACTGTGTAAGCTCCATTGAACCGTACGGCGGCGGGCACATCAACGACACGTTTCTGGCGCGCACGGAAAAGGGCAACTTTGTCTTGCAGCGCGTGAACGGGTATGTGTTCCCACACCCGGATGAGATCATGGACAACATGGTGCACGTGACGAAATTTTTGGCGGAGAAGCTTGAAAAGGCCGGCAAAGACCCGAAGCGCGGCACGCTGACGGTTTTAAAGACGAACGACGGCAAGGATTATTATATCGACAGTGAGGGCAACTACTGGCGCTCGACGATCAATTTGGAGAACACAACGGCGTATGACTTTGCGGAATCTCCGGAGATGCTGAAAAAATCCGGCGCGGCGTTCGGTGCGTTTCAGAACATGCTCTCTGATTACCCGGCAGAGACGCTGCACGAGGTCATCCCGCACTTTCACGACACCCCGGCGCGTTTTGAACAGCTCATGCAGGCGGTGCGCGAGAACAAGGCAGGGCGCTTAAAGAATGTTGCGGCCGAGCTGGAATTTGCAAAGGCACGCGAAACGGACTGCGGGCTTTTGATGAACCTGCTTGAGGAGGGCAAGCTGCCGCTGAAGGTGACGCACAACGACACGAAAATGAGCAACGTTTTGATCGATAACGCGACGGGTGACGCGGTGTGCGTCATCGATCTTGACACGGTGATGCCGGGCCTTGCGGCGTTTGACTTCGGTGATTCCATCCGCGCGGGCGCTTCCACCGGTGCGGAGGACGAAACCGATCTGACGAAGGTGCACTTCAGCGTGCCGCTCTTTAAGGCGTACACGGAAGGCTTCCTCGGCGAAGCCGGCAAGGCGCTGACCGAGACGGAAATCCGCACGCTGCCGGACGGTGCGAAGCTGATGACGTTTGAGGTGGGTATCCGCTTCCTTGCGGACTACCTGAACGGCGATGTGTACTTTAAGACGAAGTACCCGCAGCACAACTTAGACCGCGCACGCAACCAGTTCCACCTTGTGGCGGAAATGGAAGCAAAGCGCGATGAGACGCAGGCCGTTGTGGACACGTATTTGTGATGAAATATTAAATTGAACATAGTAAAAAATCCTGCACAGCTTATAATGCGTGCAGGACTTTTTATGTTCAGATTGTTAAATTACTTGCCGTTTTTGAACGCATCCATGTTGATGAGCTCGCCGCCGCGGAGGCGGGATTCTTCGGCTGCGAGCGCCATGAAGTGGCTTTCGAGGGAGTGCTCCAGCGTGGTGGTGCGCTCGGTGGCTTCGGTCTCGTTGATGAGCATATCGAGGAAGTCGTTCACGATGCCGCTGTCGCCGCCGCCGTGACCCTTGAGGTCGTTTGCAAGGAGCTTGACATCGATGATTTCTTCCGGCTCGCCGAAGACGCGGACGTGGATTTTATCGAGAGCATATCGGCTTCGATCTCACCGTTCGTGCCCATGGCCTTGAAATAACGGTAGCACTTTTCGGTAAACGCGCACATGGTGAAGCTCATGGTTGTGCCGTCCTCGAAGAGGAGGTTCGTCTGCTGGTGGTCGACGACGTTGTTGTCGCACATATAGACACAGCGGCCGTACTGACCGTTTTTCAGTGCTTCATAGGTGCGCTCTTCGGTGGGGTTCACGCCGCAGGCAACACCCGCCATCCACGTATTGCCGTTGCGGATGCCCGTTGCGGGGTTCGTGATGTAGATCTTCTCGGCGTCGAACTTGCAGTTTTCCTTCGCTTTGCAGCCGCCGAGGCAGTACGGCGTTGCGCCCTCCGGTGCGCACTCCGTTTTTGAAGAGGTGCGATCGCCGACGGAGGAAATGGCCTTACACTTTTTGCCGAGCAGCCAGGTGTAGATGTCCATATCGTGGCAGCACTTCTGGAGGATCATAGGACTTGTCTGGTCGCTGTTGCGCCAGTTGCCGCGCACAAAGGAGTGCGCCTGGTGCCAGTAGCCGACGTTCTCGTTTGCACAGACGGAGACGACATCGCCGATCTTTTTGCTGTCGAGAATGGACTTTAATGTATTATAGAACGTGGTATAGCGCAGAACATGACATACGATGATCTTGCCGGGGCAGTGCTTTGCAACCTCGATGATACGCTTGCACTCCTGAAGATCCGGGGAGATCGGCTTTTCCATCAGGATATTATAGCCCTTTTCAAGCGCCGGAATGGCGTGGTTGACGTGCTGGCGATCCATGGTGGAAACGACCATGACATCGGCAAGCTTATCCTGCGCGAGCATTTCCTCTGCGCTCGTGAAGCAAAGCTCATCCTTGATGCCGTAGAGCTCTTTCGCTTTCTGTACCTTTTCCGGGTTGATATCCGCCACGGCGACGACCTTCATGCGGTCCGGGAAAAGCTTCTGCATGGAAGCGTATGTGCTGCCGCGGTCGCCGAAGCCGGCGATGGCAAATGTGATGGGTGCTTTCATGGATTTTACCCCCTCTTCCTTTCGTAGAGAAACGAGATTTAATGGAATTATACAAACGGAAAGGTGCGGGCGAAGACAGGGCCGTCGCACACACCTTGCTGCTTTCTGAATTTGATTATACGGGCAATAACGGCAAAAAGCAAGCCGTTTTGGGCTTTTATGCCGTTTAATTTACAAAACAGACTTTGCATCGTAATGGCGGTCCTTGAGCGGGATGTAGGTCTGACCGGTGGGCAGCGCGCGGTACGCCGGGCGGATGATGCGGCCGCCCGTTGTGAGCTCCTCAATGCGGTGGGCGCACCAGCCGGAGATACGCGAAACGGCGAACATGGGCGTGTAGAGATCTTCCGGAATGCCAAGCATCTCATAGACGAGCCCGGAATAAAAATCGACGTTGGCGCATACTACTTTCTCGTTCCCCGTAACTTTATGGAACGCGTCCGGAGCTAAGCGCTCGATGCGCTCATACAGCGCGAACTGGTCGGCGTAGCCGGTTTTGGCGGCGAGGGAACGCGCCTGTTTTTTGAGCTCGACGGCACGCGGATCGGACAATGTGTAAATGGCGTGACCGATGCCGTAGATGAGGCCGCTCTTGTCCCCCACCTCGCGGCGCAAAATGCGCTCGAGGTAGGTTTTCCACTTCGTCATCGCTGTCCCAGTGCTGCACATTCTGCATGATGTCCGTCATCATCTGGCGTACCTTGTGGTTCGCGCCGCCGTGACGGAAGCCCTTCAGGGAGCCGATAGCTGCGGCGATGGTGGAGTAGATATCCGTTTGCGCGGAGGAAAGCACACGCGTGGTAAATGTGGAGTTGTTACCGCCGCCGTGCTCTGCGTGGAGCACCATGCAAAGGTCGAGCAGCTGGGCTTCTTCGTGCGTGAATTGGCGATCCTCGCGCAGGGCATTCAAAATCGCCTCCGCCGTTTTGTGCTGCGGCTCGAACGGGTGGAAAAACATGGTCTGTTTATCGTAATGGCGGCGCTTGACCTGATAGGCATACGTCATGATGGCCGGCATACGCGCAATGAGCGAGATGCTTTGGCGCATGTTATTTTCGAGTGAGAGATCGTCCGGGTCGTCATCGTAGGAATAGAGCGTCAAAACGGCACGCGCGAGCTTATTCATCACGTCGCGCGACGGGGTTTTTCATAATGACGTCCTCGGGGAAGTATTCCGGCAGCTCGCGGTTTTCGTAAAGGAGCTGACAGATGCGGTTATACTGGCGTTCATCGGGCAGCTTGCCGAAGATCAAAAGCCACACGACTTCTTCAAAGCCGAAACGTCCTTCCGCGCGGCAGCCGTTGATGATATCCACAACATTCATGCTGCGGTATGTGAGGCGGCCGCTATCCGGAATCTTCACGCCGTCGCTGATGAGGTAGCCGTGCACGTTACAGACGTGCGTAAGGCCGGCCATGACACCGGTGCCGTCGCGGTTGCGCAGGCCGCGTTTGACGTGGTAAAGCTCGTATTCATCCTTTGTAATCTGGTTATTGGCACGATACTCGGCGCAAAGCTCGCTGACTGTTGTGCTGCTTGCACTTTCGTTTATCAATCTTTCCAAAACTGCTCATCCTTTCCTGCGCGGCTCTTCGCACTGCGTTCCGCACATTTTCCGCGTAGTAGATATATAATAGCGCAGAGTTGCGGTTTCGTCTAAGCATTTTTAGATTATGAAACTCAATATCTTTCATTTTTATCTTGATTTATTCTACAAAAAACT
>ENA-OQKL01000297-OQKL01000297.1-human-gut-metagenome-genome-assembly--contig:-NODE-297-length-16926-cov-3.154354_pt1 | contig 16926 bp, 15 predicted proteins | sample MGYA00242779_ERZ504800 | MGnify/ENA primary metagenome ERZ504800 (study PRJEB26092, sample SAMD00036410) | human gut metagenome | host: Homo sapiens | study: EMG produced TPA metagenomics assembly of... | reverse complement strand
TTTATGTTTTCATCTGATTTTTTGTCTAATTTTTATGCCTATTTCATATAGTTTTTCAAATAATAGTATAATAAACACAAATTTTAGCCGGAATCGGATCATTCTATTCCATACCAAAACAACAATCCGATACCCAAAATACAAAAGCGCATCACTTGAAACGCTTGACTTCAGGAGGGAAAATATGAGTGCAAGATTAGTATTAACAGTAAAAGATTCCAATCGAATGGCAAAAGATCTTTCCATGAGCGTCATGGACAAAATGTTTCATCCACTCAAGTACAATAAAATGATGAATTCCAAAGCAAAAATAGGCATCTTTATTGATGACGAAAAAGAAGGAACTTTATATGAGGCATCTAAGACTCCATATGAAATCAGCTTAACTCCTGGCGTTCATCGTATTTCTATGATAGATCCGGCAAAAGACAGCAAAAAAGGGAATGTCAATCTGATGGGGTCCATCATTGGATTTTCTGCAGGCAGCGGCCTCGCAGAACAAATATCCGTCGGCGAAATAGGAAAATCCTTAGCCGGTGCCATGTTTAAAACTGGTGATGGTTACCTGGATCTGGATTTAAAAGACGGAGATATCTTAAAAGTTCAGTGTCAGGCCGGAATTGGCGGAAAAGTATCTATCAAAGTATTAAAATAAGAATTGCCAAAGCATATCATGCAAAGCAATCGGATGACAAGGGAGGCAAAATATTTTTTGCCTCCAACATCATTTTATCAGCAGACACCTGGAGGAAATAAAATATGGACTTTCCTGTTTCGATTCCATGGGAAACTCTTGATCCCGAAATATTACAAAAAGCGATAAATTCAGGTAGTAATTACAGAACCTATTGTGATGAAAAATCATGGGATATTTCTTTTGAAATAGAATTTCTGGAAAAAGAAGAAATCATCTTTCTTCTCCTGGTTGAGCACGGACGCCGCAAAGGCGGAACTTCTGTGCAAAAGACAAATGAACGAACGGAAATTTCCAAATATACAAAAGAAGAACAGGCAAAAATGGTAAATGCTTTTAATCAAAAACTTGATACTTACGAAGCGTGGAACTCTCTGTTTGTCGGACCAACGACAAGTATGTTTGGAAATCATGTGTATGAATCCTATATGGACTATATGTATTCCTGGGATCACTTGGGCGACAGAATTTTTCTGTCCAATTATTATGAACGTCAATTATATTCTGTGCAATCCGATACCCATGTTACAGTAAAAAGCAATCAGGAAGGATATGATTCTATCTATGAGCTGGCGCAGGCAAAGGTAACAGACCATACCTTAGAAGGTATCTGCTGGAATTTTTTCCCGAAGCTCCTGTTTTCCAAGGGAGATCTCGCGGGTGCGCCGTACCATGATGTCTATCATCGTCTGGAAATTCTGACAGATACAGAATATCTGCTTGTTCCGGCGCTGCTTTCACTCAAAGAAAAATATGAAATTACAGCAGTCGCCGGAAATCTGGATTGCCCGCAGATGCATTCTCATGCAATGACACTGAAAGCAGCAGTACAACAAGCTATTTTTAAAAATATCTTTGGAAATCTCTTTCCGGAAAATGGATTTTTGCTACAGAAAGCCCCAAAGAAAATGCTGCTTTCTGCTCAAAAACAGGCAGAGGAATTTTCTGTTGCGTCTATGAATGCCCGAAAATATCCCGAGCTCCTGATGCAGGCAGCTGCAAAAGAAAATTTTCATTGTACAGCCTTTCAGATTCTGCAATTTTCCAACAATCCATATCTGTCGGCCTTTGATAAAACAGATCTTTTCAGAAGATGCATGGCCATCAGTAATCAATCAGAAGAACCGGGAATCTGGAAAGAAACCTATCAGAATCTGCTCCGGGTAATGATCTGCAAAATAACTTTGGAGGAATCTCAGTTCAGCGATCCGGAGAGCATCAAAGAATTACAGGATTTTACAGAACACCAGCAAGAAAAGCTGGAACAGGAAATGCAGTTAAAAATCCCAAAAGAAAAAACTGCTGAAATTTTATTGATGAATGAACTGAAATGTATGCTGGCATGCATTTCCGTCGTAACAGCAGAAAAAATACAGGGACACAAATGCACCGAATTGGCCGAGAAGAGCTGGCGTCTGGCAGAAAGTATCGAATATATATGGAATGCAGAAATTCTAAATCCACAAATCAGAGAAACTGTGTCCAAAGCATTCATCCGCATTTGTATCGGATGTGGATCTATGTATCTTCAGAATGTACAGGAAGAACATATAAATCCCGAGCAGATCCAGGAAGCAGCGGAAGAAATCTCATTACTTCTGTATCATTACAGCGATCTTTTGCTTCCGGAAGAAATGCCGGTCTATCAAATCCCTATCTATCAAACGCTCCAAATTGCAAATATGAGACTGGAGCGAAAGGAAAATGCATTGTACTATGCCCAAAAAGGAGTTGTATTGTGTGATCTGTTTTCTGCTGGTCAGAATGCGCAATTAAATGGTCTCATTCAGGATTCAAAAAACATGTTTCAGCAATATATCAATCAAAATGTACCTGCTGCATCCCGCCCGGCAAAAAAGAAGGGGCTTTTCTCCCGGCTCTTCCAGAGATAGCAGGAGAAAAGCTGTCCCGAAAGAATCCTTTATTTTCCTGGAAGCGCGGTTTATAAGGTGCCTCCATATTCCACAATCATGTTTCGAATAATATCCAGCGTCTCCTCCTGTGACCATGCCATGTTTCCATTCTCCAGAAACTGGCAAAATTCATATAGTTTTTGTGAGAAGCCGGATTCTTTTAAAATGTAATATTGCAATCCATGACTTGTATTGTTCCAAAATGCAATTCCATTATGAACATTAGAGCTACATACAATGGAGATATGTTTCGGCAGCTGGACGAAATTTTCTTTTACACAAATGCAGGAATGAGGTGTGTGCAGCATATATTGATAATAACTTTTCAACAGCCACAGGCGCATCGCAGGATCAAGAGGCTTATAAAGCATATCCGGATAGCCTGCAATGCGTCCCTGCTCCATTAATTGTCGTAAGCCAGATATGCAGAAAATATGTACCATACTTTCCGTTTCCATGTGCCGGATCCGCTGAAAGAGAGAAGATAAGAGCTGTTCTTTTTCCACTCCATCCAGGATGATCTGCTGTTTCAGTACATTTAACGGAATCAGATGCAGAAGACATGGTGAATATTCAATATAATAGTTATGCGTTACATAACCTTCATTCATCATAACATTGACATCTTTTACATAAGCATTTAAATCAGAGCAAAACAACATTTCCTTTGCTATTTTTCTTTCCTGAATAAAGGAATTCTTCAGTAATTGTATTTGTTGCGCATCTCTGAGAATAATTCCTTTCGCCGTATGAAAATTGATTCCAATTGCAATATGGTCTGTGATCAGCCAGTTGGGAAGTAAGCCTGCTTTTTTCGCCTCGGACTCAGCAGAAGAAACGTAATAATAAAATGGTTTGTAGTTTTCATAGTTCATCGCCGGTTTCAGACTGCATATTTTCCGAAGGTTATCCAGTGTATTTTCCGTTGTCTGATTCTGCAGCAAAGGAAAAAGATGCTCTAATCTGCGATAGGGCACTTCATGAATAATCTGAACAAGATATCGTAAATGTTCCAGTGAAATTTCCGGAGTACATAAGCAAATCGTGGAATCGGAAGCATTTATCATTGCTTTTCGAATACACGCATAAATTGCAAAGATATTGTCCAGCGTCATATCCGTATCCGGAATTTCTGAAACACTTGGAGAAACAGAGACTTGAGGAAATTCAACCACATCCTGCTGGATAATACGGATCAGTTCTTCCATACATTGCCACTGGCTCTTTCCCAGTTTTTTCCTGGCGATAAAGGAACAGGAGATCTGCTCTTGTATTTCCGGTGCATTCCATCGCATCAAGAAGACAGGTCAGGCGCTCTTCTTCTTTTGGAATACGTTTTCCTTTACTCATTTTAGAAATGTAATCCAGCTGCATACCACTGGCCTCAGACAGATAATATAAAGTTTTTCCTGTATTTTTTATTTCCTTTTCAAGCCTTTGTGAAAAATCGCTCATGTAGTATCAAAGTTCCTTTCCGGACAACAGCAAATATCCGATGGCTTGGGCAGAATGCTGTTTTCCTGTCGACATTGATCTAATTATACAGGAAAAAGCCAAAATACGCAAAAATTTTTTCACACAAATTCATCTGCTTTTTCTGCAAAAAAGCTTTATATCATTTATAACATTACGAAGGAGAAAACTAATATGCTTTTCATCGCTATCCTAATCTTAATCTTTTTGATGTATCGATTTTTTACCTTTCGTGCCGAAATGGTTTTTACTATGTCCTTAATTGCCCCGATCATGATCGTAATCGGTGCCTGCTATTTACCTGGAAAATATCATGAAGCCGGAATTTTTCTTCTGGTTATCGGTGCATTTATGCTGGCCGTTGTTCTGCTTATCTGCCGCCTCACTGCACGGGGTGTTGAAAAAGGACTGCGGCTGGAGTATTACAAAAATCTGATTATTTATGGCGCCCTCAAATTTTTACAGAACCTTTCTAAAGCGACGATTGTTTTTAGCTTTCTGGCCGCTTCACTGGGTGCCTTCTCTATGGACTACAAAGAAAGACTGGATACCAAAGGAAGAAAAATTTATGTAGATGATAACCTGCGTGACCCGGAAGGCAACCAGTATGAAGAAGTAGAAAGTAAAAAAAGCAGGCACGAATCACCTTTTTCGGGAATCGTGCCTGTTTTTTTACGTATGCATCAATTTCAAAAATTCATTCTCCGGCATTTCAACACCAAATAGTGTCTTCATCATCTGAAGAAATACATCATGGGTTTCTTTTTGAGCGTTCAGACAGGCCATGATGACCGACAGTTTATCATCCTCTTTCCTCTTGCTGCATTACTTTTTGTTTCCCCTTACGCTGTTTTTACTATAGCATATTTTTCTCCTGTTTGCACCTACCTACAGGACTGCTACTAGCTACTCTCTCAAGATGCAGCGTATCAAAAAGGGAGCTTCCGCTTCACGAATTTTTATTCGTTAAAAGTGTATCATTGTGAAACGCTCGTTGCGTCCGCCAGAGGAAGCCTGCGGATCTGCCCGGAAGAAGTCTCCTGTGACTATTTTGACTGGTGCGGGGGAAAACTTTCCGCGATCAACCAGTACCATGGCGAATACATGGCGCAGTACAACTGGGCTGAGTTTACCAACGGGGAGCTGAACTGGGGGAGAGGCCGATAAGAAATTCACACAAATCTGACTATTTATGATATACTGAATGAAATGCTCTTAGTTCTGAATTCTTTTATGCTCCGGCACAGATCTTTCGGGACGAAATTTTACTTTTCTATGTCGAAATCCACCATTTTTTCGACATACGAAGAAAGGAACGTTATGAAAATTATTTTTATCCGCCACGGCGAACCAAATTATGAAATTGATTCTCTGACCGAAAAAGGCTGGCGCGAGGCCGAGCTGCTTTCGAAACGCACAGCAAAATGGAATGTCACCGATTTTTACTGTTCTCCGCTTGGCCGTGCGAAAGATACGGCTTCTTTTACGCTGAAAAATGCGGGCCGTGAAGCTGAAATTCTCCCATGGCTGCGGGAATTTGATGCACCCGTCCTGGACCCGGAGACTGGAAAACGCCGGATTCCATGGGATTTTCTGCCGGATGTGCTCGATGCAAACCGGGTATCTCTATGACCAGGATCTCTGGACGAAAAATCCGATTATGCAGACCGGAAACATGGACGAGAATTACCATTTTGTGACCGACGGACTCGATGCACTGCTTGCGCGCTACGGCTATGTACGCGACGGTTACCGCTATCACGCTTCGGATGAAACAAACCGCGAAGCCGTCATCGTCTGCTTCTGCCATCTCGGCGTCACCTGTGTGGCACTGTCGCATCTGCTGAATATGACGCCGGTACAGCTCTGGCAGGGCATGTTCCTGGCACCGACTTCCGTCACAATCGTCGGAAGCGAGGAACGCAAGCCGGGTGAAGTATACTTCCGCTGCCAGACCGTCGGCGATGTCCATCATCTGCTTTCCGCGGGCGAACCGGTTTCGTACTATGGAGCCTTTAATGATCCATTTCAGTTTTAAAAATCACAAAAAGGAGTCTTTTATCATGAATGAAGCAAAATTTCAGGCAAAATTAAGAGAATATGCAAAGCTGATCGTAAAAATCGGCGCAAATGTACAGAAAGGACAGCGTGTCCGCCTCCAGGCCGGCGTCGATCAGGTTCTGCTTACCCAGATGGTGACAGAGGAGTGCTATCAGGCGGGCGCAAGCTATGTGGAAGTGATCTGGGAATGCGGTGAGATCAACAAAATGCATTATCAGTATGCCACCGCAGAAACGCTTGGCGCGGTTCCGCACTGGGAAGAAGAGCGTTTCAAACAGATGACGGTTGATCTGCCGGTTCGCATTTTCATCGACTCCTCCGATCCGGACGAGCTCGCCGGCATTCCTGCGGACCTGCTCTCCACCGTTCGTCAGATGCGTGGAAAGGTCATTAAAAAATACCGTGACCAGCTCGATGGAAAGCATCAGTGGCTGATCGTTGCCGCCGCTTCTCCAAAATGGGCAGAAAAAGTATTCCCGGGCGAGCCGGAGGATATTGCTGTTGAAAAACTGTGGGATGCTATTTTCGACTGTGTTTACTTAAAAGACGGCGAAGATGCAGAAAGGATCTGGCAGGCACACTGCGACCTCATGACCCAGAAAGCCAGCTGGCTGAATGAGCAGGCATTCCACAAGCTGCATTACACCAGCAAAAACGGTACGGATTTCACCGTTGAGCTGATTCCGGGCGCAAAATGGAGCGGCGCCGGTGATATCAACCATATGAACAACACCTTCTACGTTCCAAACATGCCGACCGAAGAAGTCTTCACCAGCCCGATGAGAGGAAAATGTGAAGGCCGTCTCGTTTCCACAAAACCTTTAAGCTGGTCGGGACAGATCATCAACAACTTTACCGTCGATTTCAAGGATGGAAAAGTCGTTGACTGCCACGCAGAGCAGGGCGAAGAGGTTTTGAAAAAAATGTTCGCCATGGACGACGGTGCTTCAATGCTCGGCGAGGTTGCACTCGTTCCGAAAGAATCTCCGATTAACCAGTCCGGGCTGATGTTCTTTAATACCCTTTTCGATGAAAACGCATGCTGCCACGTTGCCGCTGGCGCCGGTTTCCCTGAGGTGCTCGATGGATTTCTGGAGATGAGCAACGAGGAAATTCTGGAAAAAGGTGTGAATGATTCTCTAATCCACGTTGACTTTATGGTTGGATCGGATGACCTGCACATCGTAGGTATCCACGAAGATGGAAGCGAAACCGATATTTTTGTAAATGGTACCTGGGCAGAGTAAATCTGCTGTTTTTCGCAATAGAAGCAGGGGACTTCCTTTATTTAGTCAAAAAACAGACCCGGGGCAATCTACCGTTTTTTGTAGACTGCCCCGGGTTCTGTTTTTGAAAAAAATCAGTTTCCAGACTTCCCTTTTCTCATATAAGGATTTCGATACAGCGAAATCACAAGTTCTGCTGCCATGAAGCACCAGATGATCGGTTCGCACCAGATCACGGCACTGTAGTGGTAGCGCGGGATAAACACCATCGCAAAAATAATTTTTCCGAAAAGCTCAATAAAACTCGACAGCAGCGGAAGAATCTTTTCTCCGAGTGCCTGCAGTGCAAGGCGGCTGCAGTTGACGAGGCCGAGCGCAAAGAAGAACGGAATGGCTACACGAAGGTAGCGGGCTCCGTTTCCGAGGACGGTCGGGTCGGAAGATCCGGAAATCAGATGAACCATCGTCGGTGCAAGCGGAGTGACAAGGAGAATCAGGCATGCGGTCACGCTGAAGCAGAAAATATAAGCATAGCGAATGCCTTTCCGCACGCGCTCCCTGTTGTCCGCGCCGCGGTTCTGTGCCACATACGTGTTGACTGCCTGTGCCATCGAGGAAAGCGGCATCATCGAGAAGGAAAACAGCTTTCTCGCAGCTGTATGTCCCGCAATTGTTTCATAGCCAAGGCTGTTGATGCCCGGCTGCAGGACAATCGAACCGACATAGATAATACTGCTCATAAATCCCATCGAAAATCCCTGTGCCAGAAGCTCCATGTACAGTCCGCGATCCGGTTCAAAATGACGTTTTTCCGGAAGCAGAATTTTTGCTTTGGTAACAATATAAATCAGGCAGAGCACGACGGAAATTCCCTGCGCAATCACGGTTGCAATTGCAGCACCGCGAACACCCATGCCGAAAGAACGGATAAACAGCAAATCCAGTACAATGTTTACCAACGATGAAATAATCAGGAAAACAAGCGGCATAAAGCTGTTTCCGATTGCTCCCAACAGGCCGGAGCACAGGTTGTAGGCAAACATGACAAACAGAAAAACGGATAGAATTGAAATGTAGCTGTAGGATTCTTCGAGGATTTCTGCCGGTGTTTTCAGCAGCCGCAACAGCGGATGCATGAAAATCGTTGCAAGAACGGTGACCACCAGTGTAACGGTAATACCAATAACGATACAGGATGCAACGGATTTTTTCATCCGTTCCGTCTCCTGTCTTCCAAAGCATCGCGCCGTGACGATCGCGAGCCCGTTTCCGACGCCGAACGTAAATCCGGTCATCATTTCATAGATCGACGAGCAGGCACCCATAGCTGCAATCGACGAATCGCCGAGTGTATGGCCGACAATCAGTGTGTCCATCGTGTTGTAAATCTGCTGAAATACACGGGATGCCATGATCGGAAGTGCAAAAAGAAGCAGAGATTTCAGAATCGAGCCGTGAAGCAGATCAACCCGGGAACTCCGCTGGGTTTGTGACTGTGACATAAAAAATTTCCTCCCTCAAAAATACTTCATTATTCCTATTATAACAGACGGGAGTAGCTACCGGACAAGGAATATCTCCAAATCTGTAAAACAAATACAATAACACAAAATTTTACAGATTTTCATACTTCTTCCTCTCTTTCCTTCTCTTAGAGCGTGTCGTTATTCTTTTCCCAGTAAATACTGATAAATATCTCTCTTCGTCACCCCGCGGTCTTTTGCGACGAGTTTCATGGCTTCTTTCCGCGCAATTCCCTGGTCTTCATACCGTTTCATATGTTCCTCAATCGAAATTTCCTCAAACGCAGCCTTCGCCTCGTCCTCGATTTCTTTCTGGCTTCTGCCTTCGATCACAAGAACGCATTCGCCCTTCGGATCTTCCTGCTCGTAGCGGGTAATGGCATCTTCTATTGTGGTCTGCCATGCTGTCTCATGCTTTTTCGTCAGTTCCCGACACAGTGTCAGGCGGCGGTTGCCAAGGATTTCCAGCAGTTCCCGCAGCGTTTTCAGCAGATGATGCGGCGCCTCGTACACGATCATGGTTCGTGTCTCGTTTTTCAGCCGCTCCAGCGCCAGTTTATGTTCTTTTTTATCCGGCGGAAGAAACGCTTCAAACACAAATCTTCTCGTCGAAAGTCCCGACAGCGTCAGTGCCGTTACACACGCACACGCCCCCGGCAGACTCGTCACTTCGATTCCGGCTTCGTATGCCATTTTCACCAGCTCCTCCCCCGGGTCTGAGATTCCCGGTGTTCCGGCATCGGTGATAAGGGCAATGTTCGTTCCCGCCAGCAGCTTCTGCACCAGCTCGCGGCCCTTGTCGTATTTGTTGTATTCATGGTAACTCGTCATCGGCGTATGAATCTCAAAATGGTTCAGCAGCTTAATGCTGTTTCTCGTATCCTCCGCCGCGATCAGATCGACCTCCTGCAGAATGCGGATTGCACGGAAGGTCATGTCCTCCAGATTTCCAATTGGTGTTGCACACAAATATAATTTTCCTGCCATGTTCTTATCTCCCGTCTCCATATAATTCCCGGATGTCCTTTGTATACACGCCCGGCGTCTCATACACAATCAGCGGTTTCTCCACGGTAATTCTCGGATTCCCGCCTTTCATCGCCTCGATCAGCACCATGTTCGGCTCCTTGTCCACAAACGGATAAACGAGCTGCATCCTTTTTGGTTCCAGATGATATTTTTTCAGCGTCGAAAAAATCTCCGCCAGCCGGAACGGCCGGTGCACCAGATAGAACCGTCCTTTCGTCTTTAAAACCGCCGATGCCTCTTTCGCAATATCATCAAACGAGCACAGCACCTCATGCCGCGCAATCGTCTTCGCCTCAAGCGCATTCGTCAGCCCGTGCTGCCCCGTCATGTACGGCGGATTGCACGTTACCACATCAAACACTTCTTTTCCAAACTGCTGCGATGCCGTCTTCACATCTCCCTGGAAAATCTCAACATCATTTTCCAGATGATTGTACCGCACACTCCGCTGTGCCATCTCGGCACTGTACTCCTGAATTTCCAGCCCGGAAAAATGCTCTCCGTTTGTCTTCGCCTTCAGCAGAATCGGCACAATTCCCGATCCCGTGCAGAAATCCATCGCCCGCTCCCCGCGCTTCACCTTCGCGTAGGATGCCAGCAGCACCGCGTCAATGCCATAGCAGAAAAGGGATGGATTTTGTATCATCCAGTAACCGTTCTGCAGATCATCGAGCCGCTCACCCGGCTTCAAAAATTCTTCTTTTCTATCCAATGAAAATCCCTCCTCCTGCTGACTGCCCAGCGCCGCATCACACAAAAAGAAGCGTCAGTTTTACCCGGCGCTTACTTTTTCAAAATGCATTCCAAATCAATCTTATTCCGGCTGTTTTGCCTCTTCCGAAGAAGCCTGCTCCCCGGAGCTGTTTCTGTCTTTTTTCTTCTCTTTGCCTTTTTCCTTCTTATGCTTCGGCTTGAACTTGAGCTCTTCCACCGGGCACTCCCGCATTTCCTTCTCATCGTTCACATCCACCAGCACTTTTACGAGCTGACGAAGCACATTCACACCAGAAACCTCACCTTTCATGCCGTCCGGCAGCGTTACGATATCGCCGACACCCGGCAGCTTGCGGTTCAGGTATTCATAGGTTTCCTGCTCGTTTTTCAGGCAACACATCAGTCGTCCGCAGACACCCGAAATCTTCGTCGGGTTCAGGGACAGGTTCTGCTCTTTTGCCATCTTGATCGAAACCGGTGCAAACTCGGACAGATACGTATGGCAGCAAAGCGGTCTGCCGCAGATGCCGATTCCGCCGAGGATCTTTGTCTCATCGCGGACACCGATCTGGCGAAGCTCGATTCTCGTCTTAAAGACAGCCGCCAGATCCTTTACCAGCTCACGGAAATCAATTCTTCCGTCGGCGGTAAAGTAAAACAGCATCTTGTTATTGTCAAACGTATACTCTGCATCGATCAGCTTCATCTCCAGGTTGTGCGCCCGGATCTTCTTCTGGCAGATTTCAAACGCTTCTTTTTCTTTCTTGCGGTTGCTCTCCTCCCGCGCATCATCCTTCGGCGTTGCAATGCGGATGACTTCTTTCAACGGCTGGATCACCTTGGAATCGTCAACTTCTTTTGGCCCCAGCACAACGAAACCATACTCTACGCCGCGCGCCGTCTCAACGATAACGTGGTCGCCCACGCAGATGTCCAGCTCTCTCGGCGAGAAATAATATACTTTTCCTACGTTTCGAAAACGTACTCCTATAATTGTTATCATGCTATCAGTTTTCCTTCATTGTCAGGAACATAAGCTCCATGGTTAAATCAAAATTAACATTCGCGTTCAGGCGGGCTCTCGCCTTCTGAATCGCCTCTATAATCTTCTCCAGGCCTTCGTATGAGCTCTTATTTGCTCTCTCACGGATTCCATTCAGCTCCTGCTTGAACACAAGGGAATCGACCTCTTTTGTCGCCTTAAAGAGCAGAACATCGCGGAACCATAAAGAAAAGATATCGAAATAATCATCAATATTGTCTTTTTCGGCCGTCAGTTTTTTGATCGTCTCCACGATTTCATACAGCGGCATACTGTCGGCGTACTTTGCCATGCGGAGTGCACTTTCCAGCGTCTCCTCGTATTCCGGAGAACGGGCAATCCGCTCTGCTTTTCCGATATTTCCCTGCGCCAGGGACGCATCAACCTCTGCCTGGTAATCCGGCACATGCATTTCGTTCATCAGATAATCTTTCACAAGCTGGTCTCCCACTGGTTTTAAATTTAACTGCACGCAGCGTGACGAAATCGTCGGAAGCAGCGCATCCGGGTTGTCTGCCAGAAGCATGACAACTGCGTAGGCCGGCGGCTCCTCGATCGTCTTCAGCAGCGCGTTCTGCGCCTGAAGTGTCAGCTTCTGCGCCTCGTCGATGATATAAATCTTGTACGGACTGCTGTACGGCTTGATCATCACATCGTTAATGAGCTGCTCGCGGATTTCATCGATGCTGATGGTGTTCGGCTTTTCATGCTTCACATAAATGATATCCGGATGATTCTGGCTCTGTGCCTTTTTACAGGACGGGCATTCCATACAGGGCTCGACCCCGTGCTTCTCGCACTGAAGCGTCATCGCAAACAGTGAAGCCATCATTTTCTTTCCCGATCCACTCTCTCCGCCAAAAAGATAAGCATGAGATACTTTATTCATCGAAATGGCATTCTGTAAATGCGTTATGATTTCCTGATGTCCTACAACCTTCTGAAAACCCTGCATAAAATCACCCCCTGGAGTTCTTTTGTATTTCTTACTAATACTGCATTAAGTATATCACAACTTTTTCTGTTGTTCCACAAAATTCTGAATTTCGGAAAAACAGTCTTCCGGCGTAGAATTATTGGAAAATCTGCGGACAATTCCAGCTTCCGCAATTTTCTCCTCCGTAAAATCCTCACAGTCCGCCAGGAATCTCCGGCACATCTCCGCGTATTTCGGCTCTGTCTGTTTTCTTTCCCGTTCCAGTGCCCGCGAAAGCCGCAGCCCGTCGTCCACCTCGACATACAGCGGAACCATCGCCTGCTCCCCGAAGTATGCCTTTAATTTCAGATACGATTCCAGTGTCCCGATTCCGAGATAATCATGCTTCACAAGATCAATCTGCCCGTCATCCGCCGTAAAATAATACCACGGCCCCTGCACCGTCGAATACATGCGCTCCTCGATAATCTTTCCGGCCTCCCGCAGTTCCGAAAGCCGTTTTTCATCCACAAAGAAATACTCTCTTCCGTCCTGCTCCCCGCTCCGGATCGGCCGTGTTGTATACAGGACAAACGGTTTTAAATCCAGCGCCGTCTCCTGGATCAGATGCTCATAAATATGATCTTTCCCTGACGCACTTTTTCCCATCAGATAGTAAATTTTTCCCATTTTATCTCTCCCCGAAACACAGATTCTTTATGCCTTAAACCGATATCCAACGCCCCAGATCGTCTCGATATACTGCGGCTTTGCCGTATTAAACTCTATTTTTTCACGGATCTTCTTGATATGCACCGTAACCGTCGCAATATCTCCGATGGACTCCATATCCCAGATCTCACGGAACAGCTCTTCTTTCGTGAAAACGCGGTTCGGATTCTCCGCAAGGAAGGTCAGCAGATCGAACTCTTTCGTTGTAAACTGCTTCTCCTCTCCGTTCACCCACACGCGGCGTGCCGTTTTGTCAATCTTGATGCCGCGGATCTCCACAACATCATTCTCTTTCTTGCCGTTTCCGACCAGACGGTCGTACCGTGCCAGATGCGCTTTCACGCGTGCAACCAGCTCACTCGGAGAAAATGGCTTCGTCATATAATCATCCGCACCAAGGCCGAGTCCGCGGATTTTGTCGATATCATCCTTCTTTGCCGAAACCATGATAATCGGAATATCTTTCTTCTCACGCACCTCACGGCAGATCTCAAAGCCATCCACCTCCGGCAGCATCAGATCCAGAATCAACAGATCAAAATCCTCTTTGACCGCCCGCACAAGACCGGTGTCTCCCTGGTTTTCAATCTCTACCTCAAAGCCCGAAAGTTCTAAATAATCCTTCTCCAGATCCGCAATGGATTCCTCATCCTCAACAATCAGTATCTTACTCATGAAACAGGTACCTCCTGATATTTTCTTAATACAAAGTACATCGTGGTGCCCACGCCTTCTTTGCTGGTGGCCCACACTTTTCCGCCGTGGTCTTCGAGAATCTTCTTCACGATGGAAAGACCGATGCCGCTGCCGCCCCTCGTGCTGTTGCGGGACGTGTCGGTGCGGTAGAAACGGTCGAAAATCTTCGTCAGATCCTTCGTCGCAATTCCCTTTCCGTTGTCCTCAATCTCCACCTGCACAAAATCTCCGACATCACGCAGACGGATGTTGATGACCTTATGGCTCTTATCCATATATTTGATGGAATTGCTTACAATGTTATTGATGACACGCTTGATCTGCTCCGCATCCGCGATGACGATCGGGTCGTCCTCGAGATAGTTAAAGTATGTCAGATCCACATGCTGCGCGTCAAGCTCCAGATTCAGTTCCTCCACGCAGTCATCAAAATAATCCGCAATGTGAATCTTGGAAAACGTATACGGAATGCGGTTCGTGTCAATCTTGGAATAAAACGTCAGCTCATTGATCAGACGGTCCATCTCATTCGCTTTGTTGTAAATGGTGCGGATGTAGCGGTCCATCTTCTCCGGCGTATTTGCCACACCGTCCATGATTCCCTCGACATAACCCTTGACCGCGGTAATCGGTGTTTTCAGATCATGCGAAATGTTACTGATCAGCTCTTTATTCTCTTTGTCAAACTCGACTTTTTCCTCCGCCGTCTCTTTCAGCCGGATACGCATCTCCTCAAAGTCCTCGCAGAGGTCATTAATCTCCGCCACGCCGCACGGTTCAACAGTGAAATCCAGATTTCCGTCTTTGATATTCTGTGTCGCCTTTTTCAGCTGCTCGAGCGGTCCGATCACACCGCGGTAAATCCAGAAGCTCAGGCCCAGACTGGTGAGCACCAGAATCAGCACAATCACGATGCCTAGCTCTTTTACCATGCCCGTAATCTGCGGCGCAATCTGGTCTGTCTTGGTGACGATAAACGCACTGCATTCTTTTCCGTCCGAGTTCTCATAGTCCACCTGTTTGACCATCCACTGTTTTTCATTGCGGAAATAAACGCCGCCCTTCAAATTGGCCCCCGGGTCACCGTATTTCGGCAGCTCATTTTCCAGCTCCTCCGACGACAGCTCCTCCGAGCCATTGTAAATGATAACACCATCCTCGCGCACCGCGATAAACGACTGTTTTTTCTGCAGTCTTGCATTCAGAACAGAGAGATAATTCGTTTCTTCCAGCTTTGCCGTATCCGATTTCGCGGTATCCTCTACTTCGTCGTACTCTTCTGATGTCATCGCATTCAGCAGCAGGGTGTTGTTCGAAATCGTCCGGTATGTTGCGTTCGCAAGACCGTATTTTTCACCGATAATCTTTGCTTTATACCCTACAAAAAAGTAAAACGTCAAGGCACACATCACGATCGGAACCAGTATGATGATGAAAAAAGAAATGATTACTCTCGTCCTTAATTTCATGCTTTTCTTCTTTTTTTCCATATAAGATCCACCTGTTTTCCAACACATATTTCGTACTTTTGCGCACAAAAAATCCCCAGTACGCAGTCTAAATTTATTATAGCACAACGCCTGAGGATTTTTCATTAACTTAGATGAATCTTTCTAAACTTTCTATAAACAGAAAAGCCTGAAATTAGAGGTATTTCTTCAGGTCTTCTACTTTATCCAGTTTCTCCCACGGCAGATCCAGATCGTTTCTTCCGAAGTGGCCGTAAGCGGAAGTCTGTTTGTAGATCGGACGGCGCAGATCCAGCATTTTGATGATTCCAGCCGGACGAAGGTCGAAGTTCTCACGAACGATATCGGTCAGTTTGTTGTCGGACAGTTTTCCTGTGCCGTAGCTGTCGATCATGATAGAGGTCGGATGAGCGACACCGATTGCGTAGGAAAGCTGGACCTCGCATTTGTCGGCAAGACCTGCTGCTACGATATTCTTTGCTACGTAACGTGCTGCATAAGCTGCAGAACGGTCTACCTTTGTACAGTCTTTTCCGGAGAAAGCTCCGCCGCCGTGACGAGCGTATCCGCCGTAGGTGTCTACGATGATCTTACGGCCGGTCAGACCGGAATCTCCGTGAGGTCCGCCGATTACGAAACGGCCGGTAGGGTTGATGAAGAACTTGGTGTGCTCATCTACCATGTCTGCCGGAATGATTTCGTCGAATACGTATTTTTTGATATCCTCATGAATCTGCTCCTGGGATACTTCCGGATCATGCTGAGTGGAAAGAACAACCGCATCAAGACGGAACGGTTTGCCGTTCTCATCGTACTCTACGGTTACCTGTGTTTTTCCATCCGGACGCAGGTATGTTAAAGTACCGTCTTTGCGGACTTTGGTCAGCTGGCGAGCCAGTTTGTGTGCCATGTAGATCGGGTATGGCATGTACTCTTCGGTCTCGTTGGTTGCGAATCCGAACATCATTCCCTGATCTCCTGCTCCAATGGCATCGATCTCCTCATCGCTCATATTGTTCTCTTTTGCTTCGAGCGCTTTGTCTACACCCATAGCGATATCGGTGGACTGTTTGTCAATTGCAGTTACAACAGCGCAGGTATCTGCATCAAATCCGTATTTTGCACGGTCGTAGCCGATTTCGCGAACGGTATCACGTACAACCTGCTGGAAATCAATGTGTGCGTTGGATGTAATCTCACCCATTACCATAACGTATCCTGTTGTAGTACAGGTTTCGCAAGCTACACGGCTCATCGGATCCTGCTCAAGCAGCGCATCCAGAATCGCGTCAGAAATGGCATCACAGATTTTGTCCGGATGTCCTTCGGTTACAGACTCAGAAGTAAACAGTCTTTTTCCATTCTTTTCTCCTTTTTTCTTCTCTTCTCTTTTGCTTTTCGTTCGTGGGCTTCGGCTTTCCCTGAACATTTTTTCGTA
>ENA-OQKL01000296-OQKL01000296.1-human-gut-metagenome-genome-assembly--contig:-NODE-296-length-16992-cov-3.046546_pt1 | contig 16992 bp, 17 predicted proteins | sample MGYA00242779_ERZ504800 | MGnify/ENA primary metagenome ERZ504800 (study PRJEB26092, sample SAMD00036410) | human gut metagenome | host: Homo sapiens | study: EMG produced TPA metagenomics assembly of... | reverse complement strand
GGTCGTTGGTGTAGGCGGCGGCGGCGGAAACGCCGTAAACCGCATGGCAGATGCCGGCGTGCAGCACGTCGAGCTCGTCTGCATGAATACAGACCGTCAGGCACTGTCCCGCTCGCAGGCCAAGACCCGCGTGCAGATCGGTGAAAAGAATACACAGGGCAGAGGCGCAGGCTCCAAGCCGGAGGTTGGCGCAAAGGCTGCCGAGGAGAGCCGCGAGCTGATCGCAGCTACCCTCAAGGGCGCAGACATGGTCTTCGTCACCGCCGGTATGGGCGGCGGCACCGGCACCGGTGCAGCACCGGTCGTTGCAGAGATTGCAAAGGATATGGGTGCCCTCACCGTCGGCATCGTCACAAAGCCGTTCGCTTTTGAAGGCAAGCGCCGTATGGATCAGGCAGAAAAGGGCATTGCAGAGCTGCGCAAGCACGTCGATTCCCTCGTTGTCATCCCGAACGAAAGACTGAAGCTCGTCAGCGAGCAGCGCATTACGCTTGCAAACGCATTCAGCATCGCCGATGACGTTCTCCGTCAGGGCGTACAGAGCATTTCCGACCTCATCCAGATCCCGGGCATCGTCAACCTCGACTTCGAGGATGTCAAGTCCATCATGCAGGATGCAGGCTATGCACACATGGGTGTCGGCCGTGCGGCAGGCAAGGACAAGGCAGAGCAGGCAGCTGTTGCGGCTATCTCCAGTCCGCTGCTTGAGACCGCTATCGCAGGCGCTAAGGGCGTCATCATCAACATCAAGTCCTCTCCGGACATCGCCCTCGACGAGATCGATGTCGCGTCTCAGCTCATCACCGAGCGCGCAAGCGAGGATGCAAACATCATTTGGGGTGCTGCATTCGACGAGACGATGGAAGACGAGATGATGGTCACCGTTATCGCGACCGGCTTCGACGGCATGAACGGCGAAAAGACCCAGAAGCCCGCAGCCCCGGCTATCAGCGATGCAGACCTTTTCGGCAACCCGTCTGCGCCGAGCACCGGCAGCACAACTTCCGCGAAGAGCGACGATGATACCTTCTCCGACATCATGTCCATCTTCAACAGAAACGTAATTTAGAATTACAAATCAAGCAGGGTATCGGTCTCGATACCCTGTCTTTATAAACTGTACTTTTGGAGGAAACAAATGAGCTTGATCAAAGGCATTCACCACGTGGCACTGCGTCCGACGTATGCGCAGTTTGAAAAAGCAAAAACGTTCTATCTTGACCTGCTCGGCCTCAAGGTCGTGCGCCGGTGGGGCGACGAAAAATACCCCTGCATGATGATCTCCACCGGGGACAACAGCTGCATCGAAGTGCTGCCCGTCCCGGAAGAGAACGATGTGCCGCCGGAAGGCAAGTTTGCCCATCTCGCGCTCGCAACAGATGATACCGACGGTTGTGTCGCCCGTGTCCGTGAAGCCGGCTACGAGATCACCATCGAACCGAAAGATGTAGAGCTTTCCGACATCACCGCGCGCATTGCGTTCTGCACCGGCCCCTGCGGCGAAATCGTCGAGTTCTTTGATCAGAAGTAAGCCGATTTACAAAATTAAATCACCCAAAAGCAGAGTTTGAGGAGCTTTCCTCAAGCTCTGCTTGCATATTCGGCGGGTTTTCAGCCGCTAACCAAAAGGAGATTTTCGTTATGACCGATCTCATTTTGCGAATCTTTGTCCGCGATCATAAAAATACCGAGGATCCTGCCGTGCGCGACAAATGCGGCCGCGTGGCGGGTGCCGTCGGTATCGTCACAAATTTTCTGCTTTTTTTGATGAAGATTATCGTCGGCACGGTTTTTCACAGTGTTTCCGTCACGGCCGATGCCGTCAATAACCTCACAGATTCCGGCTCGTCCGTCGTCACGCTCATCGGCTTTAAAATGGCAAGTAAGCCGGCGGATGAAAAGCACCCGTTCGGCCACGCGCGCATCGAGTATCTTTCGGGCGTCATCGTCTCGTTCATCGTCATTTTCCTCGGGCTTCAGCTCGGCATGTCGTCCATTGAGAAAATCCTCACGCCGGAGGAAAACGCCCTCACGCCCGTCGCCCTCGTTGTGCTCGTCATTTCCATTCTGGCAAAGCTCTGGCAGTGCCTCTTTTACCGCAAGGTCGGCCGCATGATCAAATCCGAGTCCGTCGAAGCCACGTCCAAGGACAGCCGCAACGATGTCATCGCCACAAGCGTCGTGCTGCTCGGCGCCGTCATTACCATGCTCACCGGCGTGAATTTGGACGGCTACATGGGCGCGGCGGTTGCGCTGTTCATCGTGTTCTCCGGCGTGCAGCTTACAATCAGCACCGCAGATCCTCTCCTCGGCCAAGCGCCGGAGGGAGAACTCGTACAGACCATTACCGAGAAAATGCTCTCGTATCCCGGCATCATCGGCATGCATGACCTTGCTGTGCACAACTACGGCGTGGGCCGCTGTTTTGCCTCTGCCCATTGTGAGGTCGATGCCTAAAAACGACATTCTCGTCAGCCACGATCTCATCGATAACATCGAGCGTGATTTCAGCCGTGACCTCTGTATCCACATGGTCATTCACCTTGACCCCGTTATCGTCGGCGATGCCCGCACCGATGCGCTGCACCGCAAAGTGCAGTCGCTCGTCACCGCGCTGTACCCCACCGTCACCATTCACGATTTCCGCGTCATCTGGGGCGTTACGCACAGTAATATCGTGTTCGACGCAGCCGTGCCGTTTTCGGTGAAGGACAGCGACGCCGTCATCACCCAAAAGTTAGAGGCCGAAATTCAAAAGCTCGACCCCGATTATCGCACCGTTGTCACCATAGACCGCAGATAAGTAAAGCACGCCGGTTCCCGAAATTCATCGGAAAGGGGCGTGCTTTTTAATATTTATATCAAATTATAAATATTTATTTCAACCTGCCAAGCAGCGTTTTGAGGAAATCATACACGCGGTCAAACGATTTTAGATTCATGTATTCGTCTGTCGTGTGGCAGTTTTCGCCGATGGGCGCGAACATCACAATGTCCAGCCCCTCCATGCGCGGCAGTAAAGAGCAGCATTCAAGTCCGCCCGGGCACGCCGTCTCCATCATCTCGTGGCCGTACACTTCTTTCATCAGGTCGGCCGTCATGCGGCGCATGTAGGAGTTCGGCTGGTATTCCCAGGAGTCATAGCGCAGGCTCGTCTCAAGCGTGAAGCCGCAGAGTTCAGCCAAGCGCTTCACGCGGCCGAGCACACTGTTTTTAAAGCTGCGGCTCGCCGCACGGTCGGACATCACCAGTTCAAATGCGCCGCCGTTTAACGATACCGTGCCCACGTTGTTCGTCGCCGTCATCTCCTCGCCCGCGGTCCGGATTGCCACCGTGTTCGAGGGCATCAGGTAGATCAAATCGACAATCGCCTGCGTATCGGCATCCGAAAGCATCTCGTTCGCCGCCGCATCGCGGATTTCAAGCGTCAAATTCTGCTTGCCGTCCTGCAATTCGCGGTCGATTTTCTCAAGCTCGCCGTTTAAAATCGCCTTCACAGTGTCCGGTTCGTCGCAGAGGATCACCGTTTTCGTCTCCACCGGCGCATAGTTTTCCGCTTCGCCGCCCGCCATGGTGGAAAGTCGGTACACCGCACCGTTTTCGGAAAGCGCATTAAGCAAACGCGCCGTGATCTTAATCGCATTGAACTGCTCCGGGTGCACCATTGCGCCGGAGTGCACCGGCTGCACGCCGGAAACCGTCAGCATGAGGGCCGCGCCCTTTGCAGGCTCCGTCTCGCACGTTTTCGTCAGTTTCATCAGGTCGCTCGTAAAGCAGGAAACACAGCTTGTGTATTCCACCGTCTCGCCCATCACGTCAAGGCCGATCATTCTTCTGGATTTCAGCTTGCCCGCGTCCAGCGCGTCCACGCCGTTGCAGCCGTTTTCCTCCTGCACCGTAAAGACGAGCTCCAGCGGCGGGTGGGGGAAATCCTCCTCCATCACAGCCAGCATGTACGCCACGCCGTAACCGTCGTCCGCGCCGAGCGTCGTGTCCTTCGCGCGGATGTCGCCCTTGTCGTCGACATAAATCTCAATGGGGTCATGCGAAAAATCATGCGTGCTCTCGGGTGTTTTCACGCATACCATGTCCATGTGCCCCTCCAGCATCACGACAGGCGCGTCTTCGTACCCTTTAGAAGCCGGCTTGCGCACGATGACATTCCAAAATTTGTCCTGCTCGTAGTTTAAACCGAGCTTTTCCGCAACGGAACACACGTAGTCGCTTACGGCTTTTTCTTCGGTTGAGGGGTGCGGAATGCCGCAGATTGCCTCAAAATATTTCTGGTTCGGTTTTGTTTGGTCGAGTACGAATGCCATGTTAAACGTCCTTTCCGCGCTCACGCCTCCGAAGAGGAGATGAGATATTTGAAAATCTGCAGCTTGTTTTCTTCGTACAGCCCAAGCTGCTCGTATAATTCCTTGTAGTAGCTGAAAAGCGCCGTGCGCGCCGTAATCGCCGTGCGCACCTTCGTCAGATGCACCGCGCTGCCGGGGTTGTCGTAGTAGTTGTAGATTGGCGCGGTCAGCGCAAAAAACCGTTCTGCATAGCGTATGTACGTCAAATTAAAATACAGGTCTTCGCTCCACGTCATTTCCTCGCTGCACCGCACGTCCGTGTGTGCGCGCACCAAATCGGCGCGGTAAAGCTTATTCCACATCACGCCGTAGTAAAAGCTTGCCGGCTCCTGCATCAGCCCGCAGGCGAATTCCTCCTTTGTCATAAAGCCCATCGGCAGAAAGCCGAATGTCTGGAATTTCGCCAACTGCTCCGTCAGCTGCTTCTTTTTATTCGGCAAAAGCGGGTCAAGCTTCGCTTCTTTTTTCGGCTTGTACGGCACAATGCGGTTATACGCCGCAATGACGAGGTCGGCGTTGTTATCCTCCGCACGCTGAACGAGGAGTTCTGTCGCAAACGGCTCCAGTGTGTCGTCCGCGTCCACAAACTGCAAATATTTGCCCCGCGCCATGCGCATGCCGAGGTTCCGCGTCGCCGAAACGCCGGAGTTTTCCTTATCAATCAAAACGATGCGCGCGTCTGCCTTCGAGAGCATCTCGCACACCGGGTAGCTCACGTCCTTAGAGCCGTCGTTCAAAAGCAATATTTCAAGATTTTCATACGTCTGCCGCCGAATGCTCTCCACGCAGCGCACAATGTTGTTCTGCGCGTTGTAGATCGGCACGATAACGCTGACAAGCGGTTTCTGCATCAAAATACTTCCTTTCCTGCATCATGCTCCGTTTTTCCCTATTTTACCGCAGAAAGTTCCGGAAGAAAAGACTTTTTGAACATTCTGCTTGCAAATCCGGTGAACACACCAAATTGACCGGTGCAAAATTAGCCAAAACGCATATTGACTTAAAGTAAACTTTTAATGTTATAGAAATGTATGCGGAGTCACACCCGTACATAACGAATTCTTAGGAGGAATTTTCGTGAAACCCAAGGTTTATTTCACAAAAACGGTCATCCCTGAAAAGGTCATTGAAATGTATAAGCAGCTCGATTGCAAGCTGCCCGGCAACGTCGCCATTAAGGTACATTCCGGCGAGTTCGGCAACAAAAACTTCCTGCGCCACCCGATTGACGAACCAACCTGAATATAGTAGAATACAGGTAAAGAACAACATTTGGAGGATTGGAATATGAACAAAAGTCAAATGGCAAAGCTTGCGGCAGCGGCCGGTGTGAACGGCCTTATGTATGACCCGAATGCAGAGGGCGTTTTCGGCAATGTGCAGGGGTATACTGTCACCATTATGCCGAACGCCAACAACCGCGTCTACTATATGCTTTCGCTTTCGGTCTCGCGCATGGGCATGGCGCCGAACCCCGCGGATTTCAAACCGCTCGAGAAAATGAATAAGGTTTTGAGCGGCTGTACCGTGCAGCGTTTCCGCGTCAATTTCCTTGTGAAGCTCTCCGGCAATAAAGATAAAATGGCAGAGGCCCTGCACAGTGCGCTTGATACGCTCATCACGTTCCTCAGAACAAACGGGTATACAAATTGCTGCGAGCATTGCGGTCGCCCGGAGGGCGTAGACGCCTACACCGTCTCCGGCAACGCGTACCTTTTGTGTGAACCGTGCTTCGGGCAGGTCAGCGAAGCCGCCGCGCAGCAGAACCAGACAAAAATGCAGAAGCAGGAGCAGGTTTTGCCCGGTATCGTAGGTGCGCTCATCGGTTCGCTTATCGGCGCCGTCGTCATCGTCATTGTCGGTCAGCTCGGCTACGTCGCCGCCGTTTCCGGCCTTGTCATGGCCATCTGCACGTTAAAGGGCTACGAAATGCTCGGCAAAAAGCTCGGCACACCGGGCATCATCATTTCCTGCGTTTTGATGCTCCTGATGATCTTCCTTGCGTATCAGGCCGATTGGTCAATCACCGCGGCGCAGTTCTATGAGACCGATTTCTTCACCGCGTTCCGCGCCATGATGGATCTTATCAAAGAAGGCTATGTCGATTCCGGCGATTACTTCGGCGGCCTTGCGCAGGTCTATCTCTTCGCCGTCATCGGTGCCGTGCCTACCATCATCGCCATGGCAAAGGGCGCAAAGCACATGGTCACCACCGCCAAAATGCGCAGCGCCTACGCACCCGTTTCGGCACCCGCAGCGGCTTCCGTGCAGATGCCCGTGCAGCCCGCTTCTTCGCCCACTGCTCCGCAGAACGTCGAAAAAGCATCGAAAAGTAAAACTTCAAAAACCATCGCCCGCAGGCAACCGTTTTCCGTGCCTGCGGGCGATTTTTTACGCTTTTTGTCTGATTTTGAGCTTTTCGGCCTCTGCCTGCGCCTTTTTTAACTGCTCCTGCGCAAGCTTGGCGCGCTTCATTGCGTCTTCCATTTTCTGTGCGGCACGCTCCGCCCGGCGCTGCGCTTCTCCACGCGCTGCCGCGCTTCTTCCGCGAGATGTCTTTCTTCGTCTGCATCGGGATTTGCACGGTGTCCTGTACGGGTTCAGGTGCAGGTTTAATATTCAAGCTCAAAAATTCTGGCGCAGATGGGGGCGGGCAGGTCCACGGTCAGCGTGCCCTTTTCCGGATTCCATGCGCATTTCGTGTTGTGGTTTGCGGGGTATGCGCAGCGCACATTTACGTGCTCGTTGCCGCGCAGGAAATCCACGGGCAGCGTGCAGCGGCCGTCCGGCGCGCCACGTCTCCACACGGTGATGTACGCCTTGTGCGCGGTTTTAAGGCCCAGCGAGACCCATGTGTCTGCAAAGTGCGACGTACCGAGCGGCCAGAACGGCAGCGCGCGCTTGATGTCGCCGCGGATCGTCTTGTAATAATCGAGCGCTTCCTTGACGAGCGTGAAGTCTTCCTCGGGAATTTCCGCAAGGTGACCGCTCTGGTGAATGCGCTGCATCAGCGCATTGCACATATTTAAATACGGCTTCCTCGCGTCCGCCGCCCTTCATCGGGTAGCTCCAAATGGCGCTTTGCTCCGGCGTCAGACCCGAGGGCGCGTTCGCCGCAATGGACGCATAGCGCAGGTAGTCCTCCTGGTCGCTCGTAGACTGAATGCTGTGGCGCGAGAGCATCGCGTAGTCGATGCGCATGCCGCCCGAGGAACAGTTTTCAATCACAAGGTCGGGGTAGCGGGCAAAGACGGAATCAAGCCAAGCAAGATATGCGCGCTCGTGCCCGAGTAAACCGTCGCCCACACTGTCGGCGTTTAATTCCGTGCCGATGCCCGGCTCAATGTTGTAATCCATCTTGATGTAGCCCACGTGGTAGTCGCGTACAAGGCGGTCAACGACCTCATTTGCGTGCTCCACGACCTCCGGGTTGCGGAAATCGAGCTGCCAGCGGCTGCGGTCGTGCACCTTTTTGCCGTGGCGTGTGAAGAACCAGCCGGGTGCACGCGCGCGGCCTTCGGGCAGCAAATGCCCATTACTTCAATTTCGAGCCACACGCCCCGGGATCATGCCCTTCGAGCGGATGTAGTCCATCACTTCCTCAAGGCCGTTCGGGAAACGTTCCTTACTCGGCAGCCATTCGCCCACGTTGTCCCACCAGAAGCCGTCCGCGTACCAGCCTGCGTCCACGCAGAAGTATTCGCAGCCCGCCTTGTGCGCCGCGTCGATGAGCGGCAGCTCTTTCGCCGTCGTCGGGTTGCCCCACAGGCAGTTCATGTAGTCGTTGAAAATGACGCACAGTTTCTCGTTGTCCGCATTTTTGCGGCGAATCATGCGGCGGTACTTCGTCAGCTCGCCCATGGCGTCATCAAATTTGCCGAGCGTGGAGCCTACGCACACCGGCACTGTCGTGAATGTTTCGCCCGGCTGCAAATTCTTCCACCAGTGCGATTCCGTTTCCGTCGGGCCGCTCAACTGAATGTAGAAGTTGCCCATCTGGTCGCTGATCTCCCAGTGCCACGAGCCGTTGTGCTCGATCTGCCAGAATAAATTGGAGCCCGTTTCCGTGTTTTCAAGCAGTCCCATCGGCAGGTATTCCTTTGTAGACCAGTTGCCGATGTTCGTCGCACCAATCACCTTAGAGGAGCGCTGAATTTCCTCGGGCTGGCAGCGGGCGAGACCGAGCTGCGGGAAGGTGTAGCTTTCCCACTGCATTTCGCGCTGCCAGCCGTTGTGCGGGTACCAGACGCGCATTTTGTCGTCGGTCGAAAGCATACCCTCTTTTTCGATGCCGGTGAGGGCAAAGGAGGAAACGTATTCCAGCCCCTGCGGCTCTGTTCCGACATTTTTCACGTCCGTCCAGCAGCGTACAGCCTGAACGCCGTTATAAAACCTGCATATGCGAAATCGTTTCAATACCGCAGGTCTTATCTTCCATGTGGATTTCCAGCTTGCGGCCGAACTCGTTGTGCTTGTCTGCAAAATAGACGAGCTTCATGCGGTCGCCGGGGCTTGTGGAAATGTATTTGTTGCCGTGGCGCTCGCCCGGTCGGTTTTGCCCGGAGATCATAATTTCCAAGAGATTGTATCGCTCGGTGTTCAGGCGCAAGCCGCCCGTCTCGCGGTCGTGCACGTGCAGCAGACTGCGCTCGTCAAAGGGGAGCGCAGAGAAGTGCAGCAGCTTGCAGCCGAAATCTTCCGTCTTTTCAAAAACGAGATGCAGCCCGTTTTCGTCAATTTGAATCAAATCCATAGTATAAGCCTTTCCGCAGATAAATCTGCTGTGATCTATGCTGAGTTGTCTGTACAAATAGTAGCACAATCGGAGAGGCTTTTCAAGGGGGTTATCGGTCGCGGCTTTGCTCCGCACGCATGCCGAGCGCAGAATACTGCAAAGCGTGCGAAAGTCGTGCCGAAGCCTTTTGCAGGTGCTTGCACACCGTGCCGCGCGTCAGGTGCAGCTCGTCCGCAATCTCCTGCATTGTCAGCCGCTCGCCGTAGTAAAGCTGCACGCAGTCGCGCTGGCGGTCAGTCAGCTCATTGCCGATGGCGCGCCGCAGCAAAACCTGCGCTTCTAAAAGCTCATTTTTGTTTGTCTCTGCGCCGATGCGGCTGAGTAGCTTCGCCTGCCGTGCACCGGCGAAAGGGGCTTATATCCGCTCACGAAACCGCCCTCCTTCCGCGCTTTTGCAGCGCATGGCCTGTTACAAGGCACTCCAAATACATGGTGTAAAGCATCTGCACACGCTGGGCCTGCTCGCCTGCAATGTCATAGTCGCGTTCGGCGCGGATGACGAGCAGCCGCCGTTTGATGCGCTCCGCCTCATCCAAATACTCCTGTCCCCAGGAAATGTAATCGTTCACTAGCAGTCACGATCCTTTCGTTTCGAAATAGAACATGTGTTCGTTGACTCTCATCATAAACAAAAATTTCCGAAATGTCAATCGAACACGGAACAAATGTTCAAAAGATGTCCTACGATGTCCTATAATGTCCTGCGATGTCCGCTTTTCTGCATATTTATATGGAATTATTTACATTTTGGGGCTGTTATTTTGCGCTTTTTTGATATATAATAAAGGTGTATTTAAACTTGAAATGACCGAACGCCTTGGCGTTTTGACCGAAAGGAGTTTTACCATGAACTTTTTGAAGAATATCTCGGCCGCATTTAAGACCGCCGGCGGCGCCGTACAGGGCGCTGTGAAAGTGGTAGAGGAAAAGAACCGCCGCACTGCGCTCATGAATCGCCTGCGCACCGTTATCCGCTGTGAGGAAAAGGCAGAGGAGCGCGCCTATCTCGCTCTCGGCCGCTACTACTACCACAACCTGCGCGATGCAGAGAACACCGTTACGGAGCCGTACTGCATCGACATTGAAGCCGCCCAGAAGCGCATCGATGCCGCTGTGGAGAAGCTGGAAGCCCTGACCCGTGAGGGTGACAGCGAAGCGGAAGAAGAGGAGATCACCCTTGACGACGTGCAGGAGTACACTCCCACGCCGGAAGAGGAAAAGGAAGCCGAAGAAGCCGCATTCGTGCCGGACGGTACCGTAGACGAAGCCGTGGAAGCGGCAGAGCCTGCCGCCGAGCAGCCGGAAACGACTGAGCCCGAAAAAGACGAAAGCGAAGAAGTTCCCTACGAATAATGCGCTTTAAAATGAACGTTAAAAGGCGGACCTGAGGCCCGCTTGATTCCTTGCGCGGAAAAACGCCCACCTTTTGCGCCGGGGCAGGTTCCGTTTGCAGAAAGTGAGTGAATTTGATGTCTACGAAGATACAGAAAGATATTGTCTGCCCCGCCTGTGGCCAGACGCAGAAATTAGAGATGTACACAAGCGTCAATGCGGAGGAAAACCCCGAGCTGCGCCGCGACATTCTGCGCGAATCCATGTTTGACTGGGAATGCCTCCACTGCGGCTACACCGCGCAGATGGCGTACCCCATGATCTACCATGACCCGATGAACGCGTTTATGATCTGCCTGCGCCCCTCCGGCGCGGTATCCGGCGCGGAGCCTATCCCCGCCGTGCGCGCGCTGAAAAAGCGCAGCGTGAAAAACCCGCAGGAGTTAAAGGAGAAAATCCTCATTTTCGAGGCCGGCCTCGATGATGCCGCCGTGGAGCTTGTGAAAAACGCCATCGTCACCGTGGTGCGCAAAAATCTGGACGGCAATGTGCACGCCTATTTCTGCGCCGCAACGGAGGAGGAACTGCGTTTCGCACTGTTCGTCAAGGGTCGTCAGGAGCCCGTGTACCAGACCACCAAAATGGCCGTGTACCGCCAGTCGCAGGAGGTTTTGCGCACGCTCGATTACAAATCCCCGGACGATTTCGCCGTCGTCAACTCCAAGCTCGCCCAAAGCCTTTTGGACGAATATAAGTCGATCTAACCCAATAAAAGCAAACGGCACCGCGTTTTTGTAACGGTGCCGTTTTTCTATGCGCGCATGTGTACAGGCTTTGCGTTTTGTGGGTTTATGGGTAAATCACTTCGGCGCCGCAATGGGACAAGCGCGCGAAAAGACGCAGACCGGCGGCGTTGTGATGAGCTATCGCTACGAAGACGGCAGCTTGCAGAAGCTTTTGGAGGAAAGGCCGGAGCTGCTGGGGTGAAAGTTTTGTAAAAAAGACTCCCTCTGACAGAGGGAGTCTTTTAGGTTATGCCTGAAAATCGATGCGATGCTCAATTAAACATTGCGCGGATTGAATTCTGGTGCTGCTCGGTATTGACGGCCATTTCGTTGACGGCGAAAAGCACGTCTGTGATGCCGTGCTCCGTGCAGTAGGTCGGCAGGTCGCCTTCAAAGTAGCGGAAGTCCACCACGTGTACCTCGTCAAAGCTTGCGCCGAGGAACGGACCCATGGCGTTGCCGTAGGAGTCCTTCACCACAAGCAGCTTGCGGCCCGTGGAAAGGTCGTGATTCGTGATGCGCACGCAGCCCATATCGCCATGCAGGTACATGGCGTAGCCGAGGCTCTCGTCGTGGCTATTGAGGCTGTCGGTTTCCTCAAAATACTGCCCGTCATACGAAATTTCGCATGTGTAGTTGTACTTCGGGTCGTAGAGATCGAGTGTATCGGGGTTGTTGTTCAGCACGTCTTCGCTCGTAACGTAGGCAAGGTAGCCCGTGAAGTCAGAGGACGTTTTCGTGAAGCTGTCGAGCGTCGTGGGCGTTACACCTGCCGCTTCGCAGAATTTTTCATACGCGTAAAACGCGCCGAGCGGTGCCCAGTGGGTATCGGTATCAAAATAAATGTCTTCGTTGTTGTGCAGGTTCAGCGCATCGTAAATATCCACCGCGGTGATGCTTGCGGAAAGCGTATTGTTGACCGCCATGGTGTTCTCACGCTGGGAAGCTTCCTCATAGTAATTGCGCACGCGCTCCGGCACGCCGAATTCCGAGTGATTCGGGATGACCATGCTGTACACCTTTGTGCCGGAAAGCTGGCTTGCACAGTCATTCAGCGTTTCGGCGTAGGCGGTCGCCATGCTGTCGCTGCCGTAGAACATTTCAAAGCCCTTGTTATTGTAGATGAGAATGCCCGAGGACATGTAGCCCTCCGTGCCGTCGTCATAGATCGGCGGCGGTGTCGGCTCCGGCGTGGCGGTCGGCTCTGCAGTGGGAGTAGGTGTCGGCTCTGCCGTTGCGGCGGCTTCCGGTGTGGGCTCCGGCGTAGGTGTGGCGGCAGCGGGTAAGAACTTGCCGAACGCACCGAGGCTGTACGCAATGTACCCCAAAATGCCGATGGCCGAAACGATCATCACGATGACGATGGGCACGACGGGCGAGCGCTTTCGGCGCGGCTTCTCGTCGTAGCCTTCCTCATATTCTTCATACTCTTCGTAGTCGTCTTCGTCCTCATACGGCTCCGGCCGTGGAGCGGGTGCAGGCGCGGGGCGCTCCGAGCGAGGAGCTTCCTGTTGCGGCGCTGCCGGTACGGGATATTCGCGTGTTTCTTCAAAGCCCTCGGGACCGTTTTTCGGCGACTTCGGGGTAAAATGCAGATTTTCTATGGAGGAGGGGACGCGCTTTTCGCTTTGTGACGATTGCTTTGCGTACAGCGTTTCCGGCGTCAGCTCGGAAGCCGCGCTGCGCGGGTCAGCCTTTGCGGCGCGGCGCGCTCTGTCTTCGGCAGAATACGGGCGCTGGTTTTTGCCGGCCATGTGCTTTGCCATTGGATCCATCCTTTCTGTAAAAAGGGTCGTTTATTTTCTCAAGAAAAAAGCCGCGCGGAAACAGACCGCTGCGGCTTTTCGATTTCCATGTCCATTATACTGGCTTAGAAAGAAATTGTCAATTCCCGTATGCTCAGTGTGCGACCGGCAAATACCCCACTTTCTTCATGACCTTTTGCAAAGTACGGCGCGCAATGGCCTCTGCACGAGGCGCGGCCTCGCTGTAGCACTTTTCAAGGTATGCCTTGTCCTTGATGAGCTCGTTATAGCGCGCCTGAATGGGCTCAAGCTCCTTGACGACGGCTTCGCCCACGGCGGTCTTGAAATCACCGTAGCCGCGGCCCTCGAATTCCTTTTCGATCTCGGCATAGCTTTTGCCCGTAATGCAGCTGTAAATGCCCATCAGGTTATTGATGCCGGCTTTGTTTTCGCCGTAGTAGACGCGGGCTTCACTGTCCGTGACAGCGCGTTTGAACTTTTTCATGATCTCCGCCGGAGTATCCAGCATAGTGATGAAGCCCGCCGTGTTTTCATCGGATTTGCTCATCTTCTTCGTCGGGTCCTGCAAAGACATGATGCGCGCACCGGTCTTCGGGATAAGGCCCTCCGGCACGACGAATGTCGGGGAGTAAAGCCCGTTAAAGCGCTCCGCAATGTTGCGGCAAAGCTCAAGGTGCTGCTTCTGGTCGGCACCGACCGGCACGTAATCGGCGTTATAAAGCAGAATGTCCGCCGCCATCAGGCTTGGGTAAGTGAACAGCCCCGCGTTTACGTTATCGGCGTGCTTTGCGGATTTATCCTTAAACTGCGTCATGCGGGAGAGCTCGCCGAACTGGGTGTAGCAACTCAATACCCATGCAAGCTGTGCGTGCTCCGGCACCTGACTCTGGATGAAGAAAATGCTCTTTTCCGGGTCGATGCCGAGCGCGAGCATCATCGCGTAGGCGGAAAGCGTGTTTTTGCGGAATTCCGCCGGGTTCTGGCGCACGGTGATGGCGTGCAGGTCGGCAAGCGCGTACACGCATTCATAGTCGTTCTGCAGCGCGACGAAGTTCTTCAGCGCACCGAGGTAGTTGCCGAGCGTGAACATGCCCGTCGGCTGAATCATGCTCAAAACGCGCTTCTTTTTTGTTTCGGGTGTGGTGTTTACGGTATTTTCCATGGTGATTTTCCTCTCTGATATCCTTTATTTTTCCACCATCTCGCGGATGGTCTCGCCGAGCAGCGTGATGCCCTTTGTGAGCTGCTCATCGGTCGGGGTGAGAAATTGATGCGGAACGCGTCGCACGGCTCGTTTTCATCCGTCAAAAACTGCGGTGCCCGGCACAACGCAAACCCTTCTTTTCGAGCACTTTCTGTACGAATTCCATCATGTCAACGCCCTTCGGCAGGTGGCACCACGCGAACAGACCGCCGTTGAACGGGTCCCACGTGATGTACGGCGCAAGGTGCTTTTCCATGAGGTCAAGGAGCAAAGCGCGCTTTTTCGTGTAGATTTTTCTAAGCCCCGCAAGGTGCGCGTCAAAGTCATATTCCGTCATGAAGCGGTAGCACAGAACCTGCGACCAGATATTCGTGTGCACGTCCTGCCCCTGCTTGCAGACGGTCATTTTGGCGAGCACCGGCTTTGGGCCGATGGCGTAGCCCACGCGCATACCGGGGGAGATGACCTTAGAGAACGAACCGGCGTAGATGACGATGCCGTCCGTATCAAACGACTTGATGCTCGGCAGCGGCTCGCCTTCATAGTAAAGGTCGCCGTAGGGGTTGTCTTCGAGAAGCATTACGTCGTGCGCTTTGGCAAGCTCATACAGGCGGTGACGCTTTTCAAGGCTCATCGTGATGCCGGAGGGGTTTTGGAAGTTTGGAATCGTATAGATGAACTTCACGTTCTTTTCGGTCTCGAGCGCCTTTTCCAGCGCTTCCATGTTCATGCCGTCCGTGTCCATCGGGATGCCGACGAGCTTTGCTTTGTAGGAACGGAAGTCGTTTAAAGAGCCGATGAAGCTCGGCGCTTCACAAATAACGGTTTCACCTTCGTTTAAGATGGATTTTGTGAACAGATCCATGATCTGCTGTGCGCCGCTTGTGACGAGCACGCCGTCGTCCTCGGTGCCGATGTTGCGGGAGGACTTCATGTACGCCTTAAGATGCTGTAAAAGCGGCGGGTAGCCCTCCGTTGTGCTGTACTGGAGCGCCAAAATCGGCTCTTCTTCCATCAGTTTTGCGGAAATGGCGGCAAGCTGTTTAGACGGGAACGCTTCCGGCGCAGGGTTGCCGGCGGAAAGCGAAACATAGCTCGGGTCAGCGGCGTATTTAAAGATTTCACGGATTGCCGAGGGCTTTAACGTGAGCACGCGGTCTGAAAATTTGTATTCCATCGTAACGTCACCTTTCTATATGATTCATTTGATTTTGCACTTTCAGGCTTTTACGGGTGTATCTGAAAACAAAGGAAACGCAGGATATTTCGCAAAGACAAGGCGGGGTCAAGGCGAAAACCGCAGGAAGCCTTCCGGCTGCCGAGAATTTTCAACGCAGAAACCGTCCGTATTTGTGGAATAGACAAGTTTTTGACTTTTCAGATACACCCCAAAAAGTAAAACCTCTTGCACCCTTAAAACAAGGGACAAGAGGTCAAATTCCTGCGGTACCACCCAAATTGGCGCATAAACGCCCGCTTTACAGCCGTAGTTACGGCTTGGCTTCTAACGCGGCCAAACGTCGGGCGATTTTCCCGCCCGCCCTCATGGAGCCATTCGCCGCGCAGCTCGCACCCCGTCTCACCGAAAGGGGCTCTCTTTGCCGTTTTGCATCGGGTACTATTTCCAATCATCGGTTTTGATATTACCGCTATTCTAAGCCCTTTTTTGCGGTTTGTCAAGTCGGCACAGCCGGAAAACTGTAAATTTCCACGTGGGAAGCAAGAGAAACCGACAAAGAAAATGCGCATGAAAGGCGCGGCGACAGAAACCTTGTGCTTTTCACAAAACAATCCTAAAACCCGCCTGCCTGTTTCGTGTTTTCCTGCGGGCAAGGCTTCGTATAATGGTAGCACAGAAAAGACAAAGTGCAGGAAAGGGCGGAAAAGACAATGGAGGAAAAAGCAGTTTTAAGAGTGCGGGACCGCATAAGCGCGGCCCTTACCGTACCGTATGTGCGCAGGGCGGTGTGGCTGATGGCGGGCGGCCTTGCGGGCTTTTTAACGGCGCGTGGGCTCGTCTTCGGCAAATACGCGCCGTTTGCGGCGGCAGGCGCGGCGGCAGCGCCGTTTTCGACCATGTGGGCGGTCATCCTCGGCGGTGCGGTGGGCTACCTGTTCCCGTCGCCCGTGGATATCCCCGCGCGCTACATCGCGGCTTTGCTCGCCGTGGGGGCCATCCGCTGGTCGCTGTCGGAGTTAAAATCCATCCGCGACCATCCGGTCTTCGCACCGGTCACAGCGTTTTTGCCGCTGCTTTCGACGGGCATCGCCATGGTGTTTTTAAACGGCTCGCTTTCAAATGTGCTCGCCATGTACATTGCGGAGTCGTTTTTGGCGGCGGGCACGGCGTATTTTCTGCGCCGCACCGTGCAGCTTTTGGAGACCCACCGCGAGACCGCCGTGTTTGACAGCGGCGACGTGGCGGCTGTTATCGTCTCGCTCGGCGTTTTGCTGCTCTCGTTTTCAAACGTGACCGTCTCGCATATTTCCGTCGGGCGCGTGCTCATCGTGCTGACGGTGCTCGTCTGCGCGCGCATCGGCGGGCTTGCGGGTGGCGCGGTGGCGGGTATTGCGGCGGGCACGGTGCAGGGGCTCTCCACGGCGGGACTTTCGTATCTCTCCGGCGCGTACGGTCTCGGTCGGGTCTGATGGCCGGCGTGTTCTCGCCGCTCGGTAAATTCGCCGTGGTCGGTGGCGTTCGTCATTTCAAAACGGCATCGCATCCTTACAGGTGAACAGCACTTCGCAGGTG
>ENA-OQKL01000294-OQKL01000294.1-human-gut-metagenome-genome-assembly--contig:-NODE-294-length-17030-cov-4.026741_pt1 | contig 17030 bp, 20 predicted proteins | sample MGYA00242779_ERZ504800 | MGnify/ENA primary metagenome ERZ504800 (study PRJEB26092, sample SAMD00036410) | human gut metagenome | host: Homo sapiens | study: EMG produced TPA metagenomics assembly of... | reverse complement strand
GTGACGGACTACATTCTCCGTCATGAAGACTACTTCCGCAAGGTCATGGAGGAGCAGCTTCGGGTGGAAAGCACCGAAAAGCTGACCGTCCTGAAGAAGCAGCTTGCCCGGAATGAGAAGCGGATTGTAGACCTCAAACGGCTGTTCATGAAAATCTACGAGGACAACGCCAATGGAAAGCTGAGCGATGACCGCTTCGACATGATGAGCCAGAGCTACGATGCCGAACAGAAGCAGCTGGAAGAGGAATCCCTCTCTATCCAACAGGAAATCGAAGTACAGGAACAGCAAATCGAGAATATTGAAAAATTCGTCCAGAAAGCGCACAAGTACGTTCATATTGAAGAACTCACTCCCTATGCTCTCCGTGAACTGGTGTCGGCTATCTATGTAGATGCCCCGGATAAGTCCAGCGGAAAGCGGGTGCAGCACATCCATATCAAGTACGACGGGCTGGGGTACATCCCTCTGGATGAACTGGAAGCAAAAGAAAAGGCGTGACCGAAGTCACGCCAAATCTTCCCCATTTAGGGAACTTTTGCAAATACTGTTTTATGGGAACTCTGCTCTGGGGAACTCCCTGCCTTACTTATCGTGTGTGGATTTTTGCAGGGTGCGTCCGGGTGGGCGCACCCTGTTTTTGTTTGTGCTTATTTCTTCAGAATCCGCATTGCGTTCAGAACAGCGATGATCGTGACACCCACATCACCGAACACGGCTTCCCACATACCGGCCATGCCGAGTGCGCCCAGAACAAGGAACACGCTCTTGATGCCAAGAGCAATCACGATGTTCTGCATCACAATCCGTTTCGTAGCCTTTGCAACATCAATGGCTTCTACAAGTTTCGATGGTTCATCTGTCATCAGAACAACATCCGCAGCTTCAATCGCGGCATCCGAGCCAAGACCTCCCATGGCAATGCCGACATCTGCACGGGCAAGAACAGGGGCATCGTTGATGCCATCGCCCACGAAGGCGAGTTTGCTGCCCTGCCGTTTCTGCTTATCCAGCATTTCCAGCTTTTCGACCTTCTGGTCGGGCAAGAGCTGTGCATAATACGCATCCAGACCAAGTTCGTCTGCCACCGACTTGCCGATTCGCTCATCATCGCCGGTAAGCATAACAGTTTTTTCCACGCCGATCTTTTTCAGCTCTGCGATTGCGCACTTGCTGTCCGGCTTCACTTCATCTGCGATCAGGATACAGCCTACATAGCTACCATCCGCTGCTACATAGAACTTTGTTCCGGCTGCATCGCAAGCGGCATAGGCAATCTTTTCAGATTCCATCAGCTTACTGTTGCCAGCCAGTACCTTCTTTCCCTGCACCATAACGCTGATGCCGTGTCCTGAGATTTCCTCAAAGCCAGAGAACTGCTTCTGGTCGATTGGCTTTCCATAAGTCGCAAGAATCGACTTTGCGATCGGGTGGTTGGAATAACTCTCTGCCTGTGCAGCATACTCCAATACCTGCTCTTTCTGGTATCCGGCTGCCGGAATGATATTTGCGACCTCAAAAACACCCTTTGTTAAGGTGCCGGTCTTATCAAAGACCACCACGCTCACTTTGTTCAGTGCTTCCAGATAGTTGCTGCCCTTTACCAGCACACCGCGCTTGGATGCGGCACCAATACCGCCGAAGAAGGTCAGGGGAATAGAAATGACCAATGCACACGGGCAGGAAACGATCAGGAACACAAAACCTCTGCGCAACCACTCAGACCAGCCGCCGCCAAGGACGAGCGGCGGAATGATCGCCAACACAGCCGCCATTCCAACAACGACCGGCGTATAGTATCGTGCAAAGGTCGTGATGAAGTTCTCGGTGGGAGCTTTTCTTGCAGAAGCATTCTCCACAAGGTCAGTGATCTTCGATACCGTGGATTCCCCGAAGCTCTTTGTGACTTTCAGCGTCAGCAAACCGCTCTGGTTCGATGCAGCCGGACAGGGCTTCATCGCCTTTGCGGATGCTTCTCGGCACAGATTCGCCGGTCAGTGCCTTGGTGTCCAGCATGGATTCGCCATCCACAACGATGCCATCCAGCGGGATTTTTTCACCGGGTTTTACCACGATGATCTCGCCCACCGCAACGCTTTCCGGAGAAACGACCTGCAATACGCCATTCCGCTTTGACGGTCGCCGAATCCGGACGGATGTCCATAAGGTCAGAGATGGACTTTCTGGAACGCTTTACCGCCAGCGACTGGAAAAACTCTCCGACCTGATAGAACAGCATGACTGCAACGGCTTCCGGGTATTCCCCGATGGCAAATGCGCCGATTGTGGAAACACTCATCAGGAAATGCTCGTCAAATACCTGTCCTCTGGTGATGTTTTTCACTGCTTGCCACACGACATCCCAACCAAGGATCACATACGCCACGATCAGAAATGCCAGTTCTGCTGGAGTCGGCAGCTTTGCGAACACGGTCAATGCCATACCGATTGCATAGACCACAGCACCCACGGCAAGCCGTATCGTGCGCTTCTTATCCTCATCGTTATAGACCGCCGCTTTTTCTTCTTTTTTGACAGGTGCAGTGGCTTCCGGCTGCTTTTCCGACACCTCAACGTCCGGCTCGTGGCTGTGAACAATCGTGGTAACGGTATCCAGCAAGGAAGCAGCTACCGATGTTCCAGCCTGAACAGTCAGCGTCTGGTTCATCAGATTCACGGTCGAAGAAGTCACGCCGTCCAGTTCACCGACTTCCTTCTCGATTTTTGCGGAGCAGTTCGGGCAGTCCAGACCTTTCAGGAGATAGACCTTCGTCACAGCAGGTTCAGTCTTTTCTGAAACTTCAACATCCGGCTCGTGGCTGTGAACGATCATTTCGACCTGTTCCGCCAGTGTTGCATCCGCAGACTTTTCTGACTGAACGGTCAGTGTCTGCTGCATTAAATTCACAACCGAGGATTCCACTCCCGGCAATGCTCCGACCTCTTTTTCTATCTTGGCGGAACAATTCGGGCAATCCAGACCTTTCAGGATGAATACTCTTTTCATTTTGAACTCCACTACGTTTTCTTAATTGTTCAATCGCTCAACTTAAAAGACAAAAAGATAATCGCTTGCGCGATCATCCTCTTAAATGCTCAAATCCCTTGTCGATGATCTCCTTTACATGATCATCCGCCAGCGAATAATACACGATCTGGGCCTCTCTGCGGAATTTGACCAGTCCGGCAAGCCGGAGTGCTTTCAGCTGGTGAGAGATCGCCGATTTGGTGACGCCCAGCAGAACCGCAAGGTCGCATACACACATCTCGCTCTGTTCCAGAGCATGAAGGATCTGCACTCTTGTGCCATCTCCGAACAGCTTGAAAAGCGATGCAAGCTGGATGTAGTCGTCTTTCGGCTGCATTTTGCCTTTTACATCGTTCACGATGTCCTCATGGATCACATCGCAATTACAGGTGTATAAAGAATTTGACATCAGACGTTCTCCTTGTTTTGTAGTTGAACAACCGTTCAATCATATTATATCTGCTCTTCCTCCGTTGTCAAGAGGAAAAGTTAGCATCTGCTTCCTGCGATTTGTCGTCTAACAGACCTTGACAGCCTCCTTATTTCGCATACAATATAGTTGAGCGTTTACTCAACTGCCGTATTTTGCGCAGAAGATTTTTCATTTGAACAACCATGCAATAAATAAAAGAGGTCTGCCTGTGAAAGGAAAATTCATCACTCTGGTTCTGACATTGGGATTTCTTGCCGCGTTTGGCGTATTTATGCACTCGCCGCCCTCTATTCCGGATGGGCTGACCGGTGCGACCCCGAAAGCGAAACGTGCCGCACAGATGGCCGCACCGCTGGAGGGCAACTATCTGTTCTGCATCAACCCTGCGCTGGAACCGTTTTCCGATGCGGATTTCCGGAATGATCTGAAAGCATTTGTTTCCGGTGAGATAGAAGTCCTTTCCGATGCCGGACTGCCGCACATGACGCTTTCGGTCTGCGAAACAGACTATCCCTTGCTTTGCTATGCAACGGCTCTTTGTGAACGCCTGACTGCTGCCGGAGCAGATGTCACGTTGAAGCAGTACAGCGAAACCATGCTGCGTTCCCGTGCAATCAATGGGCGGTATCAACTGCTGCTGGTTTCGGAAAATACGCTTGATGCAACAGCATTGCCGGATGCAGACATCCTTCTGCTCTCCGCAGAAGAAATGGAGGACCCCTCATGCGAAAACTGAACACCATTCTCTCCGTTCTGCTACTTTTCATCTGTCTGCTTCATGGGCTGATGGGCAGTTTTATGTTGCTGGGCATCAGTTCCGGGGCAGGAAAGTTTCTGGCATGGATCGGCGTTGGCATTCTGGCGGCGCACACCGTCCTTGGGCTTTTGCTGACCGTCGCAGATATTCCGGGCTTCCCGTTACGGCGGAAAGCCCTACGGAAAGCAGAACGCTCTGTTCTGGGCAAGGCGTGCCAGTGGGCTTGCCATTTTGCTTATGCTCTTTTTCCATATTGGTGTGTTCGGCAAAGTGCAGAACGGCGTATACATTCTGTTTCCGTTCACAACGGTCCGGCTGCTGACGCAGCTTTTACTGGTCGCTTCGGTATTTGTGCATCTTCTGCTCAATCTCCGGCCTCTTCTGGTATCGCTGGGCATTGTCCGGGATAAGGAACAGCGCGGCGACCTCTATCTGATTCTTTCTGTACTGGTGCTGTTTGCTGCCGGTTCGATCATTCTATATTATATCGGGTGGAACAATGTATGAAACACACTTTGGTGATCGTGGGTGCAGGGCTGGCAGGGCTTTCCGCTGCTTTGACTGCTGTGAAAAACGGCTGGACGGTAAAGCTGGTGTCCTCCCTTGCCTCCGAGCGGGCGCAGTCTGTTATGGCAGAGGGCGGAATCAATGCAGCCTTGAATACCAAGGGAGAGGAGGATAGCCCGGAGCAGCATTATACAGATACCCTGACCGCTGCCTGCGGACTTGCTGACCCGAATGCAGTCTGGGGGATGACGCAGGCTGCGTCCGAACTGGTGCGCAGCCTGCACCATCTGGGAGTACAATTCAACGTGACAGATGACGATGAACTCGACCTGCGGAATTTTGGCGGACAGAAGAAAAAGCGGACGGCCTTTGCACAAAGCGATACGGGAAAGCAGCTAATGACCGCTCTGATTGATGCTGTGCGCCGGGAAGAAAGCGCAGGAACGGTCGAACGCTTTCCACACCATAAGTTCCGCACCCTGCTGCTTTCCGGGAACATCTGCGGTGGCTGCACAGTGCAGGACACCTATACTGGCGAACTGCTGCGGTTTGTATGCGATGCCGTCCTGATTGCCACAGGCGGGCTGCATGGCTTATTCGGTGATACGACCGGCTCTCTTGCCAATACCGGAGAAGTCACCGCAGAACTGTTCCGTCTGGGCGTTCCGATGGCAAATCTTGAAATGATCCAGTACCACCCTACCACGGTCGAACTGGGCGAAAAACGGATGCTTCTGAGTGAGGCCGCCCGTGGTGAGGGCGGGCGGCTGTTTGCATTACGGAACGGGAAGCCGTGGTATTTCATGGAAGAAAAATATCCGGAACTCGGCAACCTGATGCCGCGTGACATCACCGCGCGGGAAGTCTGGACGGTCAGCCGTGACTATGAGGTGTTCCTTGATATGACAGAGCTTCCTAAAGAAGTCATGGAGCATAAACTTGCCGGACTGGTGGATGATTGTCAGACCTATCTGCACAAAGATATTCGCAAAGAACCCATTCCGATTTTGCCGGGTATCCACTACTTTATGGGAGGCATTCAGGTGGACGAGCGGCACCGCACTTCGATGCGGAATCTGTACGCTGCCGGTGAATGCTGCGCTCAGTACCATGGCGCAAACCGTCTGGGTGGAAATTCTCTTCTGGGTGCGATCTATGGAGGACAGATTGCTGCGGAAACTGCCTGCCGGGAAACAGTCAGTTCCCCCAATATGCCCTGTGCCGAAGAATCCCTTCTGCCCGAACTTTCCCCGGACGCTCAAATGCAGATGAATCGTATCCTGCTGAACGCACTCGGTGTCGTGCGGGATGCACAGACATTGGAAGCGGGCATTCAGGAAATCCGCAAACTGTCTGGCACCCTTCCGCTTCTGGGCTGTGCCATGCTGGAAAGTGCCCTCGCCCGAAAAGAAAGCCGGGGTGCGCACTGGCGGGCAGATTATCCCCAACGCAACGATGCCGTTTACTGCAAAACCACCGTGGCACACTGGAACGGGCAGCATATCGCCATCAGCTTTGAATCCATCCCCGAAAGGCGGCATGATTTATGAACTACACCATCCGAATCAAACGGCAGGAAAACCCGCAGGCTTCACCCTGCTGGCAGGAGTTTTCCTTTGAGGGAAGTGCGGACACCTCGATTGCTTCGGTGTTGAACGAGCTGAATCACCGCAGCCCTCTGTGCGAAAAGAGCGGAACGGTCGTTTCCCCCATTGCGTGGGAATGCGGCTGCATGATACGCAAGTGCGGTGCCTGTGCCATGCGGATCAATGGTCTGCCTCGTCTTGCCTGTTCCGTTTTTCTGCGGGACTGTAAGGGAAGCGTTGTTACTCTGGAGCCTTTGAGCAAATTCCCACTGGTGAAAGATCTGGTCGTAGACCGTTCCGTGATCTTTGAAGCACTGAAGCGGACAAAGCTGTGGCTGGAAGGAGATGCGTTCCAGACCAGCTATACGCACAGCCAGCGGTATCGATCTGCTAAGTGTCTGCTCTGTGGCTGCTGCTTGGAGGTCTGCCCGAACTTTGACCCGAACAGTGAATTTGCTGGAGCTGTTCTGCCCGTCAACGCTTACCGTATTCTGAACGAAGAACAGGATATTGCCCATCAGACAGAACTCGCAAATGCGTATCGTCAGCTTTATTTTGAAGGCTGCGGAAAATCTCTTGCGTGCCAGGACATCTGCCCAGCCGGAATCCCGGTCGAAGAACTGATGTCACGTTCCAATGCCGCAGCGGTCTGGAAGCGATAAAGTGTAAAAGGGTATGCGGTTTATAGCCGCATACCCTTTTATGCTTAATCTTCTAATCCGTGACTTCCCGCCACATTCTTCAGATACTCCTCTGGTTCGCCGTTCAGAATCAAGTCTGCATAGCCAAGCGGGTCATTGTAGATGAGATAATCTAACTCCGACCTCTGCGCCATGGTCACGTCCAATTCATCCTCGACCCCAGTGCAGTCAATGGAGATCATTCTCCCATCCCGGAGCAGCAGCTCCACGCAGCCGGTATCCATGTTGAAATGGCAGGCTCTTGCATCGTACTTCATGTTTGTGTCCTTTCTGCCTTACGGCACCTTTACAGTTGTGACTTTTGTTATACGGTTCTTCTGATAAGGTTTTGGACACACAGCCGTCGGGAAGGAGCCTTCATTTTGCTTTCCGAAGAAAACAAAAATCCGAACCCTTCTCCTATCGAGAAAAGGTTCGGATTTTCATGGTTTGGTGCGAGTAGTGATACAGCATTTTTTGAAAACCATCGTAGTACAATTTGTTTTTGAGGTCATCGGATAGCAACTTGCTTGTATCGCACCCCGATGGGCGGCTGTATTGAAAAAACAGTTGCCTTTTATATACCACACAACCTAAAAATTATCAAGTACGCGCAGCGTTCACTTCTCCCATCACCGGGAGCAAATGGACGCTGCTTTTTTTGTTTGCAACGAAAGGAGGCATCCGTGAAATGGCAGTTTTTCGGGTAGAAAAGAACAGCGGCTACACGGTCATGTCAAACCACCACCTGCGGAACCGGGCCTTGTCCCTGAAAGCCAAAGGCTTACTCTCCCAAATGCTCTCCCTGCCGGAAGATTGGGACTACACCCTGCAAGGGCTGGCCCGTATCAACCGGGAAAGCATAGACGCGATACGGCAGGCCATCCGGGAACTGGAACAGGCGGGCTACATCCAGCGTTCCAGAGAACGGGACGAGAAAGGGCGGCTGCGCGGTGCAGACTATGTGATCTTCGAGCTGCCGCAGCCCGTTCCTGCATCGGTTTCACCTACATTGGAAAATCCAACGTTGGAGAATCCCACGCAGGAAAACCCTACGTTGGAAAATCCAATGCAATTAAATAAAGATAAACTAATTACAGAAAAACAAAAGAAAGAGGGATTAAATACCGATTCCATTCCTATCCATTCCCCAAACCCCTTGCCTTTGGACGAGGACGAGGCAGCGGCACCGCCGCCGGAACGGACAGGAAGCCGAAAGGAAACGGCCTATCAAATCTACCGGGACCTGATTTTGGAGAACATCGAGTATGACACCCTCACCCAGAATCCCCGGATAGACCGGGAACAGCTGGACGAAATCGTGGACATCCTGCTGGAAACGGTCTGCACTTCCCGCAAGTCCATCCGGGTGGCCGGGGACGATTACCCGGCAGAGTTGGTCAAGGCGAAATTCTTGAAGCTGGACAGCCATCACATCGAGTTCGTCATGGACTGCCTGCGGGATAACACCACCAAAGTCCGCAACATCAAGCAATACCTGCGGGCCATGCTTTTTAACGCGCCCAGCACCATCAACAGCTACTATGCGTCCCTTGTGGCGCACGATATGGCGCAGCCTGATTGGGGCCGCCCGCCCAACACCTGACCGAAAGGAGCGTCCACCCATGAGAACCCTTTACCTGCGGCGGCTGGTGGTTCCACCCTAGCTGCCGCTCTGAATTTTCTGCAACAAGGAGGGATTCATATTGCAGGAAGAAGTCACCCAGAAAACCATTGCCCTGTCCATGAAAACAGGCAAACTCACCGCCCAAGCGTTGCAAGCTGCCCTGAAAAAATATTTGCAGCACCGGGCCAAGGGGCCAAAGCTGCATCACGGCAAGCAAAGCCTGAAACAGCTGAAAGCCCACGGCGCGGCCCTGACCAACATTGAAGTCACGGAGGCGAACATCGGGGCGTTTAAGCCCTGCGCCAAGAAGTACGGCGTGGACTTTACCCTGCGCAAGGACAAGACCACCCAGCCGCCCCACTACATCGTGATCTTCAAGGCCAAGGATGCGGACAATCTGGAACAGGCGTTCCGGGAGTTCACCGCCAAAACGCTCTCCAAGGAGCAGCGGCCCTCCATCCGCAAGGTGCTGGCAGCAGCCAAGCAGAAAGCGGCCCAGCAGCCGAAACGCGCCAAAGAAAAAATCAAGCAAAGGGGGCTGGAACGATGAAGCATGAACTGAAAAAGCTGCTGTTGCTGAATCTGCCGTATCTGCTGTTCGTGTACCTGTTCGCCAAATGCGGGCAGGCGTACCGTCTGGCTGCGGGCGCGGATGCTTCGGCAAAGCTGCTCCACCTGACGGGCGGCATCTCTGTCGCCTTTGCAAGCCCGCTGCCCAGCCTGCATCCGTTTGACCTCTGCGTAGGCCTTGCCGGGGCGGTGGCTGTCCGGCTCATCGTGTACAGCAAGGGCAAGAACGCCAAGAAATACCGCAAGGGCGAGGAATACGGTTCTGCCCGGTGGGGCACCGCCAAAGACATTGCCCCGTACATCGACCCCAAGTTTGAAAACAACATCCTGCTGACCCAGACCGAACGCCTGACCATGACCGGGCGGCCCAAAGACCCCAAGACGGCCCGGAACAAGAATGTGCTGGTGATCGGCGGCTCCGGCAGCGGCAAGACCCGCTTCTATGTCAAGCCCAACCTCATGCAATGCTTTCCCACTTCCGACTATCCAACCTCATTCGTAGTCACAGACCCGAAAGGGACTCTGGTTCTGGAAACGGGCCAAATGTTCCAGCGGGCAGGCTACCGGGTGAAAATCCTGAACACGATAAACTTTTCCAAGTCTATGAAGTACAACCCGTTTGTTTACATCTACTCGGAAAAGGACGTGCTGAAGCTGGTGAATACGCTTATCGCCAACACCAAGGGCGAGGGTGAAAAATCAGCAGAAGATTTTTGGGTGAAGTCGGAACGGCTGTTCTACACCGCGCTTATCGGCTATATCTGGTACGAGGCCCCGGCAGAAGAAATGAACTTCACCACCCTGCTGGAAATGATAAATGCTAGTGAAGCCCACGAGGACGACCCGGAGTTTCAAAGCCCGGTAGACCTCATGTTTGAACGGCTGGAACAGAAAGACCCGGACCACTTCGCCGTCCGACAGTACAAAAAGTTTCTGCTGTCGGCGGGCAAGACCCGTTCCTCCATCCTGATAAGCTGTGGTGCCCGTTTAGCCCCGTTTGACATCCGGGAGGTGCGGGAGCTGATGGAGGACGATGAAATGGAACTGGACACCATTGGGGATGAAAAGACCGTACTGTTTATGATTATGAGTGACACGGACACCACCTTCAACTTCATTCTTGCCATGCTCCAAAGCCAGCTTATCAATCTGCTGTGTGACCGTGCGGATGATAAATACGGTGGTCGGCTGCCTGTCCATGTACGGCTGATTCTGGACGAGTTCGCCAACATTGGGCAGATTCCCAACTTCGACAAGCTGATTGCCACCATCCGCAGCCGGGAAATCTCGGCATCCATCATTTTGCAGAGCCAGTCGCAGCTGAAAGCTATCTACAAGGATGCGGCCGAAATCATTTCGGACAACTGCGATTCTGTTCTCTTTTTGAGTGGGCGGGGCAAGAATGCCAAAGAGATCTCCGATGCGCTGGGGAAAGAGACCATCGACAGTTTCAACACCAGCGAAAACCGGGGTTCTCAAACCTCCCACGGACTGAACTATCAAAAATTAGGAAAGGCGTTGATGTCAGAGGACGAAATCGCAATCATGGACGGCGGCAAATGTATTTTGCAGCTGCGGGGTGTGAGGCCGTTCTTCTCGGAGAAGTTCGACATCACCAAGCACCCGCACTACAAGTACCTTGCAGATGCGGACAAGAAAAACACCTTTGATGTGGACAGGTTCTTATCCACCCTGCGCCGGAAGCGGCAGCAGGTAGTCGCACAGGACGAAAGTTTTGACCTGTACGAAATTGACCTGTCGGATGAAGATGCAGCCGCCGAATGAGGCGGCAGTTTTTTGAAAAAATTTTTGAGTGCCGCAGAACAAGCGGCAGAAAGTGAGGACCTTATGGAATTTTTCAACAGCGCAGTTGATACTTTGCAGACGATTGTGGTCGGTCTGGGCGGTGCCCTGTGTGTCTGGGGCGGCATCAACCTGTTGGAGGGTTATGGACAGGATAACCCCGGCAGCAAGAGCCAGGGCGTGAAGCAGCTGGTCGCGGGCGGCGGCGTTGCCCTGATCGGCGTGACCCTTGTCCCGCTGCTGTCCGGGCTGCTGGGCTAAGTCCTGCATCGCTGCCCACAATTTTCCGAACAACGAACACTTAAAATCCTACTCCGCGCTCTCCCGCTCACATGGGAGGGCGCGGGAAAGGAGGTATCTTTGCTTGATTAGTGAGATCATCGAGAAATGGATAAAAGGCATTTTGATAGATGGCATCACGGGCAACCTCTCCGGCCTGTTCGATAACGTGAACGCCAAGGTGGGCGAAATCGCTTCGGATGTCGGCTCTACCCCGCAGGCGTGGAACAGCGGCATTTTCAATATGCTGCGCAACCTTTCCGAAACGGTGGTGCTGCCCATTGCAGCGGCTATCCTTGCCCTTGTGATGTGCCATGAGCTTATCCAGATGATTACCGAAAAGAACAATATGCACGACTTCGACACTTCCATGTTCTTCCGCTGGATTTTCAAGTCTGCCTTTGCCATCCTCATTGTCAGCAACACATGGAATATCGTTATGGGTGTGTTCGATGCCACCCAGAGCGTTGTCAACCAAAGCTCCGGCGTGATCATCGGCGAAACGTCCATCCACTTTGACCGCCTGATACCCGGACTGGAATTTCAGCTGGAAAGCATGACCATTGGCAGTCTGCTCAGCCTGTGGTTCCAGACCCTTGTGGTGGGCCTGACCATGAACATCCTGTCTATCTGTATTTTCCTTGTGACCTACGGCCGCATGATCGAGATTTATGTTGTGACCGCACTGGGGCCTATCCCGCTGGCGACCATGGGCAGCAGCGAGTGGCGCAGCACCGGGCAGAACTACTTGAAGTCTTTGCTGGCACTGGGTTTCCAAGCGTTCCTGATTATGATTGTCGTGGGCATCTACGCGGTGCTGATACGCAACATTTCAGGCGCGGCGGACATTGCCGGGGCCATCTGGGGCTGCATGGGCTACACCGTGCTACTCTGTTTCTGTCTGTTCAAGACCGGCAGCATCAGCAAATCGGTGTTTGGTGCCCATTGAGAAAGGAGCGTTTGAATGGCGTATGTGACCGTTCCCAAAGATTTGACCCATGTAAAATCCAAAGTTTTATTCGGGCTGACCAAGCGGCAGCTGGTCTGCTTCGGCGGTGCGCTTTTAACGGGCGGACCGCTTTATTTTTTGGCCCGGAACTATCTTTCCAACAGTGCAGCGGCCCTGCTGATGATTTTTGCCATGCTGCCGGGGCTGCTGTTCGCTCTGTTCGAGCGGCACGGCCAGCCCCTTGAAGTGGTGATTCAGCAAATGATTCAGTGCTGCTTTATTCGTCCCAAGGAAAGGCCCTATCAGACCAACAATGCTTACGCCGCCCTTGTGCGGCAATACCAAATGGAACAGGAGGTAAAGGCCATTGTCCAGAAAAACGATACCCCGCGAAACCGAAAAGCCCAAAAAGCTCACCCGCGCCCAGAAAAAAGAAATTGATGCCGTTATCCGCAAGTACAAGGGTGACGGCAAGCCCCGCACGGCACAGGCCACCATCCCGTATGAGGCCATCTACCCGGACGGTGTGTGCCGCATTGACCGACGCACATTCTCCAAGTGCATTGCCTTTGAGGACATCAGTTATCAGCTGGCCCAGCCGGAAACAAGAACCGCCATCTTTGAACACCTGTGCGACCTGTACAACTATGTGGATGCCTCCATCCATGTGCAGCTTTCGTTTTTGAATCGCAAGGTTGACCCGGTGCAGTACGCAAAAAGTTTTGAGATCGCACCGCAGGGGGATGATTTTGACGACATCCGCGCCGAGTACACCGCCATCCTGCAAAAGCAGCTTGCCAGCGGAAACAACGGCATTGTCAAAACCAAGTACCTGACCTTCACCATCGAGGCAGACAATCTAAAAACCGCACGGGCGCGGCTGACCCGCATTGGTCTTGACCTGCTGGGCTATTTCAAGACCATGGGCTGCGTGGCGCACGTCATGGACGGACAGGCGCGTTTGGAGGTGCTGCACGGCATCTTCCACCCGGACGGCGAACCGTTCCGCTTTGACTGGGACTGGCTGGCACCCTCCGGCCTGTCTACCAAGGATTTTGTGGCCCCGTCCTCCCTCTGTCTCGGTACGGCCAAAACCTTTGGTTTGGGCGGCAAGTATGGAGCTGTGAGCTTTTTTACAAATCCTTGCGCCGGAACTTTCGGACGAAATGCTGGCCGACTTCCTCAAAACGGAAAGCGGGATTCTCGTCAATCTCCATGTGCAGGCCATCGACCAGACCGAGGCCATCAAAACCATCAAGCGGAAGATCACAGACCTTGATGCCATGAAGATTCAGGAGCAGAAAAAGGCTGTCCGTTCCGGGTACGACATGGATATACTCCCCAGCGACCTTGCCACCTACGGCGAGGATGCCAAAAAGCTGCTGAACAAACTGCAAACAAGAAATGAGCGATTGTTCATGCTGACTTTTTTAGTGCTGAATGTGGCCGACACCAAGCAAAAGCTGGGCAACGATGTGTTCCAAGCGGCGGGCGTGGCGCAGAAGTACAACTGTTCCCTTGTCCGGCTGGACTACCAGCAGGAGCAGGGCCTTGTGTCCAGCCTGCCGCTGGGCATCAACCAGATAAAGATTCAGCGCAGCCTTACCACCTCCAACGTGGCGGTGTTCGTGCCCTTTGTGACGCAGGAGCTTTTCCAGAGCGGTGCGGCCATGTACTACGGCATCAACGCAAAATCCCACAACATGATCATGCTGGACCGCAAGCAGGCCCGGTGTCCCAACGGCCTAAAGCTGGGCACGCCCGGCAGCGGCAAATCCATGAGCTGCAAGTCCGAAATCGTCAGTGTGTTTTTAACGACTGCTGACGATATTTTTATTTCAGACCCAGAGGCCGAGTATTATCCGCTGGTCAAGCGGCTGCATGGGCAGGTCATCAAACTTTCGCCCACCAGCAAGGACTATGTGAATCCTCTGGACATCAACCTGAATTATTCCGAAGATGACAGCCCGCTGGCCTTGAAGTCGGATTTTGTGCTGTCGTTCTGTGAGCTGGTCATGGGCGGCAAAACAGGTCTGGAAGCGATTGAACGCACCGTGATAGACCGTGCCGTGAAAGCCATCTACCGCCCCTATCTGGCGAATCCCTGCCCGGAGAATATGCCGATTTTGTCTGACCTCCACCAAGCCCTGCTCGACCAGCACTTGCCGGAAGCGGACCGGGTAGCGCAGGCATTGGACTTGTATGTGTCCGGCTCGCTGAATGTGTTTAATCACAAAACGAATGTGGACATCCACAACCGGCTCGTGGCCTTTGACATCAAAGAGTTAGGCAAGCAGTTAAAAAAACCTGGGGATGCTCATTATCCAAGACCAGATATGGGGCCGCGTCACCCAGAACCGCAGCCAAGGCCGGGCCACATGGTATTTTGCAGACGAGTTCCACCTTTTGCTGAAAGAGGAACAGACCGCCGCGTACAGTGCCGAGATTTGGAAGCGCTTCCGCAAATGGGGCGGCGTGCCCACAGGTGCCACCCAAAATGTGAAGGACCTTCTTTCTTCCCCGGAGATTGAGAACATTCTGGAAAACAGCGACTTCATCACGCTGCTGAATCAGGCATCCGGCGACCGCAAAATCCTTTCGGAACGGCTGAACCTCTCCGCAGACCAGCAGAAGTACATCGACAATTCGGAACCGGGCGAAGGACTGCTGATTTTTGAAAACGTGGTGCTTCCGTTTTCCAACCCCATCCCGAAAAACACACAGCTCTATAAGATCATGACCACCCGGCTCAGCGAGGTGGTGGAGCTATGAGCTTAACGCATTTTAGCTTGTTTTCCGGCATCGGCGGCATTGACCTTGCCGCCGAAGCGCGGGTTTTACTTCGGTCTGTCAATGCGAGTGGCGGCCTTTCCCGCCGCTGTGCTGGCAAGCCACTGGCCGGAGGTGCCCCGATTTCAGGACATCACCACCGTAACAAAGGAGGCTTTCTTTGAAAAAACAGGACTTCGCACCGTCACCCTCATTTCAGGTGGCTTCCCGTGCCAGCCGTTCTCCACCGCAGGGCGGCAGCGCGGCTTCCACGATGAACGCTACCTGTGGCCCGAAATGCTGCGGGTCATCCGGGAATTGCAGCCCCGTTGGGTGCTTGGAGAAAATGTTGCTGGCTTCCTCCGTATGGGGCTCGACAAAACGCTCATTGACTTGGAGCAGGCAGGTTACGATGTTCGGGTTTTCGTATTACCTGCTGCTGCCGTTGGCGCGTGGCACGAACGGAAACGGGTATTCATCATCGGCTCCGCTGCTTCCCACACCCCTTGCCAGCGACACCGGGGATGTGGGCAAGGGACTGGACATCCAAATCTCTGCGAATGGCAGTTACCGCAAGATGAACAAGGATGGCAAGGCGTGGACGGCGCGGCTTTCCCATGTGGTCTACCGCATGACCCCCACCACGCTGGAAAAGCCCTACCTCAACCCGGACTGGGTAGAGTGGCTGATGGGTTTCCCGCGCAAATGGACGGACATTCCCTTTGGGCCGAAGAACCCGCCGACATCCCGCGTTTGACCGAAGAGGTGCCGAACCGCAGCAAGCGGATGAAAACGCTGGGCAATGCAGTTTCGCCGCCGCAGGTGTTCCCGATTCTCAAATACATTGCGGACATTGAAACGGGCCGCTGTCCGATGGGAGGTGAAGAACCTTGAAAGAATTGCAGGCAAAAGCCAAAGTCACCCAGACCATGACCCGTGACGGTCTGGTGGTAGAAAATCAGGCGGACGGCACTGTGGAGAACGTTTCCAGCCGGGAGGCGGAACAGGATTATTCTACGGATTCCGAGGGCAAGGCCGAAAAAATACTGGAACGCACCGAGGACGTAAAGGACAAGCACAAGGCAAAGAAAAAAGCCAAACAAGCTGCGGAAACCGCCGAGAGTGAAGATGGTCTGCACCGTTCCGCCGCCCGTCTGGAACTGACCGAAGAAGAACGGGCAGACCCGGCGTTGCAGCCGTACATCCAAAAGGCGGAAGCGAAAGCCGACAAGCTGGATGCGGCCCGCGCTGCTCTACCCAAAAAGCGTGTCCCGGTCAAGGGAAAAGTCTACGATGCTGACCAACGGCAAGGCAAAATCCACCTTGCGCTTTGAGCAGCAGGACAAAGGCCCGCCCAGCCTGAAACCAAACCCGGCCAGCCGCCCGCTATCAGAAGCGTTGCTGTTCGCTCACGGAAAAATCCATGAAGTCGAACACGAAAATGTGGGCGTGGAGGGCGGCCACAAGGGTGAAGAACTGGTGGAGCATCAGACCGCCAAAGCCATCCGCAGCGGCATCCGGCACCACAAGATGAAGCCCTACAAGGCCGTGGAAAAGGCAGAGCGTCAGCTCATGTCTGCCAATGCAGAATACTTTTACCAGAAATCCTTGCGGGACAATCCGCAAATTGCACAGGCGGCCAGCAACCCCATTTCCCGGATGTGGCAGAAACGGCGTATCAAACAGCAGTATGCCAAAGCTGCACGGCAGGCCGGACAAGCCGCCGCGCAGGGTGCAGCCGCCACCGCAGAGAACGGTTTCCGGGTGACGAAGTTTGCAGCCGAGGGCGGCGAACGGGTAGCCGAATTTGCGGCCCGGAACTGGAAAACCATTCTGATCGTGGCGGTGTTCGGTCTGCTGGCTCTGCTCTTGATAACGGGTTTGCAGTCCTGCACCGTGATGGCGGGCACCGCTGGAACCGGCGTGACGGCATCCTCTTACTTTTCCAAGGACAAGGATATGCTGGGTGCAGAGAAAGCCTACGCCAAGCTGGAACAAAAGCTGCAACGGTATCTCGACACCTACGAGGCCACCCACAACTA
>ENA-OQKL01000293-OQKL01000293.1-human-gut-metagenome-genome-assembly--contig:-NODE-293-length-17045-cov-2.028077_pt1 | contig 17045 bp, 23 predicted proteins | sample MGYA00242779_ERZ504800 | MGnify/ENA primary metagenome ERZ504800 (study PRJEB26092, sample SAMD00036410) | human gut metagenome | host: Homo sapiens | study: EMG produced TPA metagenomics assembly of... | reverse complement strand
GAAGCAGGCCGCCATCACTGCCGCCGAGGGCGAAAAGGAATCCGCCATCCTCCGCGCCGATGCCGTCAAACAGCAGCGCATCCTCGAGGCCGAGGGCGAGGCACAGGCCATCCTCGCCGTCCAGAAGGCCAACGCCGACGCCATCCGCCTGCTGAATGAGGCCATGCCCAACGATAAGGTGCTGGCCCTGCGCAGTCTGGAAGCGCTGGCCAAGGTCGCCAACGGCAAGGCCACCAAGATCATCATTCCTTCGGACTTGCAGAATCTGGGCGGCGTCGTTCCCAGCATCAAAGAGCTGATGACCGACCCCAAAGATGCAGAATAAGAGGTTTCTCCTATGATCTACGATACCCTGAACAATCTCCCCAATTATCTCGGCATGAGCGACAACCTTGACGCTGTCATCGAGTTCGTCATGGCCCGGGACATCAACAATCTGCCCGCCGGAAAGACCCGCATCGACGGCGACAAGGCCGTGGTCACAGTGAGCACCGTCACGCCGCAGACCTCGGACAAAGCGCTCTTCCAGCGCCGGGACGATCACCTGACCCTCGAGACCGACCTTGAGGGCAGCGAGCTGTTCGAAGTCTCACTTGGCGAGCTGACTCCCACCAGGCCCACCGACGAGGCTGCCGACCTGACCGTCGGCACCGCCGGCACCAGCATCGCCGGAATGCTCTGCGAGGGCCGCTTTGCCCTCTATCTGGCCGGTGAATCCTACAAGTCCGGCCTGAAGGCGCAGGGCTGCGGCAAGCTGAAAAAGGCCGTGTTCAGCATCGAGCTGGACGAGGACGAAGAAGAGGCCGCAGAGGAATAACGGAGGCTTTCTATGAAGCGTTTTCTGGGCATTTTCGCACCTCGCTGCTCTTTCTGTTTCTGTTCACCTTCTTCGGCGGCTCCTAGTTTTCTGGACATCCAGCACCACGTTTTATGCGTGGATGTTCCCGGTCAGCCTTGGCATCGCCTTCGTCATCTGGGCGTTCTGGCGGCTGGACGACAAAGTAGAGGCCCTGCAAAAGCGGGTGGACGAGCTGGAAGCCGCCCGGCAGAAAACAGACGAAGCCAAATAAAAAAGCAAAGCTCCACGCAGCGTCGGTTGTGTGGAGCTTTTTTGTATGGTATCCTCTGGACAGAGAAATGACATCTGCAAGACAAGGAGGACCACTATGGAACCTTACGTTACCGGCAGCGCCATCCGGCGGCTGCGGGAAGCCAAACACATGACGCAGGCAGAGCTGGCCGAAAAGCTGGCCGTCAGCGCAAAGGCCATCTCCAAGTGGGAGACAGCCCGCGGCCTGCCCGATATTTCCCTGCTGGAGCCGCTGGCGGCGGCTCTGGGCGTCAGCGTGCTCGAGTTGATGCAGGGCGAACCCGTCGTCAACCGGAACCGCTCCGCCAACCTGCTTCGCTCCAAGCTCTATGTCTGCCCTCTGTGCGGCAATGTGCTCCACGCCACCGGCCAGGCTGTCGTGAGCTGCTGCGGCATCACCCTGCCGCCGCTGGACATCTCTGAGGTGGACGACGCCGACGAACACCATCAGCTGACGCTCGAGCGGGTGGAAGATGAGCTTTTCGTCACCATCCACCACCCCATGACCAAAGATCACTACATTTCCTTCATTGCCTGCCTCACCGGCGACAAATTGCAGCTGGTCAAACTTTACCCTGAGGGAGACGCCAGCTGCCGTTTCAAGCTGGCAGGGGCCGGGGTGCTCTACTTCTACTGCAACCGCCACGGCCTGATGAAGGCCCCGGACTTCCGCGCCGCAGCTCGCCATACGCCGTCCCAGAAACTCCATCTGCGGGAGCCGGACGAAGGCGACCGGGAGCAGGTCATGGCCTACCGGGAGGAGTTTCTGGCCATCAGCTCCCGGATGGACGGCACCTCGGCTCTGGACAAATATGCCGACTTCGATGCCTGGCTGGCCCAACTCCGCAAACTGAAAGACCCGGCCACAACCCCCGCCGCTCTCGTGCCCGCCACGGAGTATCTGGCTCTGGATGAGCACGAGCATCTGGTGGGCATGACCAACCTGCGCCACCGGCTCAATGACTACCTGCTGACCTACGGCGGGCACATCGGGTACAGCGTCCGCCCCTCGGAGCGGAAGAACGGCTACGCCAGCCAGATGCTCCGCCTGACCCTCGAAAAGGCCCGGGTAACGCGGCATCTCCAAGGTGCGCATCTGCTGCGACCACTACAACATCGCCTCCGCCAAGACCATTCAGGCGTGCGGCGGCATCCTCGAGGACGAGATGTTCGACTCCTCCGACGGGACGCTGACCCAGCGGTACTGGATAGAGAATCGATAAGACACAAAAAGGCTCCGGCGGTGCCGGAGCCTTTCCTGTTGTTCAAACAGATCAGCCCAGATGGAACATATCAATGAGCACGATCATGGCCAGACCGTAGTACACCACGACGGCCACGAGGTCATTGATGGTGGTGATGAGCGGGCCGGACGCCACGGCGGGGTCGATATGGATCTTATGGAACAGCATGGGGATGACCGTACCCACCAGGCTGGAAATGACCATCGCCACGATGAGGGAAACACCGACGCAGCCGGAGAGCAGGAACGCCTGCCCCCACGCATAGGCTTTGAAGAAGTGGATATAGCAGCCGAGGAAGCCCAGCGCCATGACGGCCAGAAGCGCACCATTGACCAGACCCACCCGCATCTCCTTCCAGAGCAGATGCAGCTTTTTGGAGGTGGTCAGGTTCTCGTCCACCAGCACACGGATAGTGACGGCCAGCGACTGGGTGCCGACATTGCCCGCCATATCCAGCACCATGGACTGGAAGCAGATGACGATGGGCAGGACAGCCACCACCGACTCAAAGGCACCCACCACCGAGGACACCAGCATCCCGAGGAAGAGCAAAGCGATCAGCCAGGGCAGGCGCTTTTTGACACTCTCGAAGACGCCCTCGTTCAAATCTTCTTCGCTGGTCAAGCCGCCCAGCTTTGCGTAATCGTCGCCCATCTCGTCATCGACCAGTTCGACGACATCCGCCGAGGTGATGATGCCCACCAGCTCGCCGGCATCGTTCAGGACAGGCAGAGAGCGCTCGGCGTAGTCTACGATGCGGTCGATGCAGTCGCTGATCTTTTCGTGGTCGGTCACATAGGGGTAGGACCGGGCAATGAGCTTTTCGAGGCGGTCCTCCGCACGGGCGATGATGAGGTCTTTCAGGTCGATGGCGCCGTAGAACTTGTCGTTCTCGTCCACGACGTAGAGGGTGGAGATGTTGTCGTTCTCGCCCGCCTGCTTCACCAGCTCACTCATGGCCTGCCGGATGGTCATGTCCTTCCGGATGCAGATGTAGTTGGTGGTCATGCTGCTGCCGATCTCGTCCTCGCCGTAGGAGAGCAGCATCTTCACATCTTCGGCGGAGTCTTTGTCCAGCTGGCCGACGATCTTGGCTTTATCCTCTTCCTCGAGGTCGTCCAGAGCGTCCACGGCGTCGTCCGAGTCCATGTGGGAAACGACGTTGGCGGCCTTCTCGCTGGGCAGTTCTTTCAGGTAAGGTTCTGCGTCGTCCAGATAGGAGAAGATCTCGGCCACGGTATCCACACCCAGAACGGCATAGAGCTTCTGGCGCTCGTCGGGCGTCAGGGCTGCGAGGGCGTCGGCAAGGTCGTTCTCGTGGTAATCAGAGAGCTTTTCGGCCAGCTCTGCCTGCGGCAGGCCGCTGTGGATGAGGGCGAGTATTTCCTGCTGGTAGTTCTTCTGCTGCATCTTAGGTTCCTCCTCCCCTTTTGGGGGCATAAAAATACACCGCGTCGTCTTTTGGTCAGACTCCTGCGGTGTATCATGGGCAGATGCATTCAGGACGCGGCAGATTCAATCCATACTGCCCGCATCGCAGGAGGAGCGTTGTTTGGGGTTGTCTAAATGGTCGCCGGACATCGTGTTCGCTTCCTCCTGTAAAGTATTTGCCTTTTTCAGCCCCGTCATCATACTACGGCTGGACGATTTTTTCAACCCCTTTTACAAAATTTTTACCAGATTATTGCCAGCTTGCACAAAAGAGCAGCCGCTCTCCCGTGAGGAAAGCGGCTGCTCTCAGTTGTCTTGCAAAAGTTTCGCTTAGTATGCGACGCCCCAGTAGACCATGGTCTTGGCGGGCTTGCCGCAGCAGGGGCACACATCGCTCAGGTGTTCCTGCTCAAACGGCATGCAGCGGCTGGACAGGCCGACTTCTTCCTTCATCTTCATCTCGCAGGCAAGGTCGCCGCACCACATGGTCTTGATGTAGCCGGTGTTTGCCTTGGCCAGCTCCTTCACCTCGTCCATGGTGGTGGCAGCCCAGGTGCGCTTCTCACGGTTTGGCAAGAGCGCGCTCGTACAGATCCTTGCGCAGAGCCTCCAGCTGGGCCGGGATCGCGGTCTCCAGCTCGTCCAGAGAGACGAACACCTTCTCGCGGGTGTCGCGGCGGACGAGGACGCACTGGTTCTTCTCCAGGTCCTTGGGGCCGATCTCGAGGCGCAGAGGCACACCCTTCATTTCCCACTGAGAGAACTTCCAGCCGGGAGCGTTGTCGCTGTCGTCCAGCTTGACGCGGGCGTACTTGGAGATCTTCTCGGCCAGCTCAGCAGCCTTCTCGGAGACGCCGGGCTTGTGGGCAGCGATCGGCACCACCACGACCTGAATGGGCGCGATGGCCGGGGGCAGGATCAGGCCGTCGTCGTCGCCGTGGGTCATGATGATAGCGCCCACCAGACGGGTGGAAACGCCCCAGCTGGTCTGGAACGGGTGATGCAGCTGGTTGTCGCGGCCGGTAAAGGTCACGTCGTAAGCCTTGCTGAACTTATCGCCGAAGTAGTGGCTGGTGCCGCTCTGCAGGGCCTTGCCGTCCTTCATCATGGCTTCGATGGTATAGGTAGCCTCAGCACCGGCGAACTTTTCCTTATCGGTCTTGCGGCCCTTGACAACAGGGATGGCCAGGTCCTGCTCGCAGACGTCTGCGTAGCAGTTCAGCTGCTGCTGGGTCTCAGCCTCAGCCTCGGCGGCAGTCTCGTGGATGGTGTGGCCTTCCTGCCACCAGAACTCGCGGCTGCGCAGGAAGGGACGGGTGGTCTTTTCCCAGCGGACAACGCTGCACCACTGGTTGTACTTCATGGGAAGCTCACGGTAGCTGTGCAGCACGCGGGACCAGTGGTCGCAGAACATGGTCTCGCTGGTGGGACGCACGGCCAGACGCTCTTCCAGCTTGTCGGAGCCGCCCATCGTGACCCACGCCACCTCCGGCGCGAAGCCATTGACCAGCTCGCCTTCCTTCTGCAGCAGGCTCTCGGGGATCAGCACGGGCATGGCCACGTTCTCGTGGCCGGTTGCCTTGAACCGGGCATCCATGTCCTTCTGGATCAGCTCCCAGATGGCCTGACCATAGGGGCGCAGGATGATGAAGCCCTTGACACTGGAGTACTCCACCAGCTCTGCCTTGACGCAGATGTCGGTGTACCACTGTGCAAAGTTCTCTTCCTGGCTGGTGATCGCCTGCACAAGCTTCTTGTTGTCTTTTGCCATTTTGTTATATCCTCCTAAGCCGTGCGCCAAACGCCTGTGTCCCAGCCGTTCCGCACGAGCTCATATTAAAAGCCCCGCTGCAGCGCCGCCGTGTGCAGCGCTGCGGGTGCGGGGCCTTTTTGCAAAACTGTTATCAGCCCTTGTGGCTGTCCACAAATTCCACCACGTCGCCCACGGTGCGCAGATTCTCGATGGCATCGTCCGGCACCTCAATGCCAAACTCATCCTCCAGCGTCATCACCATATCCACGATATCCAGACTGTCGGCCTCAAAATCGCTCATGATGTCACTGTCCATCGTGATCTTTGCCGGGTCAACATCCAGCTGCTCCGCCAGCAATGCACGGATTTTTTCAAAAGTATCCATTCCTGTGGTCTCCTTTTTGCAGTTGTTTTGCCTGTCCTGTACACCGGTGCCGTGCGTGCGGCTGCCGTGACGGATGCACCCGCAGATGCTGCGCGGCCCCGGACTGTACAAAACTCTCTCTTTTTTTATATCCCATGCCATGCGTATTGTCAAGCCCTGTTTTCCATTCTGGCAGATTCCTTTGCGAAAAATTGCCGGAAAGGTGCATTTTCGCTTGACAGGAGCGCCCCGGTTTCTTATCATTATAGAGTAGCGAGTTTATAGGGACTGACCACAAGTCCCATGAAGGAGTTTTGAGCATGAAGCTTTCATTTACCAAAATGCAGGGCTGCGCTAACGATTATATCTATCTGGACTGCCGCAAAAGCGGTGTGCCGGAGAACATTGCAGCCCTTTCCGAAAAATTGTCCCGGCGGCATTTTTCCATTGGTGCGGACGGCATCATCTGCATCTGTGCTGCGCAGACGGCGGGTGCGGACGGCATGATGCGCATCTTCAACGCAGACGGCAGCGAGGGCAGGATGTGCGGCAACGGCATCCGCTGCGTGGCCGAATGGCTGTACACCCACGGCATTGCCAAAGAGACCCTTGCCATTGATACCCTCAGCGGCCTGAAGACCGTCACCCACAAGGGTGCGGGCCTGTGGCAGGTGGAGATGGGCACTTACAGTGCCATGCCTGCCAGCCTGCCTGCTGTGAACATGGGCGAAGAACCGCTTGTGGACAAAGAACTGACCGTGGACGGCAAAACGTGGCATGTGACCTGCATCAGTGTGGGCAACCCCCACTGTGTGACTGTGGTGGAGGATGTGGACAGCCTGAAGCTGGAAGAGATCGGCCCGGCCTTTGAGCACCACGCAAACTTCCCGGAGCGCATCAATACCGAGTTCGTGCAGGTGGTGGATGCCACCCACCTGAAGATGCGGGTGTGGGAGCGCGGCAGCGGCGAGACCTGGGCCTGCGGCACCGGCACCTGCGCCACCGTGGCGGCGCTGACCGAGCTGGGCGTCTGCCCCGCCGGGGAGGACATCCACGTCCAGCTGCGCGGCGGTGAGCTCATCATCCGGGTGCTGTCGGGCAAAAAACTGCTGATGACCGGCAGCGCGGTCACCGTATGCGAAGGCGTCACTGAAGTTTAAGCATCCTTGCCCTCTCCGTTATGTTTTTTGGCTTTCCCTCTGAGGGGAGCCGGACGCGGAGCGGCCTGAGAGGGCAAGCCACTTATAAAGAAAGAATTGAGGGAAAGTATCATGAAAATGAACAAACATTACAATGAGCTGAAGGCCAGCTACCTCTTCGTGGACATTGCCCACAAGGTCGCCGCCTATCAGGAGGCACACCCTGAGAAGGAGATCATCCGTCTGGGCATCGGCGATGTGACCCAGCCGCTGGCAAAGTGCGTGGTCAAGGCCATGCACGATGCAGCCGATGAAATGGGCACCAAGGAAGGCTTCCACGGCTATGGCCCGGAGCAGGGCTACCCCTTCCTCAAGCAGGCCATTCAGGGCTACTATGCAGGCCGCGGCACCCAGCTGGCAGAGGATGAAATTTTCATCTCTGATGGTGCAAAGAGCGATCTGGCCAACGTACTGGGCCTGTTCGATGTGGACAACACCGTGCTGGTGCCGGACCCCGTTTATCCCACCTACGTGGACGATAACGTGACCGATGGCCGCAAGATCATCTACAGCCGCACCAGTCAGGAGAACGGCTTCCTGGGAATGCCGGATGAGAATGTGAAGGCTGACATCATCTATATCTGCAGCCCCAATAACCCCACCGGTGCCGCCTACACCCGCGACCAGCTCAAGGCATGGGTGGACTACGCCAAGAAGAACGATGCCATCATCCTGTACGATGCTGCATACGAGTGCTTTATCTCGGACGAGAACCTCGCCCGCAGCATCTTCGAGATCGAGGGTGCACGGGAGTGTGCCATTGAAATCTGCTCCTTCTCCAAGATCGCAGGCTTCACCGGCACCCGCTGCGGCTACACCGTGGTGCCCAAGGAGCTGGAGCGCGAGGGAATGAACATCAATAAGCTGTGGCTGCGCCGCCAGACCACCAAGTTCAACGGTGTGCCTTACGTGGTGCAGCGCGCCGCCGCTGCGGTGTTCACCGAGAGCGGCATGGCCGAGATCCAGCAGAATTTGGACTACTACCGCAAGAATGCCAAGGTCATCGCGGACGCTCTGGACGAGTGCGGCGTGTGGTACTGCGGCGGCAAGAACAGCCCCTACATCTGGCTGCGCTGCCCCGGTAACATGAAGAGCTGGGAGTTCTTCGACTGGCTGCTGGAAAACTGCGGCGTGGTCGGTACCCCGGGCGTGGGCTTCGGCGAGTGCGGCGAGGGCTACTTCCGCCTGACCGCTTTCGGTGACGCCGAAAAGACCAAGATGGCCGCCGAGCGCATTAAGACCGCCATCAAGGCACTGTAAAACCTAAAAAATGCACCTGCTGTCCGTTTTGGACGGCGGGTGTATTTTTTTTGCGCATTCTCTTGACAAATCCGTATCTACTGTATATACTGTGCATATACAGATAAAACACAAGAGCCAAAGGAGCAGCCGATGGAACTGTTTATCAACAACAAAAGCGGCGCGCCTATCTATGACCAGATCTACAACCAGATCAAGCAGCAGATCATCAGCGGGGCTTTGCAGCCGGACGAGGCCATGCCCTCCATCCGGGGGCTGGCACGGGATCTGCGCATCAGCGTCATTACCACAAAGCGTGCCTACGATGAACTGGAAAAAGAGGGCTTCCTTTACGCAGTACCGGCAAAGGGCTTTTTTGTAGCCCCTAAAAACACCGAGCTGCTGCGGGAAGAGAACCTGAAAAAAATTGAAGCGCACCTTACCGAAGCTGTGAAGCTGTCCGCATCCTGCGGGCTGAGCAGGGAAGAGCTGCGGGAGATGCTGGAACTGCTGTGGGAGGGCTGAACATGAACGCACTGGAACTGCGGGGACTTACTAAGCACTATAAGGACTTTACCCTCGGACCGCTGGATCTGACACTGCCCGGCGGCACCATCTGCGGCCTGATCGGTGAAAACGGCGCAGGCAAAAGCACCACCATCAAATTGATTCTGGACATGCTGCAGAAGGACGGCGGTACCGTGACCATTTTGGGCAGGGACAGCCGCACCGACCTTGTACACACCAAGGAAGAAATCGGTGTGGTTCTGGGCAGCGATGGCATTCCCCTGTGCCTGAACGCTGTGGAGGTGGGCAAGGTGATGGCGGGCATCTACCGCAACTGGGACGCTGGTGACTACACGGCGTTTTGCCGGAAATTTGACCTGCCGCCGGACAAAAAGTATAAGGATTACTCCGCTGGAATGCAGAGGAAGCTGTGCATTGCGGTGGCGCTTTCCCACCACGCAAAGCTGCTGCTGCTGGATGAAGCCACCAATGGGCTGGACCCGGTGGTGCGGGACGAGGTGACCGACCTGCTGCTGGACTTTGCTCGGGACGAGGACCACTCCATCCTCATCTCCTCCCACATTGTCAGCGACCTGGAAAAGCTGTGCGATACCATTGCATTCCTGCACAAGGGCAGGCTGCTGCTCTGTGAGGAAAAGGACGCCCTGCGAGAGGAATACGCCTTGTGGCACGGCACGGCGGCGCAGCTGGCGGCACTGGATGTACGGGTGTACGGCAAGCGGGTCACCCCCTACGGGGCAGAGGCGCTTGTGCGCCGGGACGCAATGCCCGCCGGAGCAGAGCTTGCCCCGGTAAGTATTGAGGAATTGTTTGTGTTGATGGTGAAAGGGGAGTGTGCTGCATGAAAGGCTTGCTGTTAAAGGACGCATATCAGGCATGGTATTATGCAAAAATGGTCGTTGTGGCAGCTGTAGTCATGATGGGTGTGGGCGTGATCTCGATGATGAACGGGGCCAATTTCTTCATTGTCTATGCGGGCTTTCTGATGGGCATGATGCCCATGACCCTGCTGGCCTATGATCAGGCCAGCAAATTCAGCGAATACAGTGCCGCGCTTCCGGTCACAAAAGAGCAGCTGGTGGGCAGCAAATACATCGTTGGTCTGTGCGGGCTGGTGCTGGCGGAACTCTTCGCCGCCGCAGCCCTTGGCGTGGCAAGCCTGCACTGGACAGCTGTGGACCATGCGCTTGTGGTTTCCACGCTGGTGCAGGTAGGCATGACAACGCTGCTGAACAGTGCCGTTCTGCTGCCGTTGAATTACCGTTTTGGCTACGAAAAGGCAAATATGCGTTTTATTTATGGTCGGCCTGGTTGCGGCTCTGATGGGGTTTGGCGTGTCCGCCAATGAGGACGGCCTGGCCCGGAACCTTCTGCCGCAGGGCGTTCCGCCACTGGCTCTGCTGGGCATTGTACTGATCGTTCTGGGGCTGTACTCCCTCTCTTGGCGGCTGTCCGTTGCATGGTACGGAAAGGCAGAGCAGTAAAATGAAGAAAAGTCAGATCGCGGGTATCCTGTTCGGCGTTGCCATGGGCGTTTTGTTCAGCGTGTCGCTGGGGACAGTGGGTTTTGTGCTGGGCGCCAGCTTTGCAATTCTGGGCATGGTGATGTTTAAAGGGCTGGATGACCCACAGGATAAAAAGTAAGTTGTAAAAAATGCGCCGCCCCTGCCGGGAAATCTTCTCCGGCAAGGGCGGCGCTGTATTTATTTTTCGGGCTTTTCGGCGTTTTTCTGTGCGGATTCCAGCTCCTCCACCCGCTTTTGCAGGGCGGTGATCTTGTCGTCCATTTTCAGGAACGTCCACACCAGAACAGCCAGCACCACCGCAGGCGGAACCACCATCAGCAGGGACTGCTGGCACCAGAGCAGCAACGAATAGCCGCCGAACACGGTAAAGAGGAACACGGCAAACAGGCTTGCAGCCAGTACAGCAAAAAACTCCCATATAAAATGCCCTCTCTCGGCTTATTCCTCGGTCTCGTCCTCTTCGTCCGGGTCCAGCTCGATGCTGAACACGGCTTTCTTCAGTTTGCCGCAGCCCTGCGCCTTCAGGCCGGATTTATAGGGCTCTCCGGCCAGATACAGGGCAAACCGCCCCTCACACAGCATTCCGGCAATGCTGGTGCCTGCGGTACCCACGGTGGTGTCGGTGGCTTCATCGGTGGGCTTTGTCGGGGTCAGCTCTGCAAGGCTCACCTCAAACAGCTCGCTGCCGTCCAGATCGGTCTCCAGCGTGATGTGGTTGTCGTGGCGCTGGAACAGCGCTTTATCGGAAGTCAGCGGTGTGACGGTGCTCACAGTGACCACAGCCTTTTCGCTGTCGATGCGGGTGCGTCCGGCGGGCAGGGTGGTGATGTCCCGCGCCATGATATACTCAATGACGGTGTCGAGGTTGTCGCTCACGCCCAGATAGTTGGGCAGGTTGTTCAGGGTATCGTAGATCATAGAAGAACTCCTTTATCGTGCAAAACAAGGTTCACTGCCTGCATATAGCACAGACGGTGAACCGGAATTTTAAATTTATCTGCGTCCTCGGGTCGGTCATCAGCTCTTTGATGCTGGGCACCACGCCGCCCAGATTCTGAAGCTCCGAAGGAATGATGATCTTGGTTGCCTTGCCGTTGGCCACCTTGGCCAGAGCTTCCAGACTGCGGATGGCCAAAACCTTATCGCTGGGCATGGCCTCGTTCAACAGGCGGATGGCATCGGCATTGGCCTTCTGAACGGCCAGAATGGCCTGTGCTTCGCCCTCGGCTTCCAGAATGCGCTGCTGCTTCACAGCATCCGCGCGCAGGATGGCGGCTTCCTTTCGCCCTCAGCGGCGGTAATGGCGGCCTGCTTTTCACCGTCGGCTTTCAGGATGACGGCGCGCTTCTCGCGCTCAGCCTTCATCTGTTTCTCCATGGCTTCCTGAATTTCACGCGGCGGGATGATGTTCTTCACCTCCACGCGGTTCACCTTGATGCCCCACTTGTCGGTGGCTTCGTCCAGGATGGCGGTGATCTTGCCGTTGATGACATCGCGGCTGGTCAGGGTGTGGTCCAGCTCCATTTCGCCGATGATGTTGCGCAGGGTGGTGGCGGACAGGCTTTCGATTGCCGCAATGGGCTGGTTGACACCGTAGGTGTAGAGCTTGGCATCCATCACCTGAAAGAACACCACGGTATCGATCTGCATGGTGACGTTATCGCGGGTGATGACCGGCTGAGGGGGAAAGTCTGCCACCTGCTCCTTCAGGCTCACCTTTTTGGCGATGCGCTCGATGAAGGGAATCTTAATGTGCAGGCCTGCCGACCATGTGTCGGAGTAGCTGCCCAGCCGCTCAACGACATACACCTTGGACTGGGGCACGATGACGATATTGGTGATGATCACCAGCAGGACGACAAAGACCAGCGCGAGGATCAGAAAAAACATGACCATAGTGGTTCTCCTTTTTCAGATGGGTGCAACGTTTCAGCGCAGAACGCAGATCACGCTCTGCGGCTTTCGGTCAATACGGGCTCCACGATGAGCAGGGTGCTGTGCAGTTCGGTCACACGGCAGCGCTGCCCGGGGGTGAGAATGTCGCCGGGAGTGGCGCAGCGGGCATTCCAGTCCACGCCGTCCAGTCGCACACGGCCCGGCAGGTCGGCGGTGACGGTGGTCAGCACGGTGGCCTCCCGGCCAAGATTTCGGTCGCCATTGGTGGGGGTGATTTTCTGGCGCAGCTTTGCAGCCAGCGGCCGGAACGCCAGCAGGCACAGAATGCTTACCACGATGAACACCAGGGCCTGCGCCCGGAACGAATCCGTGAACAGGCAGGTGAGCAGGGCGGCAGCTGCGCCGACGGCGAACCAGACGGAGGTCATGCTGAAGGTGGAAGCCTCCAACAGCAAAAAGCCCACCACGGCAGCCAGCCAGAGAAATGGAACAGGGTTCATGGTTCTCCCTCCTTATGCCCCTATTATAGAGTATCCCCCGGGTGGAAGGTCAAGCGTTTTTTACTGGAACGTTGCGCAGAAAACGAAATAAAGAACAAAATAAATGAAAAGCAGTGCAAGATGTAGTTTGCGGATACGGCCCTTTGTGTGAAAATGCAACAACGGGCGGCCCGCAGGCTGCCCGTTGTTGCGATAATAAAAGATAAAATTTCCTCTGAATGTGTCCAGAGCGAACGCGGCGGGCATTCAAATCGTTTTTACTTGATATCGTAATAGCTGTGGTTCGGGTTATGCCCGTTCTCCTCCACCACGATGGTAAAGCCCATGGGGTTCACCTCCGTGTGCTTGCCGGAAGCCAGCGGCTCCACGATGATGTGCTCCGAGCGGTTCACGATGATCTCGGCTGTTTCCGCTTCGCCTACGCGCTGGTAGTGCAGGATGCCGTCCTGCGCCCGCAGCACCCGCAGCTCGCCGGTGCGGAAGGCTTCACAGGTGTGGCGCAGTTGCGCCAGCTGTGCCAGCACCGGCTTCAGGCGCTTTTCGTGGCTGTCCCAGCAGAAGAAGGCACGGTTGAAGGGGTCGCGGTAGCCCTGCATCCCGATCTCGTCGCCGTAATACAGGCATGGCACGCCGGGCAGCGTGTAGATGATGGCATAGGCCATGCGCAGGCGCAGCATCCCTTCCTCGTAGGCTTCGCCGGTCACACAGCGGCCGCTCTGCCACTCGCGGCCCCGGCCGTTGGCGGGCTCGTCCGCAATGACGGTGAGGGCGCGTTCGGTGTCGTGGGTGGAGAGAAAGTTCAGCGCAGTGTCCATGGCAGGGGCGGGGTAGTGCTCACAGATGGACAGAATTTCGCCCATGGCCTGCTCGGCGGGCTTACCCTTTACAAAGTCCAGCACAGCGTTTTTGAAGGGGTAATTCATCACGCTGTCCAGCCCCTTGCCCAGCAGATAGGTGCGGCGCTGGCCAAAGCCGTATTTGGTGGTGGCATCCTCCCACACCTCGCCCAGCAGGAACTTCTCCGGGCTGACCCGCTTGACAGCGGCGCGGATCTTTTCAATAAAGTCGTCCGGCAGCTCGTCGGCCACATCCAGACGGAAGCCTGCGGCACCGCGCCGCAGCCATGTGTCAATGACACCGCCCTCGCCGGTGATGAACTCCACATAGGAGGGGTTCTCTTCGTTCACCTCGGGCAGGGTCTCGAAGCCCCACCAGCTGCGGTAGCCGCCCTTATACTTGGGGTCAAAATCGTACCAGCTGCGGTAGGGGGAGTTGGGGTCGCGGTAAGCGCCGCCGTCACCATAGCGGCCTTCGCGGTTGAAATAGCGGCTGTCGGAACCGGTGTGGCTGAACACACCGTCCAGCACGATGCCAATGCCGTACTTGGCAGCCTCGCGGCAGAGCACCTCGAACTCCTCGTTGGTGCCCAGCAGCGGGTCTACGTTGAGATAGTCGGCGGTGTTGTAGCGGTGGTTGGAGTGCGCCTCAAAGATGGGGTTGAGGTAAAGGTAGTCCACCCCCATCTCCCGCAGATAGGGCAGTTTGATGCGGATGCCTTCCAAGTCGCCGCCGAAATAGTCCTCGTTCAGGTGGCCGCCGGTCTCGTTGGGCTGCCAGAAGGGCTCGGCGTGTTTGTCGGCCTGATACAGCCGGTCCGGGAAAGGCATGGGCTTGTTCTCAATGCCCTCGCAGAACCGGTCCGGGAAGATCTGATAGAACACCTTGCCCTTGATGCACTCCGGGGTCTGGAAACCGGCATCGTAGACGGTGATCTGCCACTTTTCGCCTTCCTGCCAGCTGACAACGCCGCAGTTGTCCGGCCCGCGGTAGATGCGGCGGAAGTCGGTGTAGAGGTCGAAGTAGTAGAAGTACAGGCCCGGGTCGTTCAGCGGCAGCTCCACGGAAAAGTGGTTCTGCTGGGGGGTCTGGCCGTCGAACTTCATGCGGTAGTGCACCGGCACGTCATAGTTTTCCCTCCTTCTGGAGCACCAGATGAGGATCGACATAGCCCAGCTCTTCCGGGATGCAAAGGGTCAGGCGTACGGTCTGACCGGCCCGCAGTGCGCCAAAAGGCTGCTTGAAATAGGGGTCGTAGCTATTGAACAGACAAGACAAAGCAGGGTCGTCCTTTCTCAAAAAAGCCCCGGCGGGCCAAACGCCGCCGGGGCAGATGGATTTTTTAGGGAAAATTACTTGCCCATGGGCACCGGGGAAGCGTACCAGATGTCGCGTGCGTAGTCCAGCACGGCGCGGTCGGCGCTGAAGATGCCGCTGTTGGCGGTGTTCTTCAGGCTCATCTGTGCCCACTTCTCACGGTCGCCATACAGCTTCTGCAGGTCGGCCTGTGCACGGCGGTAGTCCTTGAAGTCAGCCATGACCATGTACGGGTCGCTGCTGCGCAGGTTCTCGGTGACCTCGTGGAAGTTCTCGCCGTTCCAGCCGCGCTCCAGGAAGTTCAGGGCGCTGTTGGCAACGTCGTCGCCCATGATAAAGGCGTTGGGGTGGTAGCCCACCTGCTTCAGGTTGTTCACCTCAGGGGTCAGCATACCGAAGATCAGCTCGTTCTCCTTGCCGGCAGCATCGGCGATCTCCACGTTTGCACCGTCCAGAGTGCCCAGCGTGATGGCACCGTTCAGCATAAACTTCATGTTGTCTGCGTGGATAAGGTCAACATTGGCAATGCTGCCCTCTTCGTAAGAAATCAGGTCTTTCAGGGCTGTGGGCTGGCCAGCTTTGATGATGTTGTTCATGATAGTATTCTCCTTTTTCAAAATAATTTCAGTATAGATCATACCGATATCCGTGCTGGTTCCACACAGTGTTTTGGGCGGAACAGCCAGAAAATCATCCCCCGCAAAGGGAACTGCCCGGCCATCTTCGCCTAAGATAAAGCGGCCGTTGCCCATAGCACCCACATACAGGGTCGTACAGTCATAGCTTTCCGGCGTAATGGTAGTACCCGCCCCAAGGGAAAACCCAGGTGACCGGCACCTCTTTGCCAAGGTTTGCCGGGCGGGAGACTGTCATACAATCACGGATGGGGCGCATTTGCGCAATGGTAAAAGGTTGGTGTTCCATGCGGTATACCTCACAGTGAGATTCGTAGGCTAAAGCATCGGCATTTCTATTGGCCGCCTGTTCAAAATGGATTCCTGCAGGTTCCCGCAAAATCACATTTCCCCGGCACAAGCTGGATGCCTTGCAAAATGCAGGCGGACTGCGGCGTTTTTACTTCAGCGTTGTGGGGCGGTCCAGATAAATCACTTTGTTGTCAGAAATAAAAGTCTGGAAGTTATACAGGATCAAGATTTGGTCATAGCCCTCTTTTTCAATCGTGGAATCTAACCCATAGGCCAGCCCGCGGAAATCCACCACGCCAATTTTCGCATAATTCGCCGTCAGGTAGGGGATAAAGCTGTTGGCATAGCTGTCCTTTACCACCAGGATGCTGCCCGTCCCGTTGCCCTCAATCACCGAATAACCGTTGTTGCCATCCAAAAAAGCTCCATACTTGTCACGAGTATCCAGCTTGGCAAGGTTCATCAGGCCCTCGGTTTTCACCGGTTCATAATCTGCTTCGCCGTTTACTTTATAAACCGTCATCTGGTTGGGCAGATCATAATAGCTGAAACTGTCCGCCTGTGCATTCCAGCGCCGCGTAGCAGAATAATGCGTGCCGTAAAAATCGGGGACGGTAATTTTGGTATAGACATTGCAGTCAAACGGCGTCAGATTTTTCAGCGTGCAGAACTGCTGGTAAGCGCGGTAAGCACCATCCGGTGTCCAGTGGTGGTCGGTCTTAAAGTACAGATACTGGTCCTTATTGGCGCGGTAATCGTCGCGCATATCGATCACATCCGCCCCGCTGGCCTGCACTTGGGCAAAAATGTCATCCAGCATGGCATCTTCGTCCACCATGGGAGCATTGGCCGGCAGCATTTCCGGGTAGATATCGCTGGCCGAAGGCGCCAGCAAAAAAGTGACCCGGCCGGGGTAGCGCTGGGCAAAGTTTGTGACGGCACTGATATTTTTCCCCAGCTGCTTCTCAGTATCCGTACTGACGGTAAACAGCTTGGTGAACATCCAGCCATCTTTGCCGTTTAGGATGCCGCTTTCCTCCGTTTTGCCAAACGCGAGGGCATTGCGGCGCTTTCCAGGTTGATCCACCCATCGCGCAGGGCAACTTGGTCCTGCAGATAGGTGGAAAAAATCATCCTGCCATTTGCCGTTCAGCAAAGTTTTTACGCTGAACACTGGCATTGTGCCAGTTTGCGG
>ENA-OQKL01000292-OQKL01000292.1-human-gut-metagenome-genome-assembly--contig:-NODE-292-length-17055-cov-1.952446_pt1 | contig 17055 bp, 20 predicted proteins | sample MGYA00242779_ERZ504800 | MGnify/ENA primary metagenome ERZ504800 (study PRJEB26092, sample SAMD00036410) | human gut metagenome | host: Homo sapiens | study: EMG produced TPA metagenomics assembly of... | reverse complement strand
GTTCATACTTGCTCATACTCATTCAGCTTCGCAGTATTCGGTGCAGGGAGGGTGTTTTCCGCAGAGTTTGATCATTCGCCGGATTCCATGTGCCGCATACGTTCCATCAGACGCAGATGTTCCAGAAAACTTTTTTCCTTGAGGATGGCGATGCCTTGTTCCTCGTCCCCAAGGATCAGCAGATTATCCCCCGGTTGTATGTCAAATATCTTCCGTGCATTTGCAGGGATGACGATCTGCCCTTTATCTCCCACTTTTACCATGCCGAAAACGTGTTTTCCTTTGGGTGCACTTCCAGCCCTAAGTTTTCCCGGTCGGTTTTCTCGTAGTTCACGAGGTCATCCATAGAAACACCGAAAATATCTGCCAGCCGCTTGCAGCGTTCAATGTCCGGCAGAGATTCACCTGTTTCGTACTTGGATAAGGTCTGGCGTGTCACGCCGATTTTTTCCGCCAGTTCGTCCTGTGAGTAACCGTGGATCTTACGAAGTGAGATTAAATTGTCCTTAAACATTTTTTCTCCTTTACGATTCCAAGGACGCACCAGCGCAGAATCGGGATTCGGCTGATGAGTTCATCCAGCAGGAATGCGCCCACAAAGGCTCCGGTGCCCACCAGAAGATAGACCAGCACTTCCGGCGTGTTGGGGGCATGTTCGTGCAGTTCATACGAGATCACAGCAATGGGCAGATAATGAAAAATGTACAAACCCCATGACTTCTTCGCCATCCAGCGTGTGAATGCGGTTGAGGTATCGGCATATTTTTTCATCGTTGTAAGGATTCCAAGAATGGCAAACCAGCAGTAAACGCAGGCATGGATGTTGTTCAGAACCGGTGCAATGGCGTAATTTTCACCAAAATAGCGCACGGTGTACGAGATGCCAAGCACAGCCGAGACTGCGTCAAACATCCACCACCACTTGCACAGCCGTTCCATTACTTCCTCGTGGGAAAGCAGAAAATAGCCTGCAAAGAAGCAGAATCCATAAATACCGAACCGATAAACGGTGACGACCGGGGTGTTCAATACCTGTGCCGAGCCATAAACAACGATCGTCAGCATCAGGATGCTCCAGACCGGTGCTTTGGAACAGAAGTTCCAGACCCGGTCTTTTTCAATTTTCCGAAACCACAAGCAAAAGCATGGAGAACAGCCAGAGCATCTGGATGTACCACAGAGGTCCTACACCAGACAGCACGGTGATCAGATATACTATAGGCATCGGAAGGTCCGCAATGTTCAGTCCGCCGCCAATTTTCAGGTTATAGATACCAAGAAGCCACTGGAACACGAACAAGCCGATCGTAGACGGAACCAGCAGCTTGCGGGTTTTATCTTTCACAAATTGTTTTGTGGTATGGCTTTGCAGATAGTACCGTGCGCTCATCCCCGACACAACAAACAGCAATGCCATGAACCAAGGGTAGACCAGATATTGAAAGCAATCCTGTAACTGATGCTCCCGGAAGGGGCCGATCACACCAAAAGGCTGCACTCCATTGAACATATAGACCACATGGTAGATCACCACCAAGACCACCGTCATCCAGCGAATATTATCCAGATACAGCTTTCTTGCAGGGGTCATGACATTCCCACCTTTGCAATGATTTTTAACACAGTATAGCACAAAGTCTTTTTCTTTGCGACCAACTTTCCTTGGCAAAACTATACGGTTCTTGTTAAGAATCGTTGCGATTCATCTGAATCTGCAAACAAAACGAAAGACCGCGCCGTAAACGGAACACAGCTTACGCAATGCCGTCGCATATACAACGGCGACTTTTGCGTTGCAAAAAGCTTGTTGGGGTGGATTGCCCCAAACCCCTTTGTTCTGCATTTTCCAATGCAGGCCGCACCTCCCTGCAGGATGCTTTTGAGGGTGTCAATCAGTACATCCTAAAACAAAAGCCGCCCGAAGGCGGCAGGATGCATCACGGAAGCAAATATGAACGCGGCTCAGGGCCATCAGAACAGATCCAGCATGTTGTCCAGATAAATTTCTTCCCGGACGCGCAGCTGATACTCAGGCTTTGTCATGTAGTAAAGCAGAAATTCCAGTATCAACGCGCTGCCCAGTCCCCGCCCCTCGATTTTGAAGTTGGAAAAGCCGCCGGGCAGATAAATTTTGCGGATATCCCCGGCCCCGATGAAGCCGGGGTTTTCCATTGCCTTTGAAAAACGATAGCCCTGCTGTGCGCCCGGCGCTGTGCAGCGGTGGTCCGGGCAGTCCTCGCCCAGATTTTTGCGGCTGACATTCTCGTAGCAGTGCTTTCTGTCCCGGCAGCCGTACCAGCAGCATTCGTTGCACAGAAATTCCACCTTGTCCTTCTGATCCTGCGGCAGGGTATCCAGCTCTGCAAACGACTTGTTCAGGCGGAAATCCGGCACAACATAGCGGAACTCTTCCCGTTCCGTCTCTCTGCGGAGCTGCTGAAAATCTGTAAGGACTTTTGTTGTGGAGGACACGAAATAAAGGCCCGGATACTGCCTTTTCAGGTAGTCCAGCAGCAGGTCCGAATGGACGATGACACCATTCTGCACACGGTTTTCTTTTCAAACAGCGCACAGAGGGCATTGCATTTCCGGTCTGCAAGGTGCTCTTTCCGGAGCAGCGAATTGCTGAAGGTGAGCCGGGCCGATATGCCATATTCCTGCATCAGTGCAAGCACCCGGTGCGGCTGTGCATCGCCAAAGCCAGTGCGGCCCCCGCCCCAGATGCAGTCGGCCGGTGCACCGTAGACCGAACCGATCTCGCACCAGTCGTAAAAATATTCCCTGTGTTCACGGAACAGCGGCAGAAACACACGGTACAGTTCATAAAATTCAAACAGTCCCGGAAGATGATAATATGCCGTGCCGCGTTCGTGCTGTGCCATTGCCGTGTGTGTTCCTCATTTCTGTAAGTTTCAGCTTCCCTGCAGCAGCTTTTGCGCTGCACCCGGAGATCGTTTTTGCCAGTATAGCACAGTCCTGCCGGGAAAGAAATCATCTTCCTCCTGACCTTGAGCGCACTCCAAGTTTTATCATGTGCATGCTGGTGATCTTATCTCTCCCATTATATTCCTTTCTCTGCGAAAGAACAAGAAGTATCTTCATGTCTGACATGAAAAAACAGATTTTTGATCTTCCTTACCACTCCTGAAAGAACGAGACGAGCTTTGCCCAGTTTTCGCGCCTTGCTTTACAGCACAGCGCCTGTTCTGTCAAGAGATGAAACGTTTTTCGTGCATTGCGAAAAATGTTTCGGTTCACATGCTCTGCGGCTCGATCTTCACCGTTCTGCCGCCCAGGTTTTCGTAAATGCGGTGGGAGACTGAGAGCACCGTGCGGCCTGCAGAGGCGCGGCGCAGTGCTTCCAGCACACGGGCTTCCGTTTCAGCGTCCAGATTTGCCGTGACCTCGTCCAGCAAAAGCACAGCCGGGTCCGCCGCCGCAGCGCGGGCAATAGACAGCAGCTGCCACTCGCCCTGCGAAAACATCCCGTCAGTACACACCGTATCATAGCCGCCCGGCAGGGTCTGGATGGCGGCATCCATACCGGCAAGCTTCGCGGCGTTCCTTGCCATTTCTTCGGTGATGCCGGGGTCGCCCAGCGTGATCTGTTCCAGCACCGTACCCGGCACACGGGCAAAATGCTGCTCCACACAGCCGATGCAGGTGCGGCGCCCGGCATCCGTGATGTCCACCACGTCCACGCCGCCGATGGTCACCGACCCGGCTTCCGGGTGATAAAGTCCCAGCAGCAGCTTGAAGACTGTGCTCTTTCCGGCACCCGTCCGGCCCACCAGCGTCACCTGCTCGCCCTGCTTGACGGTCATGGAAAAATCGTTCAAGACGTGCTTTTCGCCGTAACCGAAGGTCACATGAGAGAGCACCACATCACCCCGGGGCAGAGGTCTCCCGCTCTTTGGGAATGGTGCGTTCCGGCTTGTCAAGGAAGGCGTCGATCGCTTCACGCCCGCCATCGCCGACTGGATGGTCTGTATCTCCATGCCAAGGCTCTCGATGGGCGCAAAGATGCGGGAAATGTAGTTGATGACGGCCACCGAGGTGCCGACCGACATCCCAAACAGGGTCAGGATGGCCGCATCGCCGGAGGACGAGAGGAGCATGACGATGCCGACCACGGCGGCATTCAGCACCAGCACGACGGGCGAATAGATCGCGTCGTAAAAATTCGTCCGCTCCATCGCGGCATAGCTTTCGCCGATGCACCGGTCATAGCGGTGCTCCATGTAGTCTTCCAGACCCAGAGCCCGGATGGTGCGGATATTGTGCAGTGTTTCCGGGACCTGGCCGGACACAACGGCGACCGCCCGGCGGTTATCCAGCTGAGCTGCCAGCATCCGCGTCTGCACATGGCGGGTGAACACGGCGAGCAGCGGCAGCACAAGCAGCAAAATCAGCGCAAGGCCGGTGTTTTTCACGGCGATGACCGCCATGACGGAGAGGATGCGGCAGGCGTCCGCCACCATGCTGATGATGCCGGAGGTGAACAGCGCTTCCACCGTGTCCACATCGCCGGAAAAGCGTGCCGCCACCTCGCCGGGGTTCTGGCCTGCCAGCGTGCTGGCGGGCAACCGGGTAAGCTTCCGGGACATTTCCGACCGCAGCGCGTGGGTCAGTTTTCTGGCCAAAGAGCACCAGCAGGCTTTCCTGCGCGGAGGAAAGCCCCCCTTCCAGCGCCAGACTGCCAAAGTAAAGCAGCACTGCTGCCATGGTGAGCGGGATGCCTGCGGTGAGCCGGTCAATGATACCGGCCAGCAGCAGCGGCGGCAACAGTGATGCCACCACCGATGCCGCCACGCACAGGATGGTGCCCGCCGTGAGCAGATGATGCGACATGGCGGCCATGCGGATGGCTTCAAATACGCCGTTATCCTTTTTACTCTTCATCCAGATCGCCTTCTTTCTGCACCGTCTGGCTCTCGTACAGCTGGCGGTACAGCGGAACCGTTTCCATCAGCTGGGCATGGGTACCAACGGTGGTTTTACCGCCGTCCATAAAGATCACTTTCTGCATCTGCGGGAAGTGGTACAGCCGGTGTGAGATGAGGAAGACCACCTTATCCTTTGCATCGCTCTGCAAATCGGCAAACACGGTATCCTCGGTATGGCGGTCCAGCGCAGAGAACGGGTCGTCCAGGATCAGCACCGGGCGCGGGTGGGCCAGCGTTCTTGCCAGTGCCAAGCGCTGGGCCTGACCGCCGGAAAGGCGGGTGCCGCTGGGGCCGATGACGGTATCCACACCGTTTTCCATGGCCAGCACTTCGTCGTCCAACGCGGCGGCAGCAAGCCACGGCATGGCATCCTGTTCACTGCCGCAGAGAACATTGTTCTGCACCGTATCGGCGCTCAGCTCCGGATCATGGCCCAAGTAACCAACGGTGGCGGAGATCTGCCGCGGGGTCAGGGCAGCAAATTCCGGTTTTGCCAAATTTTGCCGAGCCGCCGTACGGGTGCTTCGCACAGGAACACCCTGCCAAAGGTGGATTTGCCGCAGGCCACCGGGCCCGGTGATGCCAATGATATCGCCGGGGTGCGCCGTCAGGCTCAGGCCGGAAAAGATGGGTCCCTCGCCATAGGCAAAGGAGAGGTTTTCCAGCGTCACGTCCTGCGCCGCCGGGATATTCAATGCTTCCAGCTGTTCCGGCTGCTTCATCAGTGGCTTGATGCGCTTCCACGAGACCTCGGCTTTCTGCACCGAGTTGAACAGCTTTGCCACCTTGGAGGATTTGACCACCAGTTTCGTGAAGCAGGAAAGGAAGGTGGTGAACGCCGCAATGTCCCATGTGCTCCAGCCGGAGCCGAGCACATTTTTAGCGCCGAACCACAAAATGAACAGCACGCCTGCCTCAGACGCTGCCAGATACAGCGGCGGCAGAGCGGACTGCCACACATTGTTGCGCACGGCTGTTTTTTCGTAGGTGTTCAGGGCTTCCTCGTACTTTTCTACGCGGGCATCCTCACAGCCGTAAATGCGGTAGGTCACAGCATTCCGGGCGCGGTCGAGGGTGGCAGCGCTCAGCGCACTTGCCGCCTTTTTGTACGCCGCACCGGCGCGCTGCACCGGCTTTTTCATCCATGCCGCGCACATGTAGGAAAACGGCGTGAACAGCAGGCTGAGCAGCGCCAGCCGCCAGTCGTACACCAGCAGCATCACAGCATAGCCCACCAGCGCCACGCCGGTATCAAAGATCTCGGTGGTGAACTTGCGCATCCCCTCTACGCAGTCATCCACATCCGAGATGGCCTTGGTCATCAGTTCACCGGCACCTTCTTTTTCCAGCGCCGCCCGGCTCTGCCGCACCAGATTGGCATACAGGATGCCCTTCATCCGGCGGTTGATGTTGTTGGCAAAGCGGCGGACATAAAAGCGCTTGATAAAGCGCGCCGCCTGCACCGCCAGCGTGACCACGATATAGGCCAGCACCAGCATGGCCATTTTTGCCGCCGTCTCGCTGTCGCCCAGAATGTCGGCAAGGCACTGGGCCAGCCGGCCCTCGAACCAAGGCGTTGCCAGCAGGCCGATGTTATACACAAGGCCCGACAGCGTGACAAAGGCCAGCGGAAGCCACTCTGCTTTGAAATAGAAGAGCACCCTGTCCGGGCGGAACGTTTTATCCTTTTTCATGAGCAGCCTCACCTCCTGCAGCTTTCCGGAAATGCGGGAAGCCCGCGCGGCTCTCGGTCTTGGATGCTGTGTACAGCTTGTTCAGCGCAGCGGCAAAGGCAGCGGCTTCCTCGGCGGTGAGCACATTGGTCAGGTATTCGTAAAAGGCCGCTTCGATCTCTGCCTTGGAGGATCTCAGGCTTTCCGCCTTTTTGGTGGGGTACAGTAGCTGGCTGCGCCGGTCGCTGGGGGCATCTCTGCGGATCAGAAGACCCTTTGCTTCCAGATTTTTTGTCCGCCGCGCAATGGCAGCCTTATCTGCGTGCAGCAGTTCCGCCAGCTGCGCCTGCGTACAGCCGGGGTGATGCCGCACTGCATGGATCAGGTCGATCTCTGCTGTGCCGACCCCTTCCTCCCGCATCGTGAGCAGGACCAGTTTTTCCGCTTCGCGCGCGATCTTTGTAATTTTTCGTTCCGTAATATCCATAGGCTCCTCCGGGCTTCATTGCAGGAAGTTGTATCTACATCGTTGTATGTACAATCAATAGTATAGCATCTCGTTTCCAAAATGCAAACAGTTCTTTTGTGCCCGTATTTTGCATGCTGCAGGCTCCACACCCAGTGCATGGGCCGCGCCTGTACAGACCAGCCATGTGCTGCGGCATTGCCCGCTTTTGGCGTTTGCCGCAGTCCTTTCCCACGTTGAGGCCGATATAAGCCCATTTCCACATCATGTCAACAGGTTTATAGCATCAAAACAGCCCTGACCGTGTCCGCTGTAAAAGCAGGCAGACGATCAGGACTGTTTTTCCGTATTTCTTTATTTCAGCCGGTCAGCAGGCATCCACATTCTTGGTGACCATCACGTCACTGTCCAGCCCGCAGACGTTGTGCAGCACGATGGTGCCTGCCTTGACGGCGGCGGTCAGCACCACCTTGCGGATCTCGTCCATCACCGGAAAGATCATATCCTTGGGGACGGCCTTGGTCAGGCGGACGCTGGTAACGGGCAGCTCGCCGCCCTTGACCAGCACTGAGCTGGCGATGGTGCGGCGGGGCGCAGTCAGCTCCTGACGGACATACTGTTCGCCGCGGGGGCAGGTGTGGCCGGTGACCGAAATCACCTGACCATTTTCAACTTCGGCTTCGATCTCACAGCCGTTGGGGCAGACGATACAGGTAAATTGCTTTTTCATTCCACCGACACCTCCAGTGCGCCCGTTTCCTGCATTTTGGCAGCAGAGACCTTGAACTGGATCATCTCCGCAGGAATGGCTTTCTTCATCTTCTTGGCAGCAACTTCCACACCGTTCTGGCGCACCACGATGCGGCAGTCACGGTAGTGGTTCCGCACGCGCAGCGAAAGGCTGAAGTCGTTCTTGCCGCTGACCTTCTGCGGAATGGTGTGGCCCACGCCCTCGCCGCACTTCACGTCCAGCGTGCAGGGGTCGATGCCCTTGCCCTCAACGTAGGCGGCAGCGTGGCGTGCCAGTGCCTCGGACTCCATGGAAACAAAGTCCACCAGATCATGCACATGCAGCACATTGCCGGCAGAGAACACGCCGGGCACGTTGGTCTGCAGGTTCTCGTCCACCACAGCGCCGTTGGTGTGGGGGTCAATGGCGATGCCGGCATCCTCCAGCAGCTTGTTCTCCGGGATCAGGCCCACGGAGAGGATCAGCGTATCACACTTGTACTCCTTCTCGGTGCCGGGGATGGGCCGACGGTTCGCGTCCACCTCGGAGATGGTCACGCCGGTCAGACGGTCACGGCCATGGATCTCGGTGACGGTGTGGCTGAGATAGAGCGGGATACTGTAGTCATCCAGACACTGCACGATGTTGCGCGGCAGGCCGAGGGTAAGGCATCAGCTCGAACACTGCCTGCACATGAGCGCCTTCCAGCGTCATGCGGCGTGCCATGATCATGCCGATATCGCCGGAGCCGAGGATGACGACCTCCTTGCCGGGCATCCGGTTGTAGAGGTTCATGTAAGCCTGCGCGGTGCCTGCGGTGAACACGCCCGCCGGACGCTCGCCGGGAATGCCCAGTGCGCCGCGGCTGCGCTCCTTGCAGCCCATGGCAAGCACCACAGCCTTTGCCTGATACTGGCGCAGGCCGCTGCGGGTGGAGGCGGTGACGACACGATCCTCCGTCAGGCTCAGCACCGTGGCGCTGGTCTCGTAAGGGATCTCACGCTTGTTCACTTCATCAATGAACGCCTGTGCATATTCCGGGCCGGACAGGCTCTCGCCGAAGCGGCCCAGACCGAAACCGTCATGGATGCACTGGCGCAGGATGCCGCCCAGCATCGCCTCGCGCTCCAGAATGATCATGTTGCGGATGCCCTGCTTGTGCAGCTCCACCGCTGCGGCAAGACCTGCAGGGCCGCCGCCGATAATCACAACGTCTTTCTGTTCCATCGCTCAGTTCTCCTCCTTCCGCATATTGCCGGTGAGTACCCATGACCCCTGACGGCTGTAACGCACATTCTCCGGCTCGGTGCCCAGCTCCTGCTCAATGAAGTGTTCGATCTTCATCTGGCAGAAGCCGCCCTGACAGCCGCCCATCATGGCGCGGGTGCGGTACTTGATGCCGGTCATGGTGGAAACGCCCAGCGGGTTATGGATGGCCTGCAGGATCTCGGCCTTGGTCACTTCCTCACAGCTGCAGATCATCTCGCCATAATCGGGGTCCTGCGCGATGAGCTCTGCCTGCTGTTCCGGCGTGCACTCGGCAAACTTGACGATGCCCTTGTGGTGCGGGTCAAAGTCTGGGTTTTCCTCAAACTTTTCGCGCTCCTGCATCAGGCCGATGACGTAGCGGGCCAGCGGAACGCTGCCGGTCAGGCCCGGGGATTCAATGCCCACGAGGTTGACGGCATTGGGTGCCACGTCGTCCCGGATCTCCACCTTCCAGTCCTGAATGGCACCGTTTTCATCCACCCACTTGGGCTGGATGCCGGCGAAGGTGCGGATCTGATCCTTTTTAAAGATGTGGGGCCACAGCTTTGCGCCCTCCACGGCCAGACTGTCCATGTTGGCCTGCGGCACGCTGTAGTCGTCCAGCACATCGGTGTTCTCCGCGTCCGGGCCAACAGTCACGTTGCCGTCCACGGTGGGGGTGATGTGGATGCCCATATAGGTGTTGCTGGGCACCGGGTACACCGGCATGGGCAGCAGCTTGCCCATGCGCTTGTGCAGGATGATGTAGTTGCTGCGGGAGCCGATGACACGGTAGCCGGTCAGGCCCAGCAGGTCGGAGATCTGCTTTGCGCCCAGACCAGCGGCGTTGACCACCCAGCGGGTGCAGAAATCGCCATGGGCAGTATGCAGGTAGTACAGCTCATTTTCCCGGGTGATAGCCTCTACCTTGTGGTCAAAGAAGAAGTCCACGCTGTTGGCGTGTGCGTTCTCGGCCAGAGCCACCGTGTACAGAAACGGGTCCATGATGCCGCTGTTTTTGGACCACATGGCAAACTTGCCCACCACGGCTGGCACCAGCTCGTGCAGCTTTGCTTCATCGATCATCTCAAGGCCGGTGCAGCCGTTGACAGTGCCCTGCTTCATGGTGCGCTCCAGCTGCTCCATGTCCTCGGGGGTGTTGCCCACCAGCACCTTGCCGCAACGCTTGAACGGGAAGTTCAGCTCTTCGGCCAGCTGATCCATGATGCGGTTGCCTTCCACGCAGCATTTTGCTTTCAGGCTGCCAATGGGGTTGGCAAAGCCGCCGTGCACCACCGCAGAGTTGCGGCCGCTGGTCTCGTTGCAGACATCCAGATTTTTTTCCAGCACTGCAATGCTCAATTTGTAGCGCGAAAGTTCGCGTGCAATGGCGCTGCCCACGACACCCGCACCGATGATGACCACATCGTATTGTTTTTTCATGGTATCCACCTTTCTTCCTGATTTGGAGATCCGGCTCTTATGTTATATATTTCATTGACTAAAATATATAACATTTCATGATCTCTGTCAAGCCGTTTCCGGCAAAAAACTGCACAAAAAAATGCCGCATCTTTTGGCATAGATACGGCATTTCTGAACGTGATACGGTTGTTTCAGGCTTTGAAATAGTGTGGGAATGCTTCCCGGATCGCAGAAAGGTTCTCCGTGTAGCGCTGCATATGCTGCCCGGCAATGCGGTGTGCTGCCGCCGCATCCTTCTGTTCAATGGCTTTCAGCAGGCTGACGTGATCTTCGTAGATCGTTTTTGCGGGCCTGCAGCGGAAGCTGAGGATGGTAGTGCGGTCAAAATGCGGAGCCAGATTTTCCACCAGATCGTACCAGTACGGGCAGCCGCACTGCACATAAAGCAGCCGGTGGAACCCCTTGTCCAGCTCAAAGATCTTTTCTTCCTGTGCACGCTCAATGTACATGCGCCAGAGCGCCACGTTCTCCCACAGCTGGTCGATATCCGCCGGGGTCAGCTTTTCGCACGCCATGCGGGCGATCTCTGCTTCCAGCACAGCGCGCAGATGGCGCACTTCTTCCACCAGCTCTGCATCGATGAGAGAAACATAGGTGCCGATCTTGGGCCGGATCTCAATGAGCCGCCGCTGCGCCAGCTCCAGCTCTGCTTCCCGGAAGGGGGTGCGGCTCACCCCCAGCTGTTCGCACAATTCCGGCTCGTTCAGTTTTTCACCCGGCTCCAGACGGGTATTGATAATATTATCGATCAATACCCGCAGAACAAAACTTTTTGCAGATTCATGCTCTCTGCGCTCTGAAATCGTAATCATCGGAAGGCTCCTTTCCCTCACAGGGAAACACTGTTCTCAGACTGCTGGGTCAAGTATACCACACTGCACACCGGCGTAAAAGAGGACAATATATAAAAGGAAGAAAACTGTGTCAGAATTGTAAAAGATAAAATATTTTAACTATTATTCTTGACTTATCCAACGATTCGGCTATAATGGTCGTGTTCGCAAGAAACTTCAAAAAATTTAGATATTCAAAACAAATCAAAGGAGACTACTACCATGACGTTTGAAGAAATGAAGAAGATCGTTGTCGATACCCTGAACTGCGACGAGGACAAGGTGACCATGGAGGCCAGCCTGACCGAGGATCTGGAGGCCGACAGTCTGGATGCCGTGGAGCTGAACATGGCTCTGGAAGATGCCTGCGGCGTGTCCATCCCGGACGAAGAGCTGGCAAAGCTCAAGACCGTGGGCGATATCTACAACTACATCACTGCACATATCTGAGGCAAAAAGCAATGAACGATATCCGAGATCTTTTCCCCGGCCGAATGCGGGAGCGCACTTTCCAGCTGAAGGCCAAGCGGGATGCCGGTGCCGTCTGGCACGAGCAGCAGTTTGTGGAGTGCAAGCAGTGCGGCCGCCGCGCCGCACGCACCCTGTGGGCAAGAAGCCTTTACGTCTGCCCCAACTGCGGCTACCACATGCCCATTGGCGGGTACTACCGGCTCAGTCTGGTGCTGGACCACGGCAGCTTCCGGGAACTGGATGCCGACCTTGCTCCGCAGGATGTGCTGCATTTTCCGGGCTACCGTGAAAAGCTTGCCGCCGCCCAGAACAAGACCGGCCTGCGCGAAGCCGCTGTAACGGCCACCGGCCGCATCGGCGGGGTGGCCTGCGTGGCTGCCGTGCTGGACAGCCGCTTTTTCATGGGCAGCATGAGCACTGCCGTGGGCGACAAGATCACCCGCGCCATCGAGTACGCCGCCGCAAAGCACCTGCCGCTGGTTATTTTTTCGGCCAGCGGCGGCGCGCGGATGCAGGAGGGCATTTTCAGCCTGATGCAGATGGCAAAGACCAGTGCCGCCATCCAGCGCTTTTCGGCAAAGGGCGGGTTGTACATCAGTGTGCTCACCCACCCCACCACCGGCGGTGTGACGGCCAGCTTTGCAAGCCTTGGCGACATCATGCTGGCAGAGCCCGGTGCGCTGATCGGCTTTGCAGGTCCGCGGGTCATTGAGCAGACCATTGGCGAAAAGCTGTCCTGCCGGATTCCAGCGCAGCGAGTTCCAGATGGAGCACGGCTTTGTGGATCAGGTGGTGCCCCGCAGCCAGCTGCGGGATACCCTGATCCAGGTCTTGCAGCTCCATGCAGGAGGAAAACACGAATGATCAAGGAAATTTTAGAGCAGCTGGCTCCGCTGGATGCCCAGATCGCCGCGCTGAAAGGCAGCGGCAACGAGATGGATGCCATCACGGCCCATGCCTCCGAGCTGGCAGAGCTGGCTGTGGAAGAGGACGAGATCCTGCGCACCTGCGGCCCGCTGACCGCCGAGGTATCGGGTGTTTCTGGTCCCCGGCACCCCGGGAGCGCCCCCGACATTGATGAGACTGTTTCTGCCCTGTTCACCGACTTCTTTGAGCAGCGCGGCACCGGTCAGTGCAAGGAAGACCCTGCCATTCTGGGCGGCATCGCCCGTTTTCACGGATTGCCGGTGACGGTCATCGGCCACCGCAAGGGCAGTACACTGGAAGAAAATCTGGCCTGTAACTTTGGTATGCCGGGGCCGGAGGGCTACCGCAAGGCCCTGCGCCTGATGAAGCAGGCCGAAAAGTTTGGCCGGCCCATCATCACCTTCATTGACACGCCGGGCGCTTACCCCGGCAAGGATGCCGAGGAGCGCGGTCAGGGCGAAGCCATTGCACGCAACCTGATGGAAATGAGCGGCCTGACCGTGCCGGTCATTGCCGTTGTCACCGGCGAAGGCTCTTCCGGCGGTGCGCTGGCACTGGGTGTGGCAAACCACATCCTCATGCTGGAAAATGCCGTTTACTCGGTGCTCAGCCCCGAGGGCTTTGCCAGCATTCTGTGGAAGGATGCTTCCCGCAGCGGCGAAGCCTGCGAGATGATGAAGCTGACCGCGCAGGATCTGTACAGCGATGGCATCGTGGAGCAGGTGATCCCGGAACCGTTGGGCGGCGCACAGCGCAGCCACGCAGCCTTGTTTGAACAGTTGGATGTTGCTTTGCGGGTGCACCTGAAAGAGCTGTGCCGCATGAGCGGCCGCCAGCTGGCCGACCAGCGCTATAAAAAATACCGCCAGATCGGAGAAACGAGGAACGCATGAGTGGTTTACAGCTGATCGCCACCGGCGGGGCCATCCCCGGCCGAACGGTCACCAACGAAGATCTGAGCCGCATGGTGGATACCAGCGACGAGTGGATCACCAGCCGCACCGGCATCCGCACCCGGCACTGGTGCACGGAGGATGAATCTGCCGCCACGCTGGCCATTTCCGCCGCAAAGCAGGCTTTGGCCCGCAGCGGCCTTGCCCCTGCGCAGATCGGGTGCTGCATCTGTGCCACCCTGTCCGCCCCAGACGCGACCCCCAGTGTAGCCTGTCAGGTGCAGGCGGCGCTGGGCCTTCCCGAGGACCGGCCTGCGCTGGATGTCAACGCGGCCTGTTCCGGCTTCCTCTACGGCATAGCCGTGGCGCGGGGACTGCTGACAACTTTGGGTGGACAGTATGCCCTCGTCATTGGGTGCGAAGCCCTTTCCCGCCTGATGGACCCCGCCGACCGCTCCACCTGTGTACTGTTTGGGGATGGAGCCGGTGCTGCCATTTTTCAGCTGTCGGGCACTCCCTTTGCTCTGACGCTGGGCGCGCGCGGCAGCGATGTTCTCCATGCGGGCGGGCCGAACCGCACAGGTTCCGCGCCCATCACCATGGACGGCAAGGCCGTATTCCGCTTTGCAGTGGATGCCCTGCCCAAGTGCCTGCACACTGTGCTGGATGAAACACAGCTGACCCTCGATGATCTTGAGTGGGTGGTCTGCCATCAGGCCAACAGCCGCATCATCGACCACTGCGTGCGGGCGCTGAAGGCCGACCCGGCAAAGTTCTACAAGAACATGGACCGCCACGGCAACACCAGTGCCGCCAGCATCCCGGTAGCCCTGAACGAGCTTGCCGAGAACGGGCAGCTGCAGCCGGGCCAGCTTCTGGCCTGCATCGGCTTTGGCGGCGGCCTGACATGGGGCGGCATGATCGTGGAATACGACCCTCTCAGGCGCTGATGCGCCAGCTCCCCCGAAGGGGAGCTTTATGGGCGGGTAGGGTCAGTGTGCCTTCCAAGAGAAGGTCCAGCTGACAGAAAAGCAGAAAAAGCTCCCCCTCGGGGGAGCTGTCAATGCCGGAAGGCATTGACTGAGAGGGTTTTTCAATGAAACTTTTAAATGAAATTCTAGGCACAAAATACCCCATCATTCAGGGCGGCATGGCCAACATTGCCACCGGCGAGTTTGCCGCCGCCTGCTCCAACGCGGGTGCGCTGGGCATCATTGGTGCGGGCGGCATGAACGCCGACACCCTGCGCCAGAACATCCGCCGCTGCAAAGAGCTGACCGACAAGCCCTTTTGGCGTGAACATCATGCTCATGCATCCGCAGGCAGATGAGTTTGCCAAGATTGTGGTGGAAGAGGGCGTGCCCGTTGTAACCACCGGTGCAGGCAACCCGGGCAAATATATCCCCGCGTGGAAAGCGGCAGGCATCAAGGTGATCCCGGTTGTCGCCGCCGCCGTGCTGGCAAAGCATCTGGAACCGCTGGGCATCGACGCCGTCATCGCTGAAGGCACCGAGAGCGGCGGCCATGTGGGCGAAATGACCACCATGGCGCTGGTGCCGCAGGTGGTGGATGCCGTAAATGTACCCGTCATTGCAGCTGGCGGCATCGCCGATGGCCGTCAGCTGGCAGCAGCTCTGGTTCTGGGTGCCTGCGGCGTGCAGGTAGGTACCTGCCTGCTGGTGAGCGAGGAGTGCCCCATCCATGAAAACTACAAAGCCGCCCTGCTCAAGGCCAAGGACAGCGATACCATCGTGACCGGCCGAAGCGTGGGTGCGCCGGTGCGAGTGTTGAAAAACCGAATGAGCCGCGAATATGTCCGGCAGGAAAACGCCGGTGCCGACAAGATGGAGCTGGAAAAGTATACCCTTGGCAGCCTGCGCCGCGCCGTGTTTGAGGGCGACACCACCACCGGAAGCCTGATGGCCGGTCAGGTGGCAGGCATGCTGCACGAGGTGCGCCCGGTGGCAGATATTCTTGCAGACCTGTGGAACGGCGGGAGGCAGCGCATTGCCGCGCTGAGCACCGAATGCTGACCCTCGGCAGAAAGCCCCTGTCTGTGCCCATCCTACAGGGCGGCATGGGTGTAGGCGTTTCCCTCGGCGGGCTGGCCGGTGCTGTTGCAGCCTGCGGCGGCATGGGGTGCATCTCCACCGCCGATGCAGGCTACCGGGAGCCGGACTTTGCCCGCGACCCGGCAAGCGCCAACCACCGTGCCCTGACCGCCGAGATCCGGAAGGCGAAGGAGATCGCAAAGGGTGCCGGTATGGTAGCCATCAACGCCATGGTGGCAACGCAGGATTATGCGGCCGCGATCCGCACCGCTGTGGAAGCGGGCGTGGACGCGGTGGTGTCCGGCGCGGGCCTGCCGCTGGAGCTGCCCGGCATCGTAAGCACAACGGATGTTGCCATCGCTCCCATCGTTTCCAGCGGAAGAGCCGCAAAGCTCATCCTGCGCCGCTGGGCCAAAGAGTTTGGCCGCACCGCTGATTTTGTGGTGATCGAAGGCTGCAAGGCAGGCGGACACCTCGGCTTTGCCGAAGATGACCTGCTGGCAGGCAAATGCCAGACCCTCGATGACATTCTGCCCGAGGTGCTGGCCGAGGTAAAGCCCTTTGAAGCACAATTTGGCCACAGCATCCCCGTGTTTGTGGCAGGCGGCGTGTATACCGGTGCCGATATGGCCCACTTTACCGCAATGGGCGCTGCGGGCGTACAGCTTGCCACCCGCTTTATCACCACCTACGAGTGCGACGCATCCCAGGGCTACAAGGACGTTCTGCTGAACGCCCGGCCCGAGGATGTACGGATCATCCACAGCCCGGTGGGAATGCCGGGCCGTGCACTGAACACCCCGCTGGTGCAGGCGCTGGCAGAGGGGACCCGCTTCCCTCCCCAGCACTGTGCCCGCTGCCTGAAGACCTGCGACCCCGCCAAGGTGCCCTACTGCATCACCCACGCGCTCATCGAAGCCGTAAAGGGCAATGTGGAGGAGGGCCTGTTCTTCTGCGGGGCCAACGTGGGCAGGCTGGACCGGATGCGCACGGTACAGGAGCTGATGGATGAACTTGTGACCGAATGGAGGCAAAATCAATGAAGCTTGCCGTTTTATATGCCGGTCAGGGGGCACAGCACCCCGGCATGGGCAAAGAATTTTACGAAGGCTCTCCCGCGTTCCGGGCGGCATTTGACAGCGCAGAGCTGGACTTCGATCTGCACCGCGTCTGCTTTGAGGACCCGGACGGCCTTTTGAATCAGACCGAATACACCCAGCCCTGCATGGTGGCCTTTGCCTGCGGCGTGCCGCAGTGCTGGCCCAGCAGGGCGTGAAACCCGCTTATGTGGCCGGGCTTTCGCTGGGCGAATACTCCGCGCTGGAAGCCGCC